>Ga0160434_100009_pt1 | contig 291317 bp, 292 predicted proteins | sample HID1973I_E0MG_FD_108273 | JGI IMG/M metagenome (GOLD analysis project Ga0160434, IMG submission 108273) | Enriched mosquito-associated microbial communities from UW Madison campus, WI, USA - HID1973I_E0 MG | ecosystem: Host-associated > Arthropoda: Insects > Digestive system > Unclassified ... | reverse complement strand
GTCCCCTGCGCTCCTCGGCAGACGAGGCACGCTGCCCAAACTCGCTTCGCTCAGACAAGGGCAGCTCTTCGGCCTCGCCTGCCTGCGGTGCTCGGCTTGCTCTAAGGCGCAGGAAAGCCAAGATCAAAGGCGAAAGCTGAGCAACGGCAACGGCAACGGCAACGGCAACGGCAACGGCAACGGCAACGGCAACGGCAACGCGTTGCTTGCGGTCAGGTGCGCAACGCGCGCTCGGGGACTTCGATTTCCATGGCCAGCGCCAGGTGGTCGGAGAACGCGGCCGGGAAGGCCTGCGAACCCATGCACTTGAGATCGCCGCTGACCAGGATGTGGTCGATCGCCCGTTGCGGCTTCCAGCTGGGGAAGGTCGGCACCGCGCATTCGGGCGGGCGCAGGGTGGTGTTGCGGTAGAGCACGTCCATCTCGGGCTGGTCGGGCAGGCAGTTGAAGTCGCCCATCAGCACCGAGTTGGGATGGTCCTGCAGCACCTCGGCGATGAAGGTCAGCTGCGCCAGGCGCGACTTGGCGCCCAGCGACAGGTGCGCCACCGCCACGGTCAGGCCTTCGCGGTCGTCGCCGAAATGCGCCAGCAGCACGCCACGCCCGCGGATGCGGCCGGGCAGGGCATGGTCGGTGGTCTTGACCGGTTCGAGCTTGCTGAGCAGGCCGTTCGCGCTGGACGCCACGCCGCCGACGCTTCGGTTGGGCTGGTGGGTCCAGTAATGGAAGCCCGCGCGCTGTGCCAGGTAGTGGGTCTGGTTGGTGAAGCCCGAGCGCAGGCTGCCCGGATCGCTTTCCTGCAGGCCGACGATGTCGTGCCCGCTGGCCAGCTGCGCGATCGCATCCAGGCTGGTGCGCTTGCGCCCGGCCGGCAGCGCGTGCGACCAGCTGCGGGTCACGTAATCGCTGTAGCGGCGCGTGCTGGAACCGGCCTGGATGTTGGCGCTGAGCAGGCGCAGCCTGCGCGCGCCTGCCGTCGCGTCGGCGCCGGCAGGCAGATCGGTGGGCGCGGGGGAGCCCATGTATGTGCAGCGGCGCGTCAGTTCGCGCCGCCACGCTCCTTGGCGACCAGCCAATCGACGGTGTTGAGCATCTTCTCGAAGCCCTGCGTATCCACCGACACGGTGTACTTGCCGTTGACCACGATCGACGGCGTCGCCTCGATCTTGGTCTTGACCGCGAACTGCTTGGCGCGGTTCATCTTGGCGTCCACGCCGAAGCTGTTGAACGCGTCGGCGAAGCGCTTGGCGTCCACGCCGTACTGGGCGTAGAACGGCGCGATCTGCTCGGCGGTGACGTTGTTGTTCACCGGCAGGCTGCGCTGCACGTGGATGGCGTTGAACATCGCCTCGTGGCTCTGCGGCAGCACGCCCAGCGCTTCGGCGGCGTAGAACGCGCGGGCGTACGGCAGCCAGTAACCACCGAACGCGGCCGGGACCTGGATCACCGACACGTCGGCGCCCTGGCGCTGCTTCCACGCCTGGAACTCCGGCTCGAAGTGCGCGCAGTGCGGGCAGGTGTAGCCGAACACCTCGGCCACCTCGATCTTGCCCGATGCCGGCTGGAAGGCCTGGCCGTTGGCGACCTCGACGTAGTCCACGCCGGCGACCGGAGCCGGGCCGGTGGGCGCGGCCGGTGCCGGTGCCTGGGCGGCATCGGTGGCCGGAGCGGCGGCGGGCGCTTCGGTGGTCGGGGCCGGCTGCGCGGCCGGTTCGGCCGGCGCGGCAGTCTGGGCGGGCGTTTCCGTGGCGGGCGTGGCGGCCGGTGCCGGCGCTTCCGAACCGGAACAGGCAGTCAGGGCCAGCAGCAGCGGCATGGACAGGCTGAGGAGGTGGCGCTTGGTCATGGCGGTGTGTCTCCTGGGGATGAAGAGAATGCGGTATGGGCCGTCAATGCCGGGTCGGCATGGCGGTCCGCGGGATCAGGGTCGCTTTCCGGCCTGGCGCTCGCGGGCCAGCAGCCAGTCGGCGGTGCGCAGCATTTCGGGGAAATCATGGCCGATCACACGGTAACGGCCGGCAACGACGAGGGTGGGCGTCCCTTCCAGCTGCCAGGCACGGGCCTGGGCGGCGGCTTGCTTCAGCTGCGCGTCGACCTTGGGATCGGCCATCGCGGCCTGGAACTTTGCCGCATCGACCCCGTAGCCGGCGAAGAACGCGGCCAGCTCGGCTTCGCTGGGGTTGCGCGGCAGCGCGCCGGTCTTGTGGACCGCATCGAAGGTGGCCTGGTGGGTGCGCGACAGCAGGCCCAGGTTGGCGGCGGCGAAGTAGGCGCGGGCCCAGGTGTCCCAGGGGCCGCCGAACGCGGCCGGCACGGCGACGAAATCGACATCGCGCGGGAGCTTGGCCTTCCACTCCACCAGCAGCGGCTCCAGGTGGGCGCAATGCGGGCAGGAATAGCCGAACACCTCGGCCACCTCGATCCGCCCCGGCTTGGCGGCCCAGGGCTTGCCGCCCTCGATCTCGATGTAGTCGGTGCCGGCCTGCGGGGTCTGGCCAGCCGGCGCGGCGTCGGCCAGGCCGGGCAGCCAGGCCAGGGTCGTCAGCAGGAGGGCGGTCAGCAGTGCCTTCATCGGGAGTCTCCGGCGGGGTCCGGTCGCGCTTGGCGTCCGGCGGAAAAAAACGCGCCGGCCATGGGGCCGGCGCAAGTCATGAGAGAGGGACTGCGGTGGTCAGACCGCACCGGCGCGCCAAAGTTCAGGAGCGCGGCTCGGCGGCGGCGACCTCGGCATCGTCGGCGTGATCGTGCAGGCCCTGCAGGTAGCTGGCCAGCGCGCCGATTTCCTGGTCGGTCAGCTGGTGGGCGACCTTGGCCATGATGTGGAACGAGGCCGCATCCTTCTCGCTGGTCGTGCCGGTGCGGTATTCCTGCAGGCGGCGGGCGACGTATTCGGCCTGCTGGCCGCCGATGTGCGGGTACGGCGGGCCCGGATTGCCGGCACCGGTCGGGCCGTGGCAGGCGGCGCAGGCCGGGATGCCGCGTGCGGCGTCGCCGGCGCGGAACAACTGCTGGCCGACCTCGAAGTACTTCAGGCCCTCGTAGGCGCCATCGGCCACGACGGTATCGTCGGCCACGCCGGCGCCGGCCTTCTGCTGGGCGAAGAACGCGCCCACGTCGCGCATGTCCTGCGGACTCAACGCCTGGGCGAACGGCGCCATCACCGCGGCCAGGCCGCTGTGGCGCTCGCCGCTGGCGAACAGGGCCAGCTGCTTGGCGATGAAGCGTTCGCTCTGGCCGGCGATCCGCGGATACATCGGGTCGGACGGGTTGCCGTCGGCGCCATGGCAGGCGGCGCAGGCGGCGGACTTGGTCGCGCCGGCTTCGGCGTCGCCCCAGTGGGTCTTGCTCAGATCCACTTCCAATGGCGCGGTCTGGACCGGCGCATTGTCCGGAACCGGCACCACCGTGGTCTGGGCGGCGTAGGCGGCGACGGCAGTGACCGCAACGGCCAGACCGGCAAGGGCTAAAACGCGAGCGTGGCGCATGCTAAAGCTCCGGGAACCCGATACAGGCGGCCTGTGAACAGCCGCGAAACGTCGGGATTATCCCTGTCGCGGGGCGCGACGGTCAACGAAACCGGTCGCCGACCCCGGCCATGGGCCAAAGTCAGGCGCGCCGTGCGATCCTGTGCGCATGTCCAATCCGCTCGAAAAAGCCCGTTACCTGGGCTCGGCGCATACGCCCGCACAACTTCCGCCCGACGGCGGCTTCGAAGTGGCCTTCGCCGGCCGCTCCAATGCCGGCAAGTCCAGCGCGCTCAATGCCCTGACCCGGCAGAACGCCCTGGCGCGCGTGTCCAAGACGCCCGGCCGCACCCAGCAACTGGTGTTCTTCGAGACCGCACCGGAGCGCTACCTGGTCGACCTGCCCGGTTACGGCTACGCCAAGGTGCCGCTGGAGATGAAGGCGCACTGGCAGGGCTTCATCGACCGCTACTTCCGCCAGCGCGAGGCCCTGCGCGGGTTGGTGGTGGTGATGGACATCCGCCATCCGCTCAAGGACTACGACCGGCAGATGCTCGAATACGCCGTCGCCCGCGGGCTGCCGGCGCATGCGCTGCTGACCAAGGCCGACAAGCTCGGCCGCGGCCAGCAGGCGCAGGTCCTGCAGGCGGTGCGCAAGGAACTGGCCTCCGTATTCGGTGGCGAAGCCGGCATCGGCCTGCAGACGTTCTCCAGCGAATCCAAGCAGGGCGTGGATGAAGCCCGCGAGGTCGTCGCCGGCTGGCTGGAACTGACCTAACCGCGTCCGCGACGCACCGGCCACGGTTGGGCGGCTCAGACCGCCACGTCGAACAGGCTGCCGATCAGGTGGGCCGCGCCCATCGCCAGCGCGCCCCAGAACGCCACCCGCAGGGCGCCGCGCGGTATCGAGGCGCCGCCGGCCCAGGCCGCCAGGCCTCCCGACACCAGCAGGCCGACCAGGGTGCTGGCGGTCACCACCAATGAGGCATGCGCCTGCGGCGCCACCAGGGTGGCCACCACCGGCAGCGCGGCGCCGGCGCAGAACGCCGCCGCCGATGCCATTGCCGCCTGCACCGGTTGTGCACGCAGGGACGCGCTGATCCCCAGCTCGTCGCGTGCGTGCGCGGCCAGGGCATCGTGCGCGGTGAGCTGTTCGGCGACCTGCCGCGCCAGTGCCGGTTCCAGGCCGCGCTGTTCGTAGATGTGGGCCAGCTCGCGCAGCTCGGCTTCCGGTTCCTCGTGCAGTTCGCGCCGCTCGGTGGCGATGTCGGCCTGTTCGGTATCGGCCTGCGACTGCACCGACACGTATTCGCCGGCGGCCATCGACATTGCGCCGGCCACGGTGCCGGCGATGCCGGCGGTGAGGATCGCGCCATGGTCGGCACCGCTGGCGGCCACGCCCACGACAATGCCGGCCACCGACACGATGCCGTCGTTGGCACCCAGCACCGCCGCGCGCAACCAGCCCACGCGCTCGGTGCGGTGCAGTTCCGGATGGCGGCTTCGGGAGTGCAGGGTGCTGCGCGGCATCGGCACAGCCTAACCCAGGACCGGCGCGAGGCCGGCGGCGCATGCCCATCGGCGGAATGCTGAAGCGCCGTGCCCGCAACGTCGCCTCCATCGCGGCAGGCTATAGTGCGCTGCCCCGCGGTCCCACGGCCGCCACGCGAGCCTGACCTTGTCGAGCCCCAGCCACGTCGCCGATACCCCGATCACCCAGCGCTCCCAGCTGCTGGAGTACGTCGCGTCCGGCGAAAAGGCCAAGGCCGACTGGCGCATCGGCACCGAGCACGAGAAGTTCGGTTTCCGCCTGGACGACCTGCGGCCGCCGACGTTCGACGGCGAGCGTGGCATCGAGGCGCTGCTCACCGGGCTGGTGCGCTTCGGCTGGACGCCGGTGGAAGAGAACGGCCGTGTCATCGCGCTCACACGCGATGGCGCCTCGGTCACGCTGGAGCCGGCCGGCCAGCTCGAACTCTCCGGCGCGCCGCTGGAGACCATCCACCAGACCTGCGTCGAACTGGGCACCCACCTCAACGAGGTGCGCCAGGTTTCCGATGAGCTGCGGCTGGGTTTCCTGGGCATGGGTTTCCAGCCCAAGTGGCGGCGCGACGAGATGCCCTGGATGCCCAAGGGCCGCTACCAGATCATGAAGTCCTACATGCCCAAGGTCGGCCAGCTCGGCCTGGACATGATGAGCCGCACCTGCACGGTGCAGGTCAACCTGGATTACGCGTCCGAAGCGGACATGGTGAAGAAGTTCCGCGTGTCGCTGGCGCTGCAGCCGGTGGCCACCGCGCTGTTCGCCGATTCGCCGTTCACCGAAGGCAAGCCCAACGGCTACCTCAGCTACCGCTCGCACATCTGGACCGACACCGATCCCGATCGCACCGGCATGCTCGACTTCGTGTTCGAGGACGGCTTCGGCTACGAGCGCTACATCGATTACCTGCTCGACGTGCCGATGTACTTCTCCTATCGCGATGGCGTCTATGTCGATGCGTCCGGCAAGTCGTTCCGCAAGTTCCTCAAGGGCGAGCTGGACGTGCTGCCCGGCGCGTTGCCGACGCTGCGCGACTGGTCCGACCACATGACCACCGCATTCCCCGAAGTGCGACTGAAGAAGTTCCTGGAAATGCGCGGCGCCGACAGCGGCCCATGGTCGCGCCTGTGCGCGTTGCCGGCGTTCTGGGTCGGCCTGCTGTACGACGACGCTGCGCTGGATGCGGCCTGGGACCTGGTCAAGGATTTCAGCAGCGCCGAGCGCCATGCGCTGCGCGACGGTGTGCCGGAGCGCGCGCTGAAACTTCCGTTCCGAGGCGCCAGCGTGCGCGAGCTGGCGGTCGAGGCGGTGAAGATCTCCGCCGCCGGCCTGCGCCGCCGCGCTGCGCTCAATGCCGACGGGATCGACGAGACGCGTTTCCTGGACACGCTGATCGAGATCGCCGAGAGCGGCCAGACCGCGGCCGAGCGCAAGCTCGAGCTGTTCGACGGGCCGTGGAAGGGCGACATCGACAAGGTGTTCGGCGAGTTCGCCTACTGACCGAAGGCTGGCTGGCCGGCAGCGGGTCGATGGACTTGTCGGGCCATCGACCGGGCATGTTCACAGGTTGCGCAACAGCCCCTTGAGCAGCTTCTTGGTCGCGCCTTCCTCGGGCTTCTTCTGGTCCTGCTGCTGTTGCGGCGAGGCCGCATCGCCGGCATCCATGCCCTGCATGCCCGACAGGTCCATGCCCAGCAGCGCGCCGGCGGTGGACTTGGTGCGGACGCGCACGTTCCACTCCGGATCCCACGGCTGTTTCGGATCGGCCGGCTTCGGCGGCCAGGCGATCTGTGTTTCCGGGCCGTAGGCGATCATGCTGAGGATGCCCGGGCTGGCCTGGCCGCTGCTGGGGTCGGCGAAGATGCCCTTGGGGATCGCGCACGAGGTGGTGGACGGAGGCAGCAGCACCTTCTCCTTGAGCCAGCGGTCGATCTGCCCGCCGGTGAGGAAGTCGACCACGCCCTGGCCGGCGTCGGGCACCTCGGCGCTGCTCCAGATCACGATGGTCTTGTCCTGCAGGCTCAGGCCGTGCAGGAAGTACGCCTTGGCCCGGTCCACCGGTTGCCAGCCCAGGGTGAGGCCGCTGGCCAGCTCGCCCGATTGCGTCAGCGCGATCTTGGGCATGAAGTCGGCGGCCTGCTGCAGCTCGAACTTCAGCGACTCGGGCACGCCCTGTCCGGTGATGCGGTGCTGGCCGACCAGCGAGGCGTTGGCCGGCGCGCGGCTACGGGTGCTGGGGTTGGGCCAAAGCACATAGGACGGCGTCGGATCAGCGCCACGATCGGGCGCGTAGCGGCCCTGCATCGGATCGCCGCTCATCTCGAACTTGCCGCCCTTGGCGCGCATGTGCAGTTCGCGCGGCTGGCCGGCACGCACTTCGCTGCCGCAGCCCCAGTAGTACTTGATGTGGATTTCGCCATCGGGCATGTCGGGATTCGTGCCCACCTCGCGACCGACCTTGGCGGTCGGCGGCAGCAGCGGCAATGAAGCGCCCAGGCCCAGTCCGGCCGGAACCTGTTGTTCGGCGTTCTTGCCCGGCGCCAGCGAATTGAGCATGGCGATGTCGAAGAACTTGCCGGTCATCATCGGATGCCGCGCGTCGGGATAGCCGATCGTCCCCTGCGACCCGCCCATCATCTTCGCGGCCAGGCCGCCCATGCCGCCCATCATGCTGCCCATGTCCGGCATGCCGGCCTGGTTGTGGGTGGCCACGTCGATCCAGACCTGGGTTTCAGGTCCGTTTGACGGTGCGCTGCTGGCGGGCAGGGCGACGACCAGGGTGGCGGCAAGAGCGAGTGTCAGCGGATGGCGGGTGGCGTTCATGGCGGGTCTGCGAGGCGGTATGAGGGTAGTGGCGTGGAAGGGTTCGCAGACAGGACACGCCGGAAGCAGCGCGACGAGGCCAACGCCCCATGCCCGATGCTGCGACGCCGGCCTTGGTCCCGGCTGGCGGCGGCGGTTAGGCTGCGTCTTTGACGGACGGGGAGCGGGGCATGGGCGAGGCGCGCGGACTGGGCAAGAGTGGCTGGCTGGCGCTGTGCCTGCTGGTATCGCAGGGTGCGGCGGCGCAGAAACTGGCGATGGTCGGCGGCACGCTGGTGGATGGCACGCTGGCCGATCCGATCCGCGACAGCGTGATCCTGGTCGAGGGCGAGCGCATCGTCGCCGTCGGCACGATCGATACCTTGCCGGTCCCGGCCGATGCCACGGTGATCTCCACCGAAGGCATGACCGTGCTGCCCGGCCTGTGGGACATGCACGTGCACCTGATGATCAACGGGCACGCCGACTACGAGCACTGGGATCGCACCTATCCGGCGCAGTTCCGCGACGTGATCATGCCGGCCTCGGCCAAGCAGCTGCTGCTGGCCGGCGTGACCGGCGCGCGCGACCTGGGCGGTCCGTTGGAGGACAGCATCGCCGTGCGCGATGCGATCGCCGCCGGCCGTATTCCCGGCCCGACGCTGTTCGTGTCCGGCCCCTTCATCCAGAAGAAGCCCTATCCGGGCACCGAGCAGTTCCGTTGGGGCGTGGATTCGCCGGCCGACGCGCGCGCCAAGGTGCGCCGCATCGCCGAAGCGGGCGTGGACGTGGTCAAGCTGATCGACCAGGACGGGATGAGCGATGCCGAGCTGCAGGCCATCGTCGACGAGGCGCACCGGCACGGCTTGCCGGTGGTCGCGCATGCGCATCGGCCCGAGGAGATCCGCCGTGGCCTGAAGGCCGGCGTGGATTGCTTCGAACACACCGGTCTGAGCGCCGCGCCCGAATACCCGCCGGACGTGATCGCCGCGCTGCGCGAGCGCACCGCCAACATGGCCGCCGGCCCGCTGTTCTGGACGCCGACGATCGAAGGTCTCTACAACTTCCCCTATACGGTGAAGAACCACGAGTTCATCGACGGCAGCGACTGGCACGAAGGCCTGCCGCCGGCGATCGTCGCCGATATCCGCCAGTCGCTGGCGCATCCGGAGCGGATCTCCTACTTCCAGCAGACCCCGCAGCGCTGGCCGACCCTGCAGCGCAAGTTCCAGCAGCTGCGCGAGAACGGCGTGCAGCTGCTCATCGGCACCGACTCGGGCATTCCGATGAAGTTCCACAGCGGCAGCACCTGGAACGAGCTGGACGTGTGGGTGAACCGGCTCGGCGTGCCGGCGATCGATGCGATCCGCGCGGCCACGTACTGGCCGGCGGTGGCGATGAAGGCCGACCGCGACTACGGCACGGTGACCGAAGGCAAGTACGCCGACATCATCGCGGTCAAGGGCGATGTGTTGAAGCAGGTCGCGCTGCTGCAGCGGGTGGACGTGGTGGTCAAGCACGGCCGCCAGGTGAAGTAGCGCCGGGCCGCGTCCTCAGTCCAGGCGCGCTGCAAGGCGTTCCATTGCCGCCTCGGGCGCCTATGGCGCCCAGAGCTTCTCCAGCTCGCGGAAGCCCCACTGCTGCGGCGATTCCACGCCGACGATGCGATCGCCGCAGCCGGGTGCGGACAGGTCCAGGTCGTGCTGGAGCACCTGCCTGCGCAAGCGGATCGAGAAGAACACGCGCACCCGCGGCGCCGACAGCGCGCCTTCGCTCTGTTCGAGCACCACGGCCAGGCGCTCGCTCGACAGCCGGACCAGCGCGCCGATCGGATAGATGCCAACGCTGGCGATGAAGGCCTTGAGCACCACCGGATCGAAGTGGCCTTTCCAGGAGGCCATGCGCCGCAGCGACTCGCCCGGATCCCAGCCTTCCTTGTACGGCCGGTTGGAAGTGATCGCGTCGTACACGTCGCACACCGCGCTCATCCGGGTCAGCAGCGGTGTGGCTTCGGCTTCCAGGCTGGCCGGATAGCCGCCGCCGTCGAACTTCTCGTGGTGGTGGCGGACCATGTGCAGCACGGTCGCGTTTTCCAGGCCGCTGTCGCGCAGCAGGCGCTCGCCTTCGGCCGGATGGGTGCGCATGACCGCGAATTCATCGTCGGTCAGCGGCCCGGGTTTGTTGAGGATGTCCAGCGGCATGCAGGCCTTGCCCAGGTCGTGCAGCAAGCCGCCCATCGCCGCTTCCCGGCTTTGCCCGTCGTCCAGGCCCAGCTGGCGCGCCAGGGAGACCATCAGTGCGCTGACCGCGACCGAATGCATGTAGGTGTAGTCGTCGGCGGTCTTCAGCCGCGCGATGCCGATCAGCGCGCCGGGATGGCGGTCGACCGAGGCGGTGATCTCGTCGGCCAGCGGCATCATCATCGCCGGATCGACCATGCGGCCCATCCGCACCTCGCGGAACATCGCCTCGACCGCGTCGCGGCCTTCCTGGCAGATGCGGCGGGCGCGGCTGAGCTCGGAGCCCAGGTCGGCCGGTGTGCGCACAGAAGGCGTCGGCTCCGCTTCGTTTGCCGGCGCGTCGGCAGTCGCCACGGGCGATGCGATCGCGACCGCGCCGTCTTGAGCCCGTTCGAGGTCGGCGGCATCGGTCACTGGCGTGTCATCGCCGCGGCTCACGTCGATCTCCAGCGACTCCACCGCGCTGGCGCGGATCCGCTCCACGTCCAGCTCGGAGGCCAGGAACGAGCCGCGCCAGAACGGATGCTTGAGCCACGGCCCGTGCAGCCGCTGGATGTACATCCCGGGCTGCAGCTGGTCGACGTCGATGGTCTTGAGCATTCGGCGGTGGTCCCTTGCCGCCGGATCGGACGGACGTTCCATGGGACCGTTGTCGGCACGATCCCCGCCGACTTGAGCGGTGGCCGGGCACCGGCCCGGTGACGACCGGCCCTTCCGTTGATACTATCCCCCAGTATCCGGGAGGGCCCGCCATGCCGCATACCGCCCACGAGAAAAAGCGCGTCCTGACCCGGCTGCGCCGCATCCGCGGCCAGACCGAGGCGCTGGAGCGCGCGCTGGAAGGCGGTGCCGACTGCGGCGCCGTGCTGCAGCAGATCGCGGCCATCCGCGGCGCGGTCAACGGGCTGATGTCCGAGGTGATGGAGGCGCACATCCGCGAGGAGTTCGGCCAGCCGGCCACCTCCGACGCGCAGCGCAAGGCCCGGGTCGAAGAGATGACCGGGCTGGTCCGTTCCTATCTCAAATAAGCGGGTGGGCGCATCGCGCCCGCTCCTCCACGCAATCGTTCGCAACATCGCAGGAGTGCATGCCATGAAATCCCGTGCCGCCGTCGCCTTCGGTCCCGGCCAACCGCTGCAGGTCGTCGAGATCGACGTCGCCCCGCCCAAGGCCGGCGAAGTGCTGGTCAGGATCACCCACACCGGCGTCTGCCATACCGACGCGTTCACCCTGTCCGGCGACGACCCGGAAGGGCTGTTCCCGGTGGTGCTGGGTCACGAAGGCGCCGGCATCGTGGTCGAGGTGGGCGAAGGCGTGACCTCGGTGAAGCCCGGCGATCACGTGATCCCGCTGTACACCGCCGAATGCGGCCAGTGCCTGTTCTGCAAGAGCGGCAAGACCAACCTGTGCGTGGCCGTGCGCGCCACCCAGGGCAAGGGCGTGATGCCGGATGGCACCAGCCGCTTCTCCTACAACGGCGAGCCGATCTACCACTACATGGGCTGCTCGACCTTCAGCGAGTACACGGTCGTGGCCGAAGTCTCGCTGGCCAAGGTCAACCCGCAGGCCAACCCGGAACACGTGTGCCTGCTCGGCTGCGGCGTCACCACCGGCATTGGCGCCGTGCACAACACCGCCAAGGTGCAGGAGGGCGATTCGGTCGCCGTCTTCGGCCTGGGTGGCATCGGCCTGGCGGTGATCCAGGGCGCGCGCCAGGCCAAGGCCGGGCGGATCATCGCCATCGACACCAACGCGGGCAAGTTCGAGCTGGCGCGGCAGTTCGGCGCCACCGATTGCGTCAACCCGAAGGATCATGACAAGCCGATCCAGCAGGTGGTCGTGGAGATGACCGGCTGGGGCGTGGACCATTCGTTCGAATGCATCGGCAACGTCAACGTGATGCGCGCGGCGCTGGAATGCGCGCACCGTGGCTGGGGCCAGTCGGTGATCATCGGCGTGGCCGGCGCCGGGCAGGAGATTTCCACCCGCCCGTTCCAGCTGGTCACCGGCCGCACCTGGAAGGGCACGGCCTTCGGCGGCGTCAAGGGCCGCAGCCAGCTGCCGGGCATGGTCGAGGACGCGATGAAGGGCGACATCGAGCTGGCCCCGTTCGTGACCCACACCATGCCGCTGGACGACATCAACACCGCCTTCGACCTGATGCACGAAGGGAAATCCATCCGCTCGGTCATCAATTACTGACGTGCATCTGCTTCTGCTTGCACTCGCCATGGCATCGGCTGCCTCCGAGGACGTACCGGAGACGGTGTTCGCCGCGTCGCCGCGCGTCTTCGACTGTTCGCCGAAGAAGGCCGGACCAGGGCAGTCGATCGTGTTCTCGAAGCGGTTGCATGACCTGGACGAGCTTGCGGTACTTACTCCCCGAGGCGAAACCATGCACTTCCTGGTGGTCGGGTCGCCGCCCGAGGAGATGAGGCCGCTGATGACGCCAGAGGAGCTGGCAACGGCAACGGCATTCTCGGTCGAGACATCGTCATTGCAGGGCCTTGAGTGGAAGAATGGCTCGCGTCCAGAAAAGATCTTCCAGGAAGCCGGGATCTATGAATTCCTGGCCTCGACCATCCTCGAATCGGAAGAGGGTGGATACAAATGCACAGTGGAGTATTCGCCCTGATGGAACGCATCGAACATCGCGCCTGCTTCGGCGGCTGGCAGGACGTGTACCGGCACGAGTCGAAGGTGCTGGGTTGCACGATGAAGTTCGCCGTCTACCTGCCACCGCAGGCCGCCAACGCGAAGCTGCCGGTCCTGTACTGGCTGTCGGGCCTGACCTGCACCGAGCAGAACTTCATCACCAAGGCCGGCGCGCAGCGTTACGCGGCCGAGCATGGGGTCGTCATCGTCGCGCCGGACACCAGTCCGCGCGGCGAGCAGGTGATGGACGACGACGGCTATGACCTGGGCCAGGGTGCGGGCTTCTACCTCAATGCCACCCGGTCGCCGTGGGCCACGCATTACCGCATGTTCGACTACGTGGCCGACGAGTTGCCGGCGCTGATCGAAGCGCATTTCCCGGTGAGCGATGCGCGCGCGATCAGCGGCCATTCGATGGGCGGGCACGGCGCGCTGGTGGTGGCACTGCGCAATCCGGGACGCTATCGCAGCGTGTCGGCGTTCTCGCCGATCGTGGCGCCGTCGAAGGTGCCGTGGGGGGAGAAGGCGTTCTCCGCCTACCTGGGCGAGGACCGCCAGGCGTGGAAGGACTGGGACGCCAGCGAGCTGGTGCGCTCGGCGACGGAGAAGCTGCCGCTGCTGGTCGACCAGGGAGGCGACGACGAATTCCTCGACAGCCAGCTGCGACCGCAGCTGCTGCAGGCCGCCGCGGTCGCTGCCGGCCATCCGCTGCAGCTGCGCATGCGCCCGGGCTACGACCACAGCTACTACTTCATCGCCAGCTTCATCGGCGAGCACATCGCCCATCACGCCGCCGCCCTGCATGGCGAAGCGAAGGCACACGCCGGCGTGCCGCACGAGCACCACGACGGCTGCGACCACCACTGATCACGCGTTGCCGTCGGTCTAGGTCGTGGCGAGGCTGAAGTCGGTATAGGCGAAACGCTCGTCGCGCAGCACCGTCTCGCCGCGCCGCAGGTCCAGCGGCGCGGAGAACATCGGACCGGCTTGCACGCAGGTGTGGAATTCGCCGTTCTCGCCGCAGGGGTCCACGCCCTGCGGCAGCTCGCGCTGCAGCGCGTCGTCGAAGGCATGGCCGGCAAAGCGCGTATCCAGCTGCCGTGTATCCACGCAACACAGGTGCGCACGCAGCCCGCCGACCTGCATCTGCCGCGCCAGCGCGGCCGTATCGGAATCGAACAGCGGGGTGTGCAGATCCCAGCCGGCGGCTGCCAGCCGCTGCGCGCGATAGGCGCGGATGTCGGCCAGGAACAGGTCGCCGAACGCGGCCGTGCGCAGGCCCGGCCATCGCGATGCGGCATCGGTCAGTGCGCCGGCCATCGCCGCATCGTAGTCGTCGTTGTTGCAGCGCGCGGGGATGGATGCTTCCAGCAGCGGCAGTCCCGCCGCGGCGGCCTGCGCCCGCACCACTTCCACGCGGATGCCCTGCATCGAGGCGCGCTGGTATTCGCGCGTCACGGTGGTCAGCAGGCCGACCACCTCCACCTCGCCGCGCTGGCGCATCACGTGCAGCGCCCAGGCCGCATCCTTGCCGCCGCTCCAGGCCAGCAGGACCTGCGTGGTCGGCATGTCAGCCGTGGCTGACGTTGCGCATTTCCCAGCGGTTGCCGGCCAGCAGGCGCAGGCGGTGCTGGAGGATGTCGCCGGGGATCGAGGTCAGGGCAACCAGGTTGATCGCCAGGTCGCGCTGCTCGCCGGAGACGCTGGCGGTCGGATCGGTGACGCCCAGCGCGGGATTCACTTCGTCGGGCTCGGGCTGCAGCGCGCGCCAGCGCTCGAACAGGGCTGGCGTGCGCAGCGCGTCCTGCAACTGTTCGGCGAAGGCATCGGCGCCGTGCGCACTGAATGCCAGCGCAGGATTGCTCCCGCGCGCCTGGGCCGGGTCGGGCAGGCGGATCTGGTAACGGACGGACATGTGCAGCTCCAGGGTGACGGTGCGGGCAAGCTAGCAGCGCAGTTGCGAAGCCGGCGTCATCGCCGTGGCGTCGCCCGCTTGGCTAGGGCAGGCGCCGTCATGCCGGCGCCTGCCTCGTCAGCGATCAGGCGAACTTGTGCGGCGGGGCGGCGAAACCGACCACCACCGCGCCCTTGCCGACGTTGACCATGCCGGTCAGGCTCATCACGCTCTCGAACAGCTCGACGTTGTTGGCCGCGCAGGTCTCGCGCAGGCGCGCGTAACCGGGCAGCGCGCGCAGCTCGGCCAGCTCGCCGCCGTAGCTCACGCACATCGTCGGGGTCATCAGGCCGGCATGGATGCGCTGCACGGCGAAGTCGAACAGCTTCTGCACCGCCGGTTCGAAGCCCTTGATCTTGCCGGCCGGCGCGGTCTCGCCGCGGTAGCAGTGCAGGATCGGCTTGATGTCCAGCGCGGTACCCAGCGCGGCGCTGAACAGGCTCACGCTGCGGTCGCCCTTGGTGCGGGCGCGGTTGCGCAGGTAATACAGGTCCGGCGGCACCATGTAGCCGTGGGTGTTGAGCGCCAGCTCTTCCAGCCGTTCGCGGATCTTCTGCACGCCCTCGCCGGCCTTGCGCATGCGCACCGCCTCGACCACGCCGACGCCCTGGGCGGCGAACAGGTTCTGGCTGTCGATCACCCGCAGCGCGAACGGCGAGTTGTAGCCGGCGGCCTGGCGCACCGGCTTGTAGTCGTTGAGGATCGCAAAGCTGGCCTGGACCGCGTGCTCGTGGATCGGGCTGCGGCTCTTGGTGACGGTCAGGCAGAACACGTGGTCGTAGTCCACGACCAGCTTGCCCAGGAACAGGTCGCGGATCTGCTCGACCGAATAGGGCACCGTCTCGGCCTCATGGCCGCGTTCGGCCACGTGCGCGTGCAGGAAGCTCAGCGTGGCTTCCTCGTCGCGATGGTCGGCCAGCACCGCCTCGCCGATGCGGACGGTGATCGGCAGCAGGACCACGTTGTTGCTATCGATGTATTCGACCGGCAGGTCGCAGGTCGAATCCACCACGATTCCGATGCGCATGAGCCCCTCCCGTGTAGGCCTGCACGTTTTATGTGTGAACCCTATCCCAAAAGCGGCGCGTCTGGCGAATACCTTAGGCCGTTCAGCGGCGGCGCTCGATGCCGACCGGGATCGCGGCCACGCCGGCCAGCTCGCCCGCGCGCAGCAGCCCCGGGTCGTCGAGCACCGCCAGCATCAGGTCGTGGCTGTCGTTGCCCCAGAACAGTTCGCCGCCCACCGCCAGGGTCGGCACGCCGAACACGCCGGCGGCCAGCGCCGCGTCGGTGTTGGCGCGCAGCCGGTCCTTCACAGCCGGGTCGGCGATGGCGGCGACCGCATCGGCCAGCCCCAGGCGGCCGGCGAGGTCGGCAAGCACAGGCGGTGCGTCCGCGGCCAGGCCTTCGCCCCAGACCGCGTCGAAGATCGCGCCGATCGCCTGCGGCGTGCTGCCGGCGGCCACGCACAGTCGCAAGGCCGGCAACGGATTGAACGGATGCGCGGGCGGGAAGCGCAGCGGCACGCCATCGCGACGGGCCTGCCACAGCGCCTGCCGGTAGATGAACTCGCGTTTCTTCGGGATCTCGGCCGGGCCGAGGATCCCCAGCGAATGCAGCACCGCACCGAACACGATCGGCACCGCCTCCACCCGGCCGGCCTCGACCAGCGGCCGCATCTTCTGCCAGTGCAGGTAGGAGAACGGGGAGACGAAATCGAAGTACCAGCGTGCGCTCATGCGTGTTCTCCCGCGCGACCGGCTGCGGTCAGTGCCACAGGCCCAGGATCAGCCCGTACAGGGTGAACTGCAGGGTGTGGTAGCCGCCGTCGATCAGCCACAGCTTCAGCGAACGGCCGGCGAACAGGTAATTGATGCCGAAGCTGGTCGCCACCCAGCCCAGGCCCACCGCCACTCCGGCACAGACCGAGGAGCCCGGCGGTGGTGCCGCGCCGAGGAACACCGCGAACACCGCCGCGGCCACCAGGCTCATCACGAACGCGCCGCCGAACACCGCCGCCGGATGCCCGTTGGGCTTGTCCGGATCGACGCCGGCCTCCCGGCACCAGGTGTTCTTGAACAGCGGGCCGTACCAGATGCCGCCCAGCAGGAACGCCGAGGCGGCCGCGACCAGCACCGCCCAGATATTGATGTCTGCCATGTCCGTCCCTCCCGACGGGATCATCGAAACAGCTTACGCCGGTGCCGCCGCGCCGGAGCTCCGGCATGGCGGCACCGCGACCGCGATCAGGGGCCGTGCGTGTACGCCGGCGGCAATCCGTTCTCGCCCACGCCGCGCATGTAGCGGTCGCGCAGTTCAGTCTGGCGCGAACGCATCGGCATGGCGCGCCCGCCGAGCCAGACCTGGCGGGCGGTGTTGATCACGTCCAGCGGATCGCCGGTCCACAGCACCAGGTCGGCGGTGCGGCCCACGGCAATGGTGCCGATCCGGTCGCCCACGCCCAGCGCCTGCGCCGGCACGCGGGTCAGGCCGGCCAGGCCGGCTTCCCACGGCAGGCCGTTGGCCACCGCATTGCCGGCCAGCTGCCGCACCTTGCGCGCGTTGTGCGAAGCGTCGCCGGCCTGGCTGAAGCTGACCTCCACGCCGACCTGTTCGAGCATCGCCGCATTGCGCAGGGTCGCGCCGATCTGGTCGAAGTTGCCCGGCAGGTCGGCCAGCGCATCGACGAATACCGGCACGCGCGCCTGGGCGATCTGCGGCGCCAGCTGCCAGGCCTCGGCACCGCCGGCGATGGCGATGCGCACGTTCTCGCGCGCCGACCAGCGCAGCAGCTGGCGGATGTCGGCCGCGCGGTCGACCTTGACCACGATCCGGCCCTGGCCATTGAGGAACCGCGCCAGCACTGCACGACCGGCGGGCGTGAGCAGCGCATGCGGCGAATCGGCCGGTACCCGGCCGCGTGCCTCGGCGACCATCTGGTCCAGCAACATCCACTGCGCCGCACGCGACTTGCCGCTCAGGTCGGCAGCGCCGGCACCGAGGCGGATGAACAGCGCGCGCGGCCCGATCGGATCGGCGCTGCCGTCCAGGCGCATCACTCCGCCCTGGCCGGCGACGAACGACTTGCCGCTGCCGGCGGCCAGCAGGGTGAAGCCCAGGCCTTCCACGCGCGCCACCGGGATCAGCACCGAGGCGGGGTTGTAGGCCAGGGTCACGTCGAACTCCGGGCGCACCGGCTGGTCTTCCAGGGTCAGCTCGCCGTCGACCGTGGGTTCCTCGCCGGAGACTTCCTCCAGGCCGATGTCGGTGATGCCGCCGAACAGGGCCGGGGTCAGCGGCTTGCCGTCGGCCTCGACCGTGGTGACTCCGCCCGGGGCAACCAGGCCGGTACCGATCGCGCGGATCGTGCCGCCCTGGACCAGCACGTCGGCATTGTTGAGCGTGCCCTGCGGGCCGGCGGTGTGGACGGTGGCGTTGCGGATCAGCACGTCCTGCGCGATGGCGCTGGCAACCAGGCCGAACACACCAAGCGTGGACAGGCTGCCGACGAACAGGCCCCGGCGGATGACACGTGCCAGGCGATGGGTGGCGAACGGACGGCTCACAGCGCACCTCCGGGAGCGGCGGCCGGTTGGCCGAGCATGAAGTCCGAGCGCGGCTGCCGCGACGGATCGTTGCGGTCGTAGATGCGCGCACCGTCGATGTAGACCTGTTCGGCCTGCGCGTAGGAGCTGAAGGGGTCGCGGTTCCACACCACCACGTCGGCAAGCTTGCCGGCCTCCAGGCTGCCGGTGCGGTCGGCCACGCCCAGTGCGCGCGCGGCGTTGGAGGTCAGCCAGCCGATCGCGCGCTCGGGCGGGATCTCCATGCCGGCGCGGCGTGCGTTGGCGATGACCTTGGCCGCTTCCTGGTTGAGCCGCTGGATGCCTTCCTCCGAATCCGAATGCACGATCGCGCAGCTGTTCTTGGGCCGGTCGACCAGGGCGATGTTCTCCTGGATGCCGTCGAAGGCTTCCATCTTGAAGCCCCACCAGTCGGCCCACAGCGCGCCGCAGATGTTCTCCTGCGCCAGGCGGTCGGCGATCTTGTATGCCTCCACGCCGTGGTGGAACGCGGCGATCTTGAAGCCGAATTCGTTGGCCAGGTCGATCATCGTGGTCATCTCGTCGGCGCGGTAGCAGTGGATGTGCACCAGGATGTCGCCGTTGATCGCGCCGGCCAGCGTGTCCAGCTTGAGGTCGCGCTTGCCGCCGGCGTCGCCGGCGCTGTCGCCCTTGCCGTTGTCGTCGGAGGACTGCCACCACTTGCGCTTGGGCTTTTCCTGCGGCTTGCCACCGCCGTTCTTGCGCAGGTACTCGCTGGCGTCGATGAAGGCCGCGCGGTAACCGGCGACGTTGCCCATCCGCGTCGACGGCGCGGTGCCCTTGCCGCCGTACACGCGCTTGGGGTTCTCGCCGCAGGCCATCTTCAGGCCCCACGGCGCGCCGGGGAATTTCATCGCCTGGTAGCTGGTGGCCGGCACGTTGCGCAGGGTCACTCCGCGCCCGCCGACCAGGTTGGCCGAGCCGGGCAGGACCTGCAGGGTGGTGATGCCGCCGGCCAGTGCGGTGGCGAAGCCCGGATCCTGCGGCCACACCGAATGCTCGGCCCAGACGTTGGCGGTGACCGGCGCGGTCATCTCGTTGCCGTCGCTGTGCGCCTTGACCCCCGGGCTCGGATACACGCCCAGGTGCGAGTGCACGTCGATGATGCCCGGGGTGACCCACTTGCCGGTGGCATCGACCACGCGCACGTCGGCCGGTGCCTGCAGCGCCTTGCCGACTTCGACGATCTTGCCGTCGCGCATCAGCACGTCGGCCTGCTCCAGGCGCTGGCCGGTGCCGGTGAGCACGGTGGCGTTGCGCAGCAGCACCGGTTCGGACGGCAGCGGCTTGTAGGTGCTGGGAAACGGATCGTCGGTGAAGCGCGAAGCGGCGGCCGCTGGCGACGCGAAGCCGCAGGCGATCGTGCCCATGACAGCGAGGCCCGCGGAGGCGAGCAGGAGGTGGCGCATGGTTTTCCCCGGATGGAACAGCCTGGACGAGGAACCTAGCCGGCCGGGGCGCGCGGCGCAATGTGCCGATGGAGGGTCCGGGCCCGGTCACGGTCACGGTTCGTGCGCTGGACGGGTGAGGGACGGCGCATGCCGGTGACGCGCAGGAAACGGCCGACCGGGCATGCTGTCGCGCAGGACAACACGGAGGCAGGCATGACGACAATGACAACCGCGGGCGACGTGGTGGGCTTCTGGCGCGATGCGGGAGCCAAGGCGTGGTTCAACGGTGGCGACGCGTTCGATCGCGAATGCGAGGCGCGCTTCCTCGACGGGCACCTGGCCGCGGCGCAGCGCGAGCACGAGGACTGGATCGACACGCCCGACGGCGCGCTGGCCTTGCTTCTGCTGCTCGACCAGATCCCGCGCAACATCTTCCGCGGCAGCGGCCACGCCTTCGCCACCGACGGCCTGGCCCGCCACTACGCCGACCGCGCGTTGGCCGCCGGCCACGATGCGGCGTTCGAGCCGATGCTGCGCGCATTCTTCTACCTGCCGTTGGAACACTCGGAAGACATCGCCGACCAGCGACGCTCGGTGGCGTTGTTCGAAAGCCTGGGCGTGGAGCTGTACACGAAGTACGCGATCGAGCACCTGCACGTCATCGAGCGCTTCGGTCGTTTCCCGCACCGCAACCGCGCGCTGGGCCGCACCAGCACCGATGAGGAGCAAGCCTGGCTGGATGCCGGCGGCGGTTTCTGACGGCACAAAAAAAAGCGGAGCCCGAAGGCTCCGCTTTCATCTGCGTGGCGGGCTCAGCCCGCCGCAACGCGTCCGCTCAGTACTTCGGGACGCTGCCGTCCACTTCGGTCGACCAGCGGTCGATGCCGCCTTCGACGTTGAACACGTTGGTGAAGCCGTGCGCGCGGAACTCCTCCGCCGCCTGCCCGCTGCGGCCGCCGCGATGGCACAGGAACGCCAGGCGGGTGTCCTTGGGCAGGGCTTCCAGCTCGACCCGGCCGCTGCCGTCGAACGTGCGATGGGCGATGGCGACCGAGGCGATCGCGCGCTCGTCGGCCGGACGCACGTCCACCAGCACCAGCTCGCCGGCACGGACCTGGCGGTCGGCCTCGGCGGGGGTGATCGCCTGCACGGCCTTGGGCGCGTTCGGGTTGTCGATGGCCAGGCCCTGGCCGCGGAAGTCGTCGACCCAGTCGATGGTGATGCCGTTGGCGCGGCGCGCGCTGGACGGATCGAACTGGATGCGCAGGCCCTGGGTCTCCACCGCGATGGCGTTGTCGCTGATCGGGGCGATCTGGAAGCGCGGCTGGAAGCGCGCGTCGATGCTCAGCGACAGCGCGGCGTTGCCGGCGTCGGCCAGCGCGCCGCGCAGCTTGTCGGCCGCGGCCTGGGTGACGGTGACCTGCGGAGGCGTGCGGTCCTGCGGCGGCAGGCCCAGCAGCTGCGCCAGCTCGCCGCTGGCGGACAGCTGCTCGATGATGTCGCTGCCGCCGACGAGCTCGCCGTCGATGTACAGCTGCGGGATCGTCGGCCAGTTGCCGAACGCCTTGATGCCCTCTCGGATCTCCTGGTCGGCCAGCACGTTGACGTGCGCGTACTCCACGCCCAGGTCGTCGAGCACGCCGGTGGCCTTGGCCGAGAAGCCGCACTGCGGCATGCCGGGCTGGCCCTTCATGAACAGCACCACGCGGTTGGCCTGGAGCAGCGATTCGATGCGCGAACGCAGGGCGGGATCGAGGGACATGGGGGGACTCGCAAAATGGGGGACTTCGGGCCGGCCATTCTACCCCCGTGGCATCATGCGGCGATGAGCGCACTGGCAACGCTGCATCGCATTCCGCGCCGTCCGCATGCCTGGCTGGGCTGGCTGGCGCTGTCGCAGCTGGCGGTGGCGCTGCTGTGGTGGCGCCTGGGCTGGGCCTGGGGCCTGCCGGCGATGCTGCTGTCGCACCTGGCCTTCATCGTCCCGGTGTTCCTGCCCCGGGCCCGCCTGTACGCGCCGGTCCTGGACCGGCTGCCGGGCAACGAGCACGCGGTCTGGCTGACCATCGACGACGGTCCATCCGGGGACACCGCCGCGATCCTCCACGCGCTGAACCGGCACCGCGCCCGCGCCACGTTCTTCCTGGTCGGCGAGCGGGCGCAGGCGCGCCCCGACCTGGTCGCCGAGATCCTTCGCCGCGGCCATGGCATCGGCAACCACAGCCAGACCCATCCGTCCGGGCGCTTCTGGGCGCTGGGGCCCAGTGCGATGGCGGGCGAGATCGGGCAGGCGCAGGCGGCACTCACCCAGCTGGCCGGTGCGCCGCCGCGCTGGTTCCGCTCGGTGGTCGGCCACACCAACCCGTTCGTGGCTGCGCCGCTGCGCGAACACGGCCTGGCCCGCGTGGCCTGGAGCGCGCGCGGCTATGACGCGGTCGATGGCGATCCGGTGCGCGTGCTGCAGCGGATCGGTCGCGGCCTGGGTCCGGGTGCGATCGTGCTGCTGCACGAGGGCGCCGGGCATGGACGCAGCGTGGAGATCGTCGAGGCGACGCTGTGCCTGCTGGAGGAGCGCGGCTACGGGACGCTTGAACCGCCTGCCTGACCGCGCGTCATTACAGGCAATAGGCTAGGGTATGGCCATGGACGATCACGCGCCCGCCAGGACCGTTCTGCTTGCCGGCGCCACCGGGCTGGTGGGTCGGCAGGTGCTGGCCTTGCTGCTCGCCGATCCGCGTGTGAAGCGCGTGGTCGCGCCTACGCGCCGGCCGCTGCCGCCGCATCGCAAGCTGCTGGACGTGCAGCTCGACTACGACGCGCTGCCCGAGGACGCGTCCTGGTGGGCGGTCGATGCGGTCGTGTGCACGCTGGGCACCACCATGGCCATCGCCGGCAGCCGCGAAGCCTTCCGCCGCGTCGACTACGACTATCCGATGCGCGTGGGCGAACTGGCCCGTCGCCACGGTGCCGGCGCCTATGCGCTGAATTCGGCGATGGGCGCCAATCCGCGCGCGCTGTTCTTCTACAGCCGGGTCAAGGGCGAACTGGAGCGCGACCTGGCCCAGCTGGGCTATCCGTCGTTGACCTTCGTGCGTCCCGGCCTGATCGGCGGCGAGCGCAGCGAGAAACGCACCGGCGAGCATCTTGCGTCCGTAGTGCTGGATGCGTTGGGGCCGGTGGTGCCGCGCGCCTGGCGGATCAATCCTGCCTCGCGGATTGCCAGCGCGCTGGTCGAAGCCGCATTGCAGGCCAGGCCCGGGCAACACGCGGTCGATTCAACGGCGTTGTTGTAAGCACGCGGAACTTCACGCGCGCTCAGTCGCGCCAGGCCACGATCCGCCAGTTGTTGAACGGCGTGTCGCCATACAGCGGGGTGAACTCGCTGCGCAGGCCGGCCGCTTCGAAACGTGCACGCAACATCGCCGCTTCCGGATAGTGGCGCGGCAGTGCATTCATCCAGCGCAGCGCCCGGGCGAGGAAATCGCCGGCACGGGTGATCTGCGCGCGGCGGCTGCCGTCGTCCAGGCCGGTGCGGATCACCAGCTTGGCGCCCGGTTCGAGCATGCCGATCAATGCATCGACGATGGCCTGTTGCCGCGACGGATCGAAGAACTGCATCACGTCCAGGATCGCCACGCTGCCGCGGTGCGGCGGCAATGCGCGCGACAGGTCCAGGGTCTCGAAGCCGGCGTCGGCCAGTCCGACGCGCGCGGCGGCACGGCGCGCCGAAACGATCTTGCGCGCATCGTTGTCCACGCCGAAGTAGCGCACGTCGATCCCGTCCTGGTGCAGCGCATGCGCCAGCAGGCCGATGCCGCAGCCCAGGTCCAGCACGGGAGCGTGTGTGCCGCGCAGCGCTTCGCACACGCCCGGATACAACGGGTCGCTGCGCAACTTGGCCTGCGCGTAGTAGTAGTGGTAGCGGTTGCCCAGCGGCCAGTCCGGCAGGAACGCGCGGGCGATGCGCGCGGCGCGTTCGCCCGGCAGCGGCCGTCGTGCCGGATCGCGTCCGTCCACGGCCGCAGCCCCGCTGCTCATGGGCGCAAGGCCTGGCGCGCGGCGGGCAGGGCCAGCGCGCTCCACAGCGCATACATTGCAGCCGATGGATGCAGGCCATCGTCGACCAGCATCTGCGTCTGGCCGCCGCGCTCGCGACTGACCGGGGCAATGTCGATCCAGTGCGCGCCGGCGCGCTCGGTCTCTTCGCGGCAGACCGCATTGAACGCATCGATCTGCGCACCGACCAGGACCGCATCGCGCGACTGGGCGAACGCGAACGGGGTCACGCCCCAGTCCGGGATCGCCAGCACCAGCACGCGCCGCGGATCGCCTCCGACGTAGCCAATGGCCCGCTGCAACAGCGCGGCGAACTGGTCGCGGAATTCATCCAGCGCACGGCCGCGGTACTGGTTGTTGACACCGATGAGCAGGCTGACCAGCGCGTGGCCGTCGCCGATCGCCGCCTGCGCGTGCGCCGCGTCGATGCCGGCGTCGAGCTCGTCGGTGGTCCAGCCGGTGGTGGCGATGATGCGCGGTTCATCCAGCGCGATGCCCTCGCGCCGCAACGCCGCGGCCAGCTGCACCGGCCAGCGGCCGGCCGGGTCGACGCCTTCGCCGATCGTGTACGAGTCGCCGAGCGCCAGATAGGCCGATGCAGCGGGAGAGGAAGTGCCGGCTGGATCGGTCATCGCTCGATGGGCCGTGGTCAGGCCGCGGCGGTGCGCGACTTGGCCTTGATCGGCACGACCTTGGTCGCGGCCTCGGCACGCCGCGCCAGGGCGCGGTCGATACGGCCGAACACCTCGCCCATCACCTCGGCCTGCGGCAGCAAGGTGACGCGGAAGTGGTTGCGGTACGGCACGTTGAAGCTGGAGCCCGGCACGATCAGCACGTCCTCGGTCTCCAGCAGCTCCAGCGCGAACTGGTGGTCGTCGAAGCCGCGCGCGGCCGGGCCGACCACCGACGGGAACGCATACAGCGCGCCCTTGGGTTCGACCAGTTCCAGGTGTTCGCTGGCCGCGCAGGCTTCGATCACCGCGCGGCGCGTCTCGTACAGACGGCCGCCGGGCGCGCACAGCGCGCTGATCGTGTCCGGGCCGTTGACTGCCGCGGCGATCGCGTACTGGCCGGCGACATTGGCGCACAGGCGCAGGCCCGACAGCAGGTCCAGCGCATTGCGGTAATCGGTGGTGCGCGCGTGCGCGCCGGTCAGCACCGCCCAGCCCACGCGCCAGCCGCAGGCGCGGTGGACCTTGCTCAGGCCGCTGAAGGTGATGCACGGATGGTCGCCGGCGATCGGCGCCAGCGGTTCGAACGCCGCGCCGTCGTACAGCACCTGGTCGTAGATCTCGTCGACCAGCAGCAGCAGGTTGTGGCGCTGGGCGATCGCGACCAGGCGTTCGAGCAGCTCGCGCGGGTACACCGCGCCGGTCGGGTTGTTCGGGTTGATCAGCACGATCGCGCGGGTGCGCGAGGAGACCAGGCCTTCGACCTCGACCGGGTCGGGCAGGAAGCCGTTCTCCGGCGCGCAGCGGTAGTACACCGGGCGGCCGTCGTTGAGGATGGTGGCCGCCGACCACAGCGGGTAGTCGGGCGAGGGCACCAGCACTTCGTCGCCCGGATTGAGCAGGGCGCGCAGGGTCATGTCGATCAGCTCGGACACGCCGTTGCCGATGAACACCCGGTCGCTGTCCACGTGCGGCGCATTGCGCGCGCGATAGGCCGACGCCAGCGCCTCGCGCGCGGCCGGCAGGCCGAGCTGGTGGGTGTAGGGATCGGTGTGGTCGATGTCGTCGATGATGGCGCGCTGAAGGTGCGCCGGGGCGCGGAAACCGAACGCGCCGGGGTTGCCGATGTTGAGCTTGATCAGCTTGCGTCCTTCCGCTTCCAGCGCATGGGCTCGCCGGGCCAGTTCTCCGCGGATCTCGTAGCGGACTTCTGACAGACGCTCGCGGACGCTGAGCGGTTTCTCGGTGGACATGACGGCAAACCGGTTCGGGACGGGAAAGAGGTTCGCATGGTAGCGAAAAAAGCCCGCGCAAGTGCTTGTCCGGGTTGGGCGCGACGCACTTTTGCCGACCCCGTTCCGTTTCCCTGGAAACGGTATGGGGTGGCCCTGGAAACAGTCGGCAGTGCCCTGGCGAGCCGGGGTACATCGGCTCCTGAGCGATGCGTCGACCGCGCCGGAAGCGCGGAGACCCGTCCCGGGCCGACTACAATCGGCGCATGACCGAAGCCGCTCCCGACTACACCTCCCTGCGCCACATCGGCTGGCCGTGGGCGGGACCGGCGGAAGATCCGTCCTGGCAGGCCCTGGCCGCAGCCCATCCCGGCGCCCGTCCAGCGCGGGTGTCCGAGCAGCACCGCACCGGCTACGTGCTGGCCGACGCGCCCGACACCGGCTTCCGGACAGAGTCGCCGCCGGAATGGCAGCGCCGTCCGGTGTTCACCGCCGATGGCGTGCCGCTGCACGAGCGTGCCGCGGTCGGCGACTGGGTCCTGCACGACGGCCGCCGGATCCTGGCGCTGCTGCCCCGGCGCAGCGCGATCAAGCGCGCCGCCGCCGGCGAGCACTACCAGCAGCAGGTGATCGCGGCCAACGTCGACACCGCCTTCGTGGTCTGCGGCCTGGACGCGGACTTCAACCCGCGCCGCATCGAGCGATATCTGTTGCTGGTCGGCGGTGGCGGCGTGCAGCCGGTGGTCGTTCTGACCAAGGCCGACCGCGATGGCGCCGACATCGAATCGGCCATGGAGGCGCTGGTCGACCTGCGTGCGCAGGGCGTGCCGGTGCTGGCGCTCAACGCCCGCGACAGCGACGCGGTGGCGGTGCTGGCACCGTGGCTGGCGCCCGGGTGTTCGGCGGTGCTGGTCGGTTCCTCCGGTGCCGGCAAGTCGACCCTGACCAACAGCCTGCTGGGCGAGCAGCGCATGCGCACCAGCGAGGTGCGCGAGCACGATTCGCGCGGCCGCCACACCACCACCCATCGCGCGCTGATCGCGCTGCCATCCGGCGCCTGCCTGATCGACACCCCCGGCATGCGCGAGCTCAAGCCCACCGGCGAGGAAGAACTGGCCGATGGCGGTTTCGCCGACATCGAGGCGGTCGCCACCCAGTGCCGTTTCAGCGACTGCGCGCACCAGAGCGAGCCCGGCTGCGCGATCCGCGCGGCGATCGAGGCCGGTACGCTCGATGAGGCGCGCGTGGCCCACTACCTCAAGCTTCGCGACGAAGTCGCCGGCGCCGCCGACCGGCTGGCCACGCGACTGGCGCAGAAGGCCGATGCGCGCGTGCAGACCAAGTTCCTGCGCAAGCGGCTGGACGAGAAGTACCCCAAGCGTTGAGTTGCGCCTGCGTGCCGGGATGGCTATGGGCGGGAGCACAGACGCGCCCGTGAACGCACCAACTCGCATCCGACCCGGCTAGACTGCGGCAACCGGCCCGACCGAAGGTGTTGCGATGCCCTTCCGCTCGATCGTGTTCCCGCTTTCGCTGCTGCTCGCCCTGGTGCTTGCAGCGCCTGCCGCTTCCGCCGCGCCGAGCTGGGGCGCGCCGTCGTCCAGTCCGATCGGCACCGCGCCATCGGCGCTGGCACCCGGGCAATGGATCTGGGACGGCAACGCCGCGCCCGACGGACCGATCGCGGTGGTGGTCAGCATCACCGAGCAGCGCGCCTACGTGTATCGCAACGGGCTGCAGATCGGCGTCACCACGGTCAGCACCGGCAAGCCCGGGCATGAGACCCCGACCGGCGTGTTCACGATCCTGCAGAAGGACAAGGACCACCGCTCCAGCAAGTACAACAGCGCGCCGATGCCCTACCAGGAGCGCCTGACCTGGGACGGTATCGCCCTGCACGCCGGTGGTCTGCCCGGCTATCCCGAATCGCACGGCTGCGTGCACCTGCCCACCGAATTCGCGCGCCTGCTGTTCGACGCCTCGCACATGGGGATGACCGTGGTGATCGGCGAACAGGGGCACTCGCCGCAGGAGGTCGTGCATCCGGGGCCGTTCATGCCGATCGATGCCAGCACCGGCGCGGTCGCCGTGCAGCCGCCGCTGGCGCCCGGCGAAAGCTATCGCTGGAATCCGCAGGCCGCGGCCACCGGCACGCTGTCGATCCTGATCAGCGGCGCCGACCGGCGCGTGCTGGTGTTCCGCGATGGCGTGGAGATCGGACGCGCGCGCATCGATATCCGCGATCCGCAGACGCCGCTGGGTTCGCATGTGTTCGTGGCCAAGGACGGGGTCACGCCCGGCGCCAATCCGCACGTGCCCGGCACGCCGGTGCCGCGCTGGATCGCGCTGGACGTGCCCGGTGGCGCCGCCGAGGCCGGCCAACCGCTGTCGCTGGAGCGGATGCAGCGGGTGGTCGTGCCGCCGGCGTTCGCCGCGCAGGTCTATCCGCTGCTGGTCCCCGGCACCACCTTGATGGTTACCGACGCGGCGGTGCTGGAAAGCACCACCGGCCCGGTCCAGCAGGTGCTGGACGCAGAGCCGCCGACGCAGTGAACTGATCGCCGACATGCCCGCCAATGCATCCGACCTTGCCCATCACGCCGCGCTCGACGCGCGGATGGTCAAGGCGGTACGCGGGATCAAACTGCTCGGCCTGGCCAGCTGGCCGGCCAGCGTCCAGGTCGATTTCCTCGACCGCTGGCATCGCGGCCAGGCGGCGCTGCCGGACGTGGCCTATCCGCGCCTGGCGTTCACCGAAGAGCGGCGCGAACTGGCGGCCATAGCCGCCGCCGCCGACCCGGAGCATCCGCTCGGCGTGTACCTGCGCGAGTCGGCCGAGAGCTGGAGCCGCGCGGCCGCATTGCTGGAAGTGCTGGGCACACCGCAAGCCTGCGCGCAGTCGCTGGAGCTGTTCGGTCACCCGGACGAGCCGCTGCCCGGCGAAGGCCCGACCACGCGCGAGGCCGCGCGGCATTTCATCCAGATCGCCGGCGAACTGGATCATGAACTGCTCGCACCGGAAGAGCAGGTACCCGTGTCGGCGACCGCGCTGTCGTTGCAGCTGCAGTCGGACCTGGACGACTTCTTCGACGGGCGGGTGATCACGGTCGAGCTGGACCCGGACCTGATCGCCAAGGCCGCCGCCGGCGCCACCCGCATCCGCCTGCGCGCCGGTGCGGCATTCAGCGATTACGACCGCCGCCAGCTGTTCCACCACGAGGCGCTGGTGCATTCGCTGACCGCGCTCAACGGTCGCGAACAACCGCAGCTGCTCAGCCTGGGCCTGACCTCGCCACGGGTCACCGCCACCCAGGAAGGGTTGGCGACCTTCGCCGAGCAGATCACCGGCAGCATCGACATCGAGCGCATGAAGCGGATCAGCATGCGCATCGAGGCGGTGGCCATGGCCCTGGAAGGCGCCGATTTCCTGCAGGTGTTCCGCTATTTCCTCGACGGCGGTCAGAACGAGGCGGAGAGTTTCGTGTCCGCGCAGCGCGTGTTCCGTGGTGTGCCGGTGAATGGCGGAAGCGCCTTCACCAAGGATACGGTCTACCTGCGCGGCCTGATCGGCGTGCACACATTTTTTCGCTCGGCGCTCAAGCAGGAGCGCATGCGCCTGTGCCGCTGGCTGTTCGCCGGCAAGATGACCCTGCGCGACGTGGTCCGCTTCGAACCGCTGTTCGCCGACGGCTCGCTGGCACCACCGCGCTGGTTGCCGCCATGGGTGCTGCGCGCCAACGGCCTGGCCGGCGTGCTGGCATTCTCGCTGTTCGCCAACCGGATCCGGATGGACCGGATCGACGACAATCCGCTGCGCTGATCAGCCGGCCTGGCGCTTGTACGCCACGCAGTCCACCTCGACCTTGCAGTCGACCACCATCCGCGATTCCACGCAGGCGCGCGCCGGCGGGTGTTCGCCGAAGTAGTGCTTGAACACGGTGTTGAACGCGTAGAAGTCGCGCGCATCGTCCAGCCACACGCCACAGCGGACCACGTGCTCGGGGCCGTAACCGGCCTCGGCCAGGATCGCCAGCACGCTCTGGATCACCACATGCGCCTGCTCGGTGACGTTGCCGCTGACCAGCTCGCCGTCGCGCATCGGCACCTGGCCGGATACGTACAGCCAGCCGTCGGCCTGCACCGCGCGCGAGAACGGCATGTGTTGCTTGCCCTGGCCCACGCCGCCTTCGGCGCCGTAACGGATGATGTCGCTCATGGGTTCTGCTCCGTGGAACGAAAGGATTTCAGTGCGGCGCCAGGAAGCGGCCATGGCGTTCGCCGGCCACCTTGGCACCGTCGTAGGCGCGCTTGCCGTTGACCCACACCGCCAGGATGCCCGCGGCCGGTTGCACCGGATCGTGGAAATCGGCCACATCGCGCACCGTGGCAGGATCGAACAGGACCAGGTCGGCCGCCGCGCCCACGCGGATCGCGCCGCGATCGTGCAGGCCGAAGCGCGTGGCCGGCAGGCCGGTCATCTTGTGCACGGCGGTATGCAGCGGGAACAGCCGCTCGTCGCGCGCGTAATGACCGAGCACGCGCGGGAAGGTGCCCCACAGTCGCGGATGCGGACGTGGGTCGCGCGGCAGCCCGTCCGAGCCGACCATGGTCAGCGGATGCGACAGGATCCGGCGTACGTCCATCTCGTCCATGCAGTGGTAGACCGCGCCGGCCGGTTGCAGCCGGCGTGCGGCGCCCATCAGCGTGGTGTGCCAGTCGGCGGCGATGTCGGACAGCAGGCGGCCGCCCTGGTCCGGATGCGGCTGCGACCATGTCACCAGGATGTCGTAGGCGTCGGTAACCTGCTTCAGGTCCAGGGTCGAGCTGCTCGCCGCGTACGGATAGCAGTCGCAGGCCACGTCATGGCCCTCGGCACCGCGTTCCAGCGCGGCCAGCACCTCGACGCTGCGGCCCCAGTTGTCCACGCCGGCGCATTTGAGGTGCGACACGCGAACCGCTGCGCCGCTGCGCACGCCGACCGTGATCGCCTCGTCCAGTGCGGGCACGATGCCCTCGAATTCGTTGCGCAGGTGGCTGGCGTAGGTGTGGCGCGAACCTTCCAGTTCCGCCGACAGCGCCAGCACTTCGCTGGCCGGCGCCTGGAACGCGGAAGCGTAGGCCAGGCCGGTGCTCAGGCCGATCGCGCCGGCATCCAGGCTCTCGCGCAGCTGCACGCGCATGGCCGAGATCTCGTCCGCCGAGGCGGCGCGGTCGACGCGGTCCATGTGGTTCTGGCGCAGGGCGGTATGGCCGACCAGCGCGGCCACGTTCACCGCCGGCCGCGCGCGTTCCACTGCGGTGCGATAGTCGGCAAAGCGCGGATAGACGAACTCCTCGTCACCGCCGAGCAGGTTCATCGGATCGGGCACCGCGCGTCCGGGCATCACCGGGCTGGCGCTGATCCCGCAGTTGCCGACCACCACCGTGGTCACGCCCTGGGTCAGCTTGGCCGGCATTGCCGGATGGCGGATCACTTCCAGATCGTCGTGGGTGTGCACGTCGATGAAGCCGGGCGCCAGCGCAAAACCTGCACCGTCGATGGTCTGCGCCGCGGTGCCGTCGACATCGCCGATGGCGACGATGAGGCCGTTGCGCACCGCCACATCGACACGCGCGCCCGGCGCATCGTTGCCGTCGAACACCAGCGCGCCGCGGACGACCAGGTCGAAGTCATGCGATGGCGCGGTACGTTTGCGGCTCAAGTCAGTCTCCCAGCGGCAGGCGTTCGTCGCCGCCGCCGCGCCAGGTGTCCAGCGCCAGCTTGATCCGGCGTAGGCGCTCGCGATTGCCGCCCGGATCCATCAGCGCCACGGTGGTGGCCAGCACGTCGATCGCCAGCAGCATCGCGTAGCGCGAGGCCGAGGGCTTGAACACGAAATCGGTCTCTTCCAGCACCAGCGGCAGCAGCCAGTCGGCCTGTGCGGCCAACGGCGTGTCGGCGCGGGTGATCGCGGCCAGCTTCACGCCGTAGCTGCGGGCGATGTCGATCGCTTCGCGCAGCTCCGGATTCAGGCCGCTGACCGACAGCGCCAATACCAGGTCGCCCGGCTCCAGGGTCGCGGCCAGCATGCGCATGGCCACCGAGTCGCTGCAGGCGGCGGCAGGCAGGCCGAGCCGGGTCAGGCGCAGCTGCAGTTCGTGCGCGAACACCGCAGACACGCCGCCCATGCCGAATACATGCACGCGCCGTGCGCTGGACAGTGCCTGCGCCAGCGACTGAACGACCGGTTCGGAGAAGCCAGCCAGGTTGCGGCGCAGCGCGGTCTCGATGTCGCCGGCGATCTGGGTGTGCAGCGCGGGCAGCGACGAGGACTCGCCTTCATCGAGGAAGCGGCGACCGACCGCGCCGGCTTCGGCCAGGCGCGCGCGCAGCTCGCGCACATGCGCGCAGCCGAGCGACTTGGCGAAGCGCGACACCGCCGCGACGCTGACGTTGGCACGGTCGGCCAGTTCGCCGACGCCGGACTGCGAGGCGGCCGGGATGTCGGCGAGGATCGCATCGGCGATGCGTCGCTCGACCGGGCTCAGGCTGTCCAGGCGCTGGCGCAGCAGGTAGACGAAATCGTGCATGGTCATGGTCCCAGGAAGGCGGCGAGGGCGGCGGTCAATGCGAGCGCGATCAGCGAGATCAGCGTTTCCAGCACCGTCCAGGTCTTGAACGTCTGCGCCACCGACATGTTGAAGTACTCCTTGATCAGCCAGAACCCGCCGTCGTTGACGTGCGACAGGATCAGCGAGCCGGCGCCGGTGGCCAGCACCAGCAGTTCCGGATGCGGATAGCCGGCGGCCAGCGCGATCGGCGCGACGATGCCGGCGGCCGTGCTCATCGCCACCGTCGCCGAGCCCGTGGCAATGCGCATCAGCGCGGCCACGGTCCAGCCCATCAGCAGCGGCGACAGTTCGAACCGCTGCGACATCGCGGTGATTTCCGCGGCCACGCCGGTCTTGACCAGGATGCCGTTGAGGCCGCCGCCGGCGCCGACCAGCAAGGTGATCGCCGCGGTGGGGGCCAGGCAGTCCTGCGAGAACTTCAGGATCTGCTCGCGGTTGAAGCCGCGCATCAGGCCCAGGGTGACAAAGCTCAACAGCGTGGCCAGCAGCAGCGCCACCACCGAGTTGCCGATGAAGCGCAGGAACTCGTTGGCCTGCGTGCCCGGCGTGGCCAGCACATCGGCCCAGCCGCCCAGCAGCATCAGGCCGACCGGCAGCAGCAGTGTCGCCACGGTGATGCCGAATCCCGGCAGCTTTTCGTCCGGTACGCGGCCGTGGCCTTCGTCCAGCAACGCCGCTTCCATCGGGTTGTAGGCCGGCAGCTGCACGCGCGGGGCGACGAACTTGGCGAACACCGGTCCGGCCAGCGCCGCGGTCGGCAGTCCGACCAGCAAGGCGTAGAACACGGTCTGGCCGACGTCGGCCTGGTATTCCTTCACCGCCAGCATCGCCGCCGGATGCGGTGGGACCAGTCCGTGCACCACCGACAGGCCGGCGACCATCGGCAGGCCGACCATCAGCAGCGGCACGCCGGTGCGGCGGGCGACGTTGAACGCGATCGGCACCAGCAGCACGAAACCGACCTCGAAGAAGATCGGCAGGCCGATGCCGAACGCCACCAGCATCATCGCCCAGTGCACGTTCTTCGGGCCGAACCACGCGATCAGCGTGCGCGCGATGCGCTCGGCGCCGCCGGACTCGGCCATCATCTTGCCCAGCATCGTGCCCAGCGCGACGATCAGGGCGATGTGGCCCAGGGTGCGGCCCACGCCCTGTTCGTAAGCGGCGACGATCTCGCCGGCCGGCATGCCCGCGGCCAGCGCCAGGCCCAGCGAGACCAGGGTCAAGGTGATGAACGGATTGAGCCGGTAACGCGCGATCAGCACGATCAGCGCGCAGATGGCGATGGCGGCGTAGAGCAGCAGCAGGCTTCCGGCACTCACGGGGCGTGACTCACGGGCAGTGGCTCATGGATGGTCGATGTCCGTGTCGGCGATCAGAAGAAGGTGCGCACCGCGCCGGTCACCCGCCAGGCGTCGTCCACGCGCAGCAGGTGCCGCCACTTGTCGAAGGTCAGGCACGGATGGGAGATGTCGAAGCACAGCAGGTCGCCGACCTGCAGGTCGTCATCGGCCGCCAGTTCCAGGAACGCGTGCTGGTCCATCATCGCGCCCAGCCGCCAGTGGTCGGGCACGACGCGCGGTGCGTCATCTCCGGCGCGGTAACGCAGCACCGGCAGCGGCAGGCCGGCGTCGAACGCCGCGTCGCGCTTGCCCAGGCCGACGATCGCCCGGCCCGGTTCCGGCCGCGACTGCACGCAGGCCCACAGCTGCAGCGCCGGGCGCAGGCCTTCGGCCATCTGCCGGGCGACCGGGTTGGAGGCATGGATGCGCGCATCGGCTTCGCGGTACGCGCCCACGTCGTGGGTGAGATAGCAGCCGGGGCGCAGCAGCACGCGCACGCCCGGATCCCGTGCCAGCGCGGCGAACTCTTCGGCGACCACGTCGTACCAGGCCGAGCCGGCGCCGGACACCAGCACCTGCTCTTCGGCGAATGCGCCGGACACGCGCAGCGCCTGCACCGTGGCCACGGTGCGGCGGAGCAGGGCGCGTACGCCATCCTCTTCCTTCAGTACGCCTTCGTAGGTCTCAACGCCGACCAGGGCCAGCGACTGCGGCCAGCGTGCGATCGCATCGACCACCTCGCGCACCTGCGCGTCATCGCGCACGCCGGTGCGGCCGCCGCTCACGCCGATCTCCAGCAACAGCCGCAGGCGCTGGCCACGGCCGGCGAAGAACTCGCCCAGCGCCTGCGCATTGGCCGCCGAGTCGACCAGGCAGCAGAACTCGAAGCCCGGCTCGGCCAGCAGGCCAGAGACAATGGCCATGTTGGCCCGGTCGACCAGCTGGTTGGCCATCAGCACCCGCCGCACCCCATGCCGGGCGGCATCGCGCACCTGCGGGGCGGTGGCCAGGGTGATGCCCCAGGCCCCGGCCTGCAGCTGCAGGGCGAACAGTTCCGGGCTCATCGTGGTCTTGCCGTGCGGGGCCAGCTCGACCCCGTAGGCGTCCATGAAGCGGCCCATCCAGTCCAGGTTGTGCCGCAGTGCCGAGTCGCGCAGTACCGCCACCGGCAGGCTTACTTCCCCCTCCAGCACCGACCAGCCCAGCCCGCCGACCTGGCTGGTGGTGACCGGGTCCGGGCTGGCGCCCAGGCCTTTTCCGCCGAGAAACGCGTCATCCGGTTGAAATAAATTATCGAAACTTGCGGCGGCCATGGCAGCTGTGACGGGCTCGGGCTGACCGGCTATTGGTAGCACATCCGACGTTTCAAGAAAATAATTTTCAAACGAAAGTGTCTCGGCAGGCGCGTCGTGACCACCGGTGGCAGGCGCGGGCGAGTGCCTGATCTGTGACCGCTCGGCCAACCGGCCGGGGGACCGACCCGGGCCAGCCGCGTAGAATCCCGTGCCTGCCCATCGCCGTGACGGACATGTCCGAACAAGAAGACTTCAAGCAGGCCGCCCTCGACTACCACCGTTCCCCGCGCCCCGGAAAGATCAAGGTCGCCCCGACCAAGGCGATGCTCACCCAGCGCGACCTGGCGCTGGCCTACTCCCCGGGCGTGGCCTATGCCTGCGAAGCGATCGTCGAAGACCCCCGGCAGGCCAGCGAGTTGACCGCCCGCGGCAACCTGGTGGCCGTGGTCACCAACGGCACCGCCGTGCTCGGCCTGGGCAACATCGGCCCGCTGGCCGGCAAGCCGGTCATGGAAGGCAAGGGCGTGCTGTTCAAGAAGTTCGCCGGCATCGACGTGTTCGACATCGAGATCGACGAGAACGACCCGGAAAAGCTGGTCGACATCATCGCCTCGCTGGAGCCGACCTTCGGCGGCATCAACCTGGAAGACATCAAGGCGCCGGAGTGCTTCATCGTCGAGCGCAAGCTGCGCGAGCGGATGAACATCCCGGTGTTCCATGACGACCAGCACGGCACCGCCATTATCGTGGGCGCCGCGGTAGTCAACGCGCTGCACGTGGTCGGCAAGAAGATCGAGGACGTGAAGCTGGCCACCACCGGCATGGGCGCGGCCGGCGTCTCCTGCGTGGACATGCTGGTGTCGCTGGGCCTGAAGAAGGAGCACATCACCGCGTTCGACCGCGGCGGCGTCATCCACTCCGGCCGCACCGACCTGGACCCGGACAAGCAGCGCTACGCGCGCGATACCGATGCGCGCTCGCTGGAAGAAATCGTCAAGGGCGCCGACATCTTCCTGGGCCTGTCCGCCGGCGGCGTGCTCAAGCCGGAAATGGTCGCCACGATGGCGGAGAACCCGATCATCCTGGCCCTGGCCAACCCGTATCCGGAGATCCTGCCGGAAGACGCCAAGGCCGTGCGTCCGGACGTGATCATCGCCACCGGCCGTTCGGACTACCCGAACCAGGTCAACAACGCGCTGTGCTTCCCGTACCTGTTCCGCGGCGCGCTGGACGTGGGCGCCACCGGCATCAACGAGGCGATGAAGGTCGCCTGCGTTCAGGCGATCGCTTCGCTGGCACGCCGCGAAGCGTCCGACCTGGGCAGCGCCTATGGCGATGACGTCCCCAGCTTCGGCCGCGAATACCTGATCCCGCGCCCGTTCGATCCGCGCCTGCTGGTCGAGCTGTCTTCGGCGGTGGCCCAGGCGGCGATGGATTCGGGGATTGCCGAGCGTCCGATCGAGGACATGGTCGCCTACCGCGAGAAGCTGGGGCAGTTCGTCTACCGCACCAGCCTGATGATGAAGCCGGTGTACGACCGCGCGCGCGCCGACAAGAAGCGCGTGGCCTACGCCGAGGGCGAGGAAGAAGTGATCCTGCGCGCGGTGCAGACCGTGATCGACGAGGGCGTGGCCTTCCCGATCCTGATCGGCCGCCCGGACGTGATCCAGGCCCGCATCGAGCGTCTGGGCCTGCGCATGAAGCCGGGCGTGGATTTCGAAGTCACCAACCAGGACGACGATCCGCGCTTCAACGATTACTGGCAGCACTACCACGCGATCACCGAGCGCCGCGGCGTCACCGTCTCGGCGGCCAAGAACCTGATGCGTTCGCGGCCCACGCTCATCGGTGCGGTGATGGTCGCGCGCGGCGAAGCCGATGCGCTGATCACCGGCGTGGTCGGCCGCTTCCACAAGAAGCTGGGCTACGTGCGCAGCGTGATCGGCCTGGATCCGGGCGTGCAGTCCACCGCTGCCATGACCGGCGTGATCAACAACCAGGGCGTGTGGTTCTTCCTGGACACCCACGTGCAGGACGACCCGACCGCCGAGCAGATCGCCGAGGCCACGCTGCAGGCGGCCTACCGCCTGAAGCTGTTCGGCATCGAGCCGCGCATCGCGCTGCTGTCGCATTCCAACTTCGGCAGCCACGAGACACCGGGCGCGCTGAAGATGCGCCGCGTGCGCGAACTGCTGCTCAAGCGCGTGCCCAAGCTCAACGTCGACGGCGAGATGCAGGGTGACACGGCGTGGGATGAGCTGCTGCGGCAGAAGATCATGCCCAACAGCACGCTCAAGGGCCGCGCCAACCTGTTCGTGCTGCCCAACCTGGATGCGGCCAACATCGCCTACAACATGGTCCGCGTGGTCACCGAGGGCGTGGCCATCGGCCCGATCCTGATGGGCATCAGCAAGCCGGTGCACATCCTGACCAGCAGTGCGACCCCGCGCCGCGTGCTCAACATGACCGCCATTGCGGCGGTCGACGCGCAGATCCGCGCGCAGATGGAAGAAGAGCGCAAGGGCTGACGCGAGTCGGCCGCTTCGGCGGGCAATTGGGAAGCCGATACCGGCATGCAGCAACTGCATGCCGGTATCCGACCCGCACGGATCGGCGCATCAACGGTCGCTTGCGCCGGATGCGGCAATGCCGGGGGCGCGTGCAGTTGTTCCCCTCGTGATCGGTTGACCCGACCATGACGTGGGTCAAGGTGCCGGCCGCATGAATAGCGGACCCTAGCCGGGCGTAACGCGTGCTTGTGGGGCAGGGCGGGCTTCAGTGCCATCGGCCGCCGCCGCTATCGTCAGGCAGCCTGGCGCATCGCCCGTCCCGGGCTCCCGTCGTCGTGCACCTGGGTGCAGCGACGGGATGCCAGGCCTGCCTTGTCATTCCAAACCATCCGGTCCCATGAATCCGCGCATTCCTGTTGTCCGCAGCCGCCTGGCTGCCGCCGTTGCCCTCCTGCTGACGATCCCCGCCGCGGCTGCCGTCGGCCTGCCGACCTCGTTCACCACCGGTGGCGTGGAGTACGGCGCCAAGGGCACCGTGCAGTACGACGTGAACCGCTTCTCCGACGATGCCGGCACCTTCGAGGATGCCGACGACTGGCGCCGGCAGGAGTTCTATCTGTACGCGCGCAAGAAGGGCGCGTTCGAACTGACCGCCGGCTACGACTTCCAGGCCGAAACCTGGTCGGACGTCTACCTCAAGCTGGAGACGAAAGCGGGCGATTTCCGCGCCGGCCAGCAGAAGACCCTGGTCGGCTGGGAAGACTATGGCGTGGGCACTTCGTCCACCTTGTTCCTGGAGCGCTCGGCTGCGGAGAACGCGTTCTACCAGGGCCGCCGCATCGGCCTGGAGTGGACCTGGGCCGGCGTGGACAAGTGGCGCTTCGCCCTGGCCGGCTACAGCGGTCCGGACCTGGAAGACCAGAACGACGGCACTACTTTCGCCGGTCGCGTCGTGCACACGCCCATCGCCGATGACGTGCGCGTGCTGCACCTGGGCGCCAGCGCATCGCGCGAGCGGCGCGACGACGGCATCGCCCGTTTCCGCGCCCGACCGAACGCAGCACTGACCGACGTGCGCCTGGTCGATACCGGGCGCATGGCCAGCGATTCGATCGATCGCCTCGGCCTGGAGGCAGCCTGGCGCGATGGCCCGTTGCTGGTGCAGGCCGAGCTGCTGCACGGCCACAACGATGCGCCGACCGGCCAGCCTGACTTCGACGGTCGCGGCTGGTATGCGGCGGCCTCCTGGGTGCTGACCGGCGAAACGCGGCCGTATGCCAATGCCGCGTTCGGCAACCCCAAGCCCTCGCGCGAATCCGGCGCGTTCGACGTGCAGCTGCGCTATGCCGACCTGGACCTCGACGACGGCGTGGTCCGCGGCGGCCGCCAGCGCGACTGGACCTTGGGCGGCAACTGGTACTGGGGACGCCACCTCAAACTGCAGGCCAATTACGTGTGGCTGAAGACCGATCACGCCGGCGTGTCGCTGGATCCGGAAATCTTCGAAGCGCGCGTGCAGTTCGCGTTCTGACGAAGCGGCGCCGGGTGGTTTCCGGCCGGGGACTGCAGCCTGGTTGAAGGGAAGCGAGGTGTGGCGCGCCGTCACGCCCTGCGCCGCGACGTCGCTTCCGGCTATGCTGCTGCCCGATCGCAGAGCCGGGGGAGCTCGATGTCCACTACGCCGCCACGTTCGACCTTCGTTACCGTCCTGGCCTGGGTGTTCATCGTGATGGCGGGCTCGGCCACGCTCATTTCGATCATGCAGAACCTGATGATCCATGCCCTGTTCAAGGACATGGCCGTGGAGCAGGCGCTGCAGGCCCAGCCGGAGGGCGTGCCGCCGATCCTGGCCTTCCTCGCCGGGCACGCCCAGTTGTTCTTCCTCGGCTTCCTGCTGGTCTCGATGGCGACGCTGGTCAGCGCGATCGGTCTGCTTCGCCGACTCAACTGGGCACGCCTTTGCTTCATCGGCCTGATGGGCCTGGGCATCCTCTGGCAGGTCGTGGGATTTGTGATCCAGTCCAGCGTGTTCTCCAGCATGCGCGAGCAGTTCGCCCAGGCCGCCGATCTAGGTGGGCCGGACATGTCGGCGGCACTCCCGATCATCGCCCTGGTCAGCGGATTGTTCGCGCTGGTGATGGCCGCGCTGCATGGATGGATCGCCTGGCGGCTGTTGTCCGCACCGATCGCCGCCGAGTTCCGACGCTGAGCCACGCACGGCACCGGGCGATGCGTCACGTCCTGTTCCTGTGCAGCCGCAACCGGCTGCGCAGCCCGACCGCCGAGCAGGTGTTCGCCGACTGGCCCGGCATCCAGACCGCCTCCGCCGGCCTGGCACCCGACGCGGACACCCCGCTCACGCCGGAACTGCTGGCGTGGGCCGACACGGTGTTCGTCATGGAGCGCGCGCATCGCACGCGCCTGTCGACCCGCTTCGGCAATCGCCTGCGCGACAAGCGGGTGATCTGCCTGGACATCCCCGACGACTACGACTTCATGGCGCCGGCGCTGGTCGAACTGCTCCAGGCCAAGGTGCCGCGCCACTTGCCCTGATGCGTCGGTGATTCCGTAGAGCCGGGCCTGCCCGGCTTTGACGTTCGCGACGGAAGGCGCAGCGGGCCGGGGCCCGCTCCACGAAAAGCGGAAAGGCGCCGCGACGAGAGGCACCATGCGGCGCTAGAGGCAATGCAGCGCGAGGGGCAATGCCCGCATCGCGCCCTCAATCCTCGTCGTCGCCCTCGATCACCTTGCGCTGCATCGCGTCCAGGTAGGCGTCGGCTTCGGCCACCGAGGTGAAGATCTCGTTGAGCGGCACTGCCTTGACCAGGTCGAACACCTTCTGGATCTGCGGCTGCGGGTTGACCACCAGTACCTTGCCGTTGCGGGTGGATAGCGCTTTGCGCGCCTTGAACACCGAACGGATGCCGGCGCTGCTGATGTAGTCCAGTCCGGCCAGGTCCAGCACCAGCGAAGTCACCGCGGCGTTGGCCAACAACGGCGCCAGCGCCTGGTCGAGCTCGGCATAGGTGTGTGTGTCCAGGCGGCCGCCGATGGCCACGCGCTGGACACCATTGGCGGGCGGGGCGATCTCGGTCCTCAACACACTCATGCGTGGCTCTCCATGTCGTGGGCGGCATCCAGCCGCAGGGTGATTCGCAGAACGTTGCAATCGTCGATGCGCTGGTACTCGATCCGATCCGCCAGTTGCTGGACCAGGAACACGCCCAGTCCGCCGATCTCTCTGTCTTCGATGTCCTCGTCCAGGTCCGGCGCCGCATGCGCGGTCGGATCGAACGGATCGCCGCGATCGCGGAACTCCAGCCACAGGCGGCCATCGTCCACGCGCGCATGCATTTCCAGTGGAGCACCCGGCGCGACCGCGTGTTCGACTGCGTTGCACGCCACTTCCTCGACGATCAACCGGGCATCGTGCGCAGCCGCAGAGCTGGCGCCATGTCGCGCCAGCAGGGCATCGATCGCGTCGGTCATGCGCATCACATCCTCGGAGGTGTGCGCCACGCTGATATGCACCGAGGTCTCCCCTTTAGCGCCGACAGCATGCGCCTCGGCCCCGGTGTTGTCGAGGTCGCGGGTCCGGCTGATCGCCAGCAGGGTGGTGTCGTCCGAGGGCGGCGCTTCGCCGACGAACAGATGCACGTCGTCGAGCACGCGCGCGCAAGCTTCGGCCGCACCAAAGCCGCCACCGGCCGCATGCAGCAGCCGTTCGGTGCCATAGGCTTCGTCGGCCAGGTTGAACGCTTCGGTTACGCCGTCGGTGTAGGCCAGCAGGCAGTCGCCCGGTTCCAGCCGGCCTTGCCACAGGGGGAAATCCTCGCTGACCTCGAACCCCAGCGGTGGCCCGTTCTCCAGCACCACCATCTCCACCCGGCCATCGCGATGCAGCAGCAGCGGAGGATCGTGGCCGGCGCAGGCCAGCGACAACGTTCCGCTGCGGATGTCGATGCGCCCGCACAGCACGGTTGCGAACATGCAGGTCTCGTTGCCCTGCGCCAGCCGCCGCGATCCTTCGGCCAGCGCATGCGCCGGCGTGGTGGCTGTCTGGATCGCCACTTCCAGCATGGTCACCGCGCGGGCCATGAACAACGCCGCTGGCACGCCCTTGTCCGATACGTCGCCGATGACGAACCACAGTTCGCCCGCACGCTCGATGAAGTTGTAGAAGTCGCCACCCACCGCCTTGGCGGGCTCGAGCAATGCCTGCGCTTCCACGTGCTCGCGGCCGCGATCGATGATGCGGCCCTGCGGCAGCATCGCCCGCTGGATGTCGCGGGCGATGGACAGCTCGCTCTCGAGCTTTTGCCGCGCCGCGCCCATCTGCTCGATCTCGGTCATCTGCCGGCGGATCGATTGCCGCGCCTGTTCGAGCGTGCGCGCCAGCACGCCGACTTCGTCGCGTCGTTGCTGCTGGCTCAGCGGCACGTCCTCGCCGCCGGTGATCGCATGCACCGCCGTGCGGGTCAGGTCTTCCACCGGCCGGCTGATCTGCTTGCCGACCTTGCGCACCAGGAACGTGCCCAGCAGCGCCAGCGCCAGGCTGATCCCGATCAGCACCATCAGCGCCTGGTTGAAGCGGGCGATGATCGGGTCGTAGGTCTGCCCGACCAGCAACGACCAGCCGGTGTCGCCGACCGGTTCGACAGCGGTGAAGCGGAATTGCCCGGTCTGGGCATCCTTGTGCGAGCGATGCATGGGGAGATGGTCGCGTGCCGCATCGGCGGCCCACTGCAGGTCGTTGCGGCCGTCGCGCCGGATGTACTCCTGCAAGGTCTCGCGCAGGGCGATGTCGGGAATGGTGCTGAAGGCCACCGTCCCTTCCGGCGCGACCAGCGTGACCCGCATGCCGGGCAGGTGGGCCAGGCTTTCCACCGGCGCGACCAGATCCTCGACCTGCATGTCCAGGCTGGCGATGCCGCGGCCGGCCGGCTGCAGCGGCACGTTGTAGGTCGCCATCCACACCTGGCCGGCGGTCTGGTTGAGATAGGGCTCGGACCACCAGCCTTCGCGCGCGGCCAGCGTGCGCTGGTGCCAGGCCTGCGCCTTGTAGTCGTAACCGTCGGCGATGAAGTCGCGTCGCCGGCCATCGATGCCGACATAGCGCGCGTATGCCGTGCCGCCGGCCCGTTCCGGTTCCAGCGTCACCAGCGTGCCGGCCGCGCCGGGGATCGAGTCGACCACCGCCGCCTGCGCCTGCTGCAACTGCCCGGGCGTCAGCTCGGCATGCGAGACCAGCCGTGCCAGGTTGCCGGTGGCAATCGTCAGCGTGCGCAGGTTGTCTTCCAGGCGGCCGGCCGCTTCGATGGTCGTGGCGCGCGTATCGCGCTGGGCGTTGTCGAGGATCTCCCGCCGCAGGTACCAGGCCGTGGCCAGGGTCACGCCAAGCAGGAACAGCAGGGTCAGCAGCCCGGACCACAGCGCGATGCGCGTGCGCAGGCTGTGGTACCAGCGGACCTTGCCGTCGGGCGCGCTCGGATCGGGCACATCGGTGCTGACGTCGGCCATGGCCGGGATCCGGGGGCGGTTCGGCGGATCATAAGCCCGCCACGCAGCGCCGCAACGGCTGGCGGTGACCGTCAGTGCTCCCGGCGACGACTGATCGCCAGAATTGTGATGTCGTCGGACTGTGGCGCCTCGCCCGCGTGCCGGCGCACGTCGTCGAGCAGGCGCTGGCAGGCCGCCTCGGCGTTGTCGCCCGGGGCCAGCACGCCCAGCAGCCGCTCGCTGCCGTAGGCCCGGTTGTCCACGTCGAACGCCTCGGTCACCCCGTCGGTATAGCCGACCAGCGTCGCCCCGGCGGCCAGCACGCCTTCGTACAGCGGGAAGTCCTCGCTGGCCTCGAACCCCAGCGGCGACCCGGCCACCAGCGCCAGCAGCCCGGCATCGCCATCGCCCTGCAGCAGCAGCGGCGGCTCGTGCCCGGCGCTGGCCAGGCGCAACCGGCCGCTGGCCACGTCCAGCCGCCCGCACAGCACGGTGGCGAACATGCAGGTCTCGTTGTTCTCGGCCAGCCGCACCGAAGCGGCGGCCAGGATCTTCTCCGGCGAACCGTGCCGGCGCGCCTGCTGCTCCAGCACCGTCAGCGTGCGCGCCATGAACAGCGCCGCCGGAATGCCCTTGTCGGACACATCGCCGATGGCGAACCACAGCACGCCCGGCTCCAGCTCGGAGAACTGGTAGAAATCGCCGCCCACCTCGCTGGCCGGTTCCAGCAGCGCATGCGCTTCCACGTGCATGTGCCGGGTATCGAACGCGCGCCCGGCCGGCAGCATCGACTGCTGGATGTCGCGGGCGATCGACAGCTCGCTTTCCAGCTTCTGCCGCGCGCCGGCCATCACGCCGATCTCCTGCATCTGCTCCTTGATCGACGCACGCGCCGCATCGAACGCGCGCGCCATCACCCCGACCTCGTCATCGCGCTCCACATAAGGCAGCGGATAGTCGAAGTCGCCCTCGCTGAAGTGGTGCGCGCTGTCGGTCAGTTCCTCGATCGGCGCGGCGATCGCACCGCTATAGCGCCGCGCCAGCCACAGCGCGACCAGCAGTGCGACCAGGCTGGCCAGCGCCACCGCCAGGGCCACCCGGTCCAGTCGATGCAAAAAGTGCTGGTCGGAAGTGGCCAGCGCAAACGTCCAGCCGCTGTCGGACACCGGCATCACCACCGTGCCCAGCACCTGGCCCTGCGCATCGAGATGCTCGAACTTGGCCGGCGTGCGCCCGGCAATCGCCGCCGCCAGCGGCGCCAGGTCGTCGCCACCCGGCAAACCGACCAGCTCGGCCGCGCTGCGCCGCATCTGCACGTCCGGGTCCGGATGCACCACCGCCAGGCCTTCGGGCGAGAACAGCATCGGTTGCAGCCCGGCGCCGTTGAGCCCGCCGACCAGCCCGGCCAGCCGCTCCATCGGCACGTCCAGGCTGACCATGCCCACCGCCGGCGCACCGGGCGTATCGCCGGGCCGGCGCAAGGGCAGGTTGTAAGTGGCGAAGTACTCGCCGGCCGTGGCCGCGTTGGCATACGGCTCCGACCACCACGGCCCGGCCGAGTGGATGGTCCGCTCGAACCACGGCATCACCTTGTAGTCGTAGCCCAGGTCGGCCACCGACTGCTCGACCAGGCTGGCGCCGTCGCGGCGGATGTACCAGGTGAACCCGTCCGCATCGCCGGGCAGCTGCCCGGGCTGGATGATGATCATCGCCCCGGCGATGTCCGGGTCGCCGGCCAGGCTGGCCACCAGCAGCGAGCGCAGGTTGGACGGCTGCGCGCCCACCCCGGTGGCGCTGGCGGCCAGGGTGCGGCCGCTGACCTGCACCGATTCCAGCGTCGCCTCCAGGCTGCGCACGGTCTGCCGGGCCAGGCCGTCGGCCTCGGCGCGGGCGTTCTGCACGATCAGGGCGCGCGCGCCCAGGTAGAAGACCAGCGCGGTGAGCAGCAGCAGGCCGGCATTGATCACGCTCGACCACAGCACCATCCGCGTGCGCAGGCTGTCGCGCCAGCGCACCCGGCCGGTCGCCGGGGAGGCGCGGCCGCGGCCGGGAGGTGGGGAGGCGCCGGGCGTGGCCGCGGGCGCTGCGACCACTTCGGGACTGCCGGTCGGGACGACGGCCATGGGCATCCGGGCGGGGTCGATGGGCCGATCCTAACCAGATCGGCCGCGATGGTGCCGTGCACAACGGAAAGTGTCCCCGGGACTGTCCCGGACATGGGTATCGATTGCAGAGGAAACCGCTACTTACGTGCCGACATACGCCCCCGTAGCGAGGCGTCCGACGGCATCCCTGCGCTAAACTCCGTGGTCCACAAGAACATGAAGGCCGCGACCCCCGCGCGCGGAACAGGGAGTGATATGAATTGGCTGAACGAGGTGCTCCAGAACGATCCGGATCCGGTCGAGACCCGGGAATGGATCGAGTCGCTCAAGGCGGTCATCGACCGTGACGGTCCCGAGCGTGCGCACCTGCTGCTGGAGGACATGGTCGAGCTGACCCGCCGGTCCGGCGCGTTCCTGCCGTTCTCCCCGACCACCGAGTACGTCAACACCATCGCTCCGAACCTGGAGGCCAAGAGCCCGGGCAACGCGGACCTGGAATGGCGCCTGCGCTCGATCATCCGCTGGAACGCGATGGCCACCGTCGTGCGTGCCAACCGCAAGCCGGGTGACCTGGGTGGCCACATCGCCTCCTTCGCCTCGGCCGCGACGCTGTACGACGTGGGCTTCAACCACTTCTGGCGCGCCCCGTCGGAGAACCATCCGGGCGACCTGCTGTTCATCCAGGGCCACAGCGCGCCGGGCATCTACGCCCGCTCGTACCTGGAAGGCCGCATCAACGAGAACCAGCTCGACAACTTCCGCATGGAAGTCGACGGCCGCGGCATCTCGTCGTATCCGCATCCCTGGCTGATGCCCGACTACTGGCAGACCCCGACCGTGTCGATGGGCCTGGGCCCGCTGGCGGCGATCTACCAGGCGCAGTTCATGAAGTACCTGGAGCACCGCGGCCTGATCGAGGCCTCCGACCGCAAGGTCTGGTGCTTCATCGGCGACGGCGAGTCCGACGAGCCGGAAACCCTGGGCGCGATCGCGCTGGCCGGCCGCGAAGGCCTGGACAACCTGGTCTTCGTCGTCAACTGCAACCTGCAGCGGCTGGATGGCCCGGTGCGCGGCAACGGCAAGATCATCCAGGAGCTGGAAGGCGTGTTCCGCGGCGGTGGCTGGAACGTCATCAAGCTGCTGTGGGGCGGTTATTGGGACGCGCTGCTGGCGCGTGACACCAATGGCGTGCTCAAGAAGCTGATGATGGAAACCGTCGACGGCGAGTACCAGAACTGCAAGGCCTTCGGCGGCGCGTACACGCGCGAGCATTTCTTCGGCAAGTATCCGGAGACCGCCGCGATGGTCTCGGGCCTGTCCGATGACGACATCTGGCGCCTGAACCGTGGCGGCCACGATCCGCACAAGGTCTACGCGGCCTACCACCAGGCGGTGAACACCAAGGGCATGCCGACCGTGATCCTGGCCAAGACGGTCAAGGGCTACGGCATGGGCAGCTCGGGCGAGTCGCTCAACCCGACCCACCAGACCAAGAAGCTGGACGACGATGCGGTGCGCGCGTTCCGCGACCGCTTCAACATCCCGCTGACCGACAAGCAGCTGGCCGATGCCGAGCAGGTGCCGTTCTACCACCCCGGCGAGGATTCGCCGGAAGTGCAGTACCTGAAGGAGCGTCGCGCCGCGCTCGGCGGCTACCTGCCGCAGCGTCGCCGCAAGGCCGCCAAGTCGTTCGCCGTGCCCACGCTGGACAAGTTCGAGCGCCTGCTCAAGGACAGCGGCGAGCGCACGTACTCCACCACCATGGCCTTCGTGCAGACGCTCAACATCGCCCTGCGCGACAAGGACCTGGGCCCGCACCTGGTGCCGATCGTCGCTGACGAAGCGCGCACCTTCGGCATGGAAGGCCTGTTCCGCCAGATCGGCATCTACGCCCCGTTCGGCCAGAAGTACAAGCCGGTCGACTCCGACCAGCTGATGTACTACCGCGAAGACCAGGCAGGCCAGGTGCTGCAGCAGGGCATCAGCGAGCCGGGCGCGATCGCCTCGTGGATGGCCGCCGGCACCAGCTACTCGGTGTCCAACGTGCCGATGCTGCCGTTCTACATCTACTACTCGATGTTCGGCTTCCAGCGCGTGGGCGACATCGCCTGGCAGGCCGCCGACATGCGTACCCGCGGCTTCCTGCTCGGCGGCACCGCCGGCCGCACCACGCTCAATGGTGAGGGCCTGCAGCACGAGGACGGCCACAGCCAGATCCAGGCCGGCTTCATCCCCAACGTGCGCAGCTACGACCCGACCTTCGGCTACGAAGTCACCGTGCTGATCCAGCACGGCATGAAGGCGATGATGGAAGACCAGGTCGACGAGTACTGGTACCTGACCCTGATGAACGAGAACTACGCCCACCCGGAAATGCCGGCGGGCGCGGAGACCGGCATCATCAAGGGCATGTACCTGCTCAAGGACGCCGGCAAGCCGAAGAAGGGCGAGCTGCGCGTGCAGCTGCTGGGCAGCGGCACCATCCTGCGCGAGGCCATTGCCGCGGCCGAGCTGCTGGACAAGGACTTCGGCGTCACCGCCGACATCTGGTCCTGCCCCAGCTTCAACGAGCTGCGTCGTGACGGCTTCGACGTCGAGCGCTGGAACCGCATGAACCCGGAAGCCAAGGCCCCCCGCAAGGCCTTCGTGACCGAGCAGCTGGAAGGCCGCCAGGGCCCGGCCATCGCCGCCACCGACTACGTGCGTGGCTTCGCCGACCAGATCCGCGCCTTCGTGCCGATGACCTATACGGTCCTGGGCACCGACGGCTTCGGCCGCTCCGACACCCGCGCCAACCTGCGCCGCTTCTTCGAAGTGGACCGGTACTACATCGCCCACGCCGCCATCGCCGCCCTGGCCAAGGACGGCAAGATGACCGGCAAGGACGTGGCCAGGGCGATCAAGCAGTACAAGATCGACCCGGAGAAGGCGAACCCGGTAGGGGTTTGATAAAGAGGCGGCCGAAGGGCCGCCTTTTTTTTGTCGGAGGGGCGTTGTGGATAGTGCTCAAGCGCAGATCTTCATCGAACAGCTCATCGGGAAAAAGGTCGATGGGTGGTTGCTGCACGATGTGCACGGTTACGGTAAGTCCGCTGTCGTTATGGCAGGAGCGACGCCTGATGCTCGTGCGGCGATAAAAGTCTTTCATCCAGAACTTGTCGAGCGATTTGGACGCCAAACGCAGCTAGAGCGAATTCGTCGAGAGACAAGCTTGATAGGTGCGACCCATCCCAATGTTGTTGAAATACTGGGTGGTGGAGAGTGCCCGCAGACCGGTTTGCTATATGTTGCGATGGAGGAGCTGCCTTGGAAGAACTTAAAGGAGCGCCTTTCAGTGCTCCCCGAGGAGCTCTATTGGTCAGCAATCGAGCAGATTGCCGCAGCCGCCAAGTTCCTCGAGGATCGTGGGTTAGCGCATCGGGATATAAAGCCCGAGAACGTCGCCATAAGTGATGATTTCCGCAATCTGAAGTTGCTCGATCTTGGGGTTATTCGTCCCTTCGGGGTTGCGGGCCTAACCGATCTTGATGCGCGCGTCTTTATTGGCACCCTACGATATAGCTCGCCTGAGTTCCTACGGCGGGAGGAAATGGATTCTGAGGAAGGCTGGCGCGCACTGAGCTTTTACCAGGTTGGTGCCGTCCTTCACGATATTCTGATGCGAAAGGAGCTGTTCGAAGAGCATAGTGAGCCGTTCGCTCGGCTTGTAGAGGCTGTGCAAAGCGTGAATCCCGACGTTCATGGCGCCGATTTGGAGCTGGTTCGACTCTGCAAGAATTGCTTAGTTAAAGATCCCGCCGTAAGGCTGCAGTTAGTCGATTGGGAGAGCTTTTCGCAGCGGCGGTCGCAAGATGATCGCGAGGAGCTTTTCCGGAAGATTAGGGAGAGGCAGGCTTACTATGCTCAGGTGGATGATTCGACATATGCCGGTCTCAGTGCTGAAGAGAGCAGGCTGTTGAAGGTGAAGCTACAGTTGGCAAGCTCCAGCTTGGATTACAAGTTAGGAAGACTGCTTACGAGTCTGAAGTGCTTCCCTCTCCATTCGATAACCCCAAGCATCGAGATTGAACAAGGAAAGTGCGCTTCACAAATATCATGTGCTCCCGATGGCTCTTTGGGGATCTCAGAGGAAATTGTCATCCACGCTGATCTCAGCATGATTGACCGAAATCTTGATAGGCCCATATACCGACTCACATGCACTGCGACGCTGGGTGGCGACTTGGTTCGCAATGGAGACGAAATTGGCATGGGCGCGCTGGAGGATGTCACTATCGACAAGCCCATTGAAGAGTGGCTGCTCCAAGTGCTGAAGGAAGTGTACGATTTACTCGAGCGAAAGAATCTAACCGTATAGGGGGCGCGATGGCCGGTGTTTGGTGGAAGGATGTCGGCGACCTTGTGCGAGAGCAACTCGACATTCTTGATATTCCGCTCGATCGCAGCGTGCTGATAAAGGGGCCGCCGGGCAGCGGTAAAACTAATCTCCTTCTGTTGCGAGCTAACCACCTCTTTCTCGCCGATCAGCCAAATATCGGCGTCGTAGTTTTTGGCTCGGTTCTTAAGAAATTCATTCAGCTTGGCGGCGATCTCTATCAGTTCCCAGTAGATAAGATCGTGACCCATGCTCGGCTGTTTGGAGACATCCTCGGCGAGCATGGGCGGTCGGTTGACACCTCAAGCATGAGTCTTGATCAGGCCCGCGCACTAAAGCTTGCCGAACTCGATGCTCTGAATGCGAGAGGGCAGCTTGGTCGGGTTTTACAATCAGTTCTCTTGGATGAGGCCCAGGACTACTCTCCGGCTGAGATAAGGATTTTTCGAAAGATTGCTCCGACAATCACGGCTGCCTGTGATGTAAAACAGAAGATTTTTAGTGGCGAGGATTGTGTCGGCGAACTCGAGTCTTGCGTTGATGAAGTTAAGGAGCTGACCTTTCATTTCAGAAACGGAAGAAAGATTTGTCGCTTGGCTGACGGGATAATGGAAGGCAGGCCGGGCTACGTTCCCCTTGAAGTTAACTGTCAGTATGACGAGTCGGAGTATCCATCCTCAGTCGCATTCCATTCTGGCCTGAGTCTGGATGAACAAGTCGCTGCAATTAGAGAGCAAATTCTTGCTCAGCGCTTGGCCTACCCAGAGGATGTCTTGGGCATTCTGTGCCCCAGGGCCGATGACGTAAATTACATGTGGGGCGTACTTTCGGGAACCGAGCTCGGCGATGAAATCACGAGATGCCATGAGCAGGATTTCGACCCCAGAAAGCACATTTGGATATGCACGATATCTTCTGCAAAGGGTTTAGAGTTCCGTGCCCTCCATTTGGCTGGCCTTGATGACCTTTCAGCGGTAGGGCGAAGTGCGCAAAAGCGGCTGGCATTCACGGCAGTCACGAGGGCGAAGACGGCACTGACGCTTTACTGGAATAGATCCATCCCGGGCTACTTGGACAGCGCTATCCGCCGTGTTCTCCCGACTGGCCGTAAGATCTCTAAGAACATGCTGTTTGGAAATAGGAGCTGATGATGTGGTACACCAATGTCAGCCGCCGTGAGCTCTTAGAGATTCTCATGACGGGAGCGCTTCCTCAACTTCGAGAATTTGAGAGTATCAGTTCAATTTCGAGTGTCAGCTCGGAAGAGTTTGGGATGGTTTGGCTACGTCGTCCTACTGGGAAAGTAGATGAACTACCACATTTCATCGTAGCGGAAGATCGTCAGGTTGAAGCGCTGCTTGCGACCATAAACGCGACACCACAGATCCCCATGCCTTTTACGGCGTTCTGCAGGGTGATGGGAAGCTCCGAGCTCTCGATTCTTGGCGAGACGCCAACTCCGGTAAGGAAAGATGTGTCATATGGGCTGGCAGGACTCGCCTTGGCGGAGGCCGCAATTTACTCTGGCGCGTCTGTTCGGCCGACAGAGCTGAGTCCGGCTGCCTGCAAGCGGACATTGTCATTTACTTATGCGAGGGCGCTTAATCAGTTGCCCGTTGATGCTCTGCCTCGCGTGATTCGGAACTGGCTGGATACGCAGGAGGTGCTAGGTCTGGCGTCGCCCTCCTCTGACCGTGTAGCGAAGGCTCTTAGTCCCATCTTGGATGTCGCGACGAGGATCTTTCATGGGTTGCCGCCGGAGGATCCAATTTCCTGCGCGGTGTCGGAGTCGCTGGAGCTGGGTCAGCCTAGTGAAGGGACATGGTCCGAGCTGACCGGAAAATACCTGCGCTCGTCATCAATGAAGGATTTCGCGGAGTGGACCAGGGAAGGCAGAAGCGCTGCATTTCAGGATGTCGTTCGAAGCATCTACTCTTCTAGTAACATTTCGAATGAAGCTGCTGTCAGTAGCGCGCTCGCTGCGACTCGAATTTCGCCTGGAACCTTAGAGCATCTTGGTCTGCTCTCTCAGCACGTTGATCCGCGAGTGCCCCTTTGGTACTCCTTCTTCGCTGCTTTGCAGAGGCATGGCGCGGCCCTTAGAACGACGAGTGGAATTGGCCTTCGGATATTGCGCGATATCAACAAGCTCGCCGATATCGGAGGCGCCCCCATAGCGGATATTTCTTCGTATGAGCTGCGAGTTCAGGCCCGTGGGGGGTTGGATCGGGTTGGTCGTCGCTTGGGACATGCAAACGAGATACTTGTGGAAGTATTTCCCGGGCTGGATGCCAGTTTTAGATTCGGTTCTCGTGCCGAAAAATCTACGTTGGTGAGCGGCTCGAAGGTTGACGCGGAGGCATCGACACTTAGTGATCGAGTGCGAGCGGCTTCGCGGATGCTGGATGAGCTTTCAAAGGATCTCGAGCGTGCTCGCATGGGCGATCCGATCAAGAAGACCACCCGAAAGAAAAGTGGGAAGACGGATACGCTATTTTGAGCTGAGTACGATCTGCTATCAGCGTTCACGGAGTTGCGCTGGAGCAGTATCGCCAGTTCATGGCCGCTTCCCGACATCGGATCATAGATGACCCGGATAGTCAGGTCTCATTTATCCGAAGAATTCCCGATCCCGAATAGACAAGAGGCCCGGAATCTTCCGGGCCTCCTTGTTTGGCGCGCTAGCTACACGAGTGGTGAGGCTAGCGACAGCGCCGCAACACTAATCCGCTGTATGGGCAGACGGCACGCGTCGAGCTGATAAGGCGGGCATACCAGATCGGAAGCGGGAGTCCGGGCACGCTTCGCGCGCCGCTCTATTCCGACGTAACCTTCTTGAAGACGGTCACTCCGAGGATCAGCAGCAGCGCCGCGATGGCGAGGGCGGCGAAGAACAGGAACTTGGCGATTCCGATGGCGCCGCCTGCGATGCCGCCGAAACCCAGCGCGCCGGCGATCAGGCCGATGACTAGAAAAATGATGGCCCACTTGATCATGGTCTTGTCCTGTTGGGGGTGCCGCCGGGGCGGCACCCTGAGAATGGAATTCGCTGTATCGGTGGATGCTGCAGCCAAAATCTAGGCGGCCTCGCGTCGTCCGGCCGTGATGACCTGCCGCAGGTCCAGGAACAGCTTCCTTTCGTGCCGGATGCGCACTCCGGCTGACCTGCCAATTGGCAACTTATGCAAACTCTTCGCCCGCGGTCGCTTGCAAGCTAGGGCCTGGCTGGCTTGCGGGTGGGCATATGCGTCTGAAGACATGCGGGTTCGTTCTGCTGCAACTCTTCACTGCCACTGCGATGGCGGCGCCTGCGTTGACGACACGGGAGGCCATCAATGACGCCATGCGCCTGGGAGTAGTGGGGGCGACATTCCAGGAGTGCACGCAATGCCCGGTGATGGTCATCGTTCCGCGCGGACAGTTCCTAATGGGGTCGCCGGACTCCGAGCCGGGGCGTGGCAAGGACGAGTCGCCGGTCCACCCGGTCTCGATCGACTACGTGCTTGCCGTCAGTGTCCACGAGGTGACGCGGGCGCAGTATCGCGAGTTCATGGCCGCATCCAAACGAGCGGTCGGCGGGAGCTGCATAACCGACAGGGTGAAGAGCGGTGACTGGCAGCCCAATGCCGACACGACATATCGGGATCCCGGGTACCCGCAGGGGCCGGATCATCCGGTGGTATGCGTGAGTTGGGAGGATGCGCAGGCCTACATCGACTGGATCAACGGGCAATCAGGCGGCGGCTATCGCCTGCCCACCGAGGCGGAATGGGAGTTCATCGCGCGCGCTGGCAGCCAGCATGCGTATCCCTGGGGCGACAGCGCGGACGACGGCTGCAAGGACGCCAACAACGGCGATGCGACCGCAGCGAAGAAGTACCCGGATGCGGTCTGGGCCCGCTGCGACGATGGATCACTGAACACGGCGCCGGTCGGCAGCTACTTGCCCAATTCGTTCGGGCTGTATGACGTGATGGGCAACGTCGCCGAGTGGACGCTGGACTGTGGCGCGCCGGATTACGTGCATGCGCCCGCCGATGGCAGCGCACAGCTTGCGCGGGGATGCGACAGGCGCATTACCCGCGGCGGTTCCTGGGGCACGATGTCGAAGGACACCCGCTCGGCAAACCGCATGCGGTACTCGGCCGGCGACAGGGACGACTCGATCGGCATCCGTGTAGTGCGGGTCAACGCAGGTTGATCGAGTGGATGAGCTTGCGTGCCATCGATTGCGCGCATTGCCTGGAATGAAGACATCAAGCGCCGGGCTGATCGGTGCACGAGCTGCGGGGGCATTGATGCGGCAGACTGTCGGAAGCGCGACCGCGAGCAAACGCTGGCGGAGATAAGGCCACTGCCTCCAGAAATCACGCAGTCGCGCGTGCGCTCACTAACCATTGGAGCGCATGCTGCAAGGCCAATAATCTAGTGCTTCGCATGAAGTCGAGCATTCTTCGACGCTGCACTATCGATGATCTCGAACAAGGACGCCCTGGATTGCCAGCCAATATAGAAGATGACTGCCAATAGAATAAATCCAATCTTCAACTTGTTCATGCTTGATCTCTTGGACGCGGGCGATTCGGGACGGACCTGGAATCGCCCGCGCTTTGTTCTTTAGTGCTTGGATTTCATGTGGTAGACCGCACCGGCGATCGCGCCACCGAAGCCGCCGAAGAAGAGGCCAATCATGGCTTCGTTCGACGTGAGCCCATGGTAGGCGCTCCCCAAGGCTTCACCGATACGCTGGTTGGCCTCAGCGTTATCGACGCCGCCAGAGATCAAGTTGACTTGCTCAATTGATAGGGCTTGCATGCCTTCGTTACTCTCCATTTGACTACTTGTGGGCATTGTGAAGTTGCTGGTTCCTGGCGGAAGCGGCGTCCCCGACTTCCATCAGATCGGCCCTGTTTTCCCAGGCAAACACTACGACGGCAGCGGCGGCAGCCACCACTGGCCACCATCCCCCATGAATAGCGTCGGCCTCTTCAATAGTCAGTTCACGCATTGTCTTACCTTCTCCTTGGCATGCGCCCTAAGGGGGCATTTCGTTACTGGGATCTCGCCTCCACGAACTGTGGAGGCCTTGCGACCTTAAGCGCGTCGTTTGGGCGCGTATATGCAAGAACTTGGACTTCAAGTGATGCTTGAGGCAAAGTTTTTTCCTCGTAAGCGGGTCCGGGAGAAGGGGCGGTTTCGCTTCGGTCTTGAGTGGTTGGGGCGTGGTGGTTCGCTGGAGACCGGTTGGCTCGTCTCTCAGAAGGAAAGCGCTCTTTGCGTGGCCTCCTATCGCCGCCCTTGCCGTACTCGTACTACGTGCAGCATTCAAGGAGGAGAGCAATGGCACAGATCCTTTACATGGCGAGCTTCGAATCCGGCGGCGGTCCGGCCTTTGCGGCCCGGCATGGACAGACGGGCGCGCAGTACCAGGCCACCTTTGATGAGCTGGTGAAGCAGGGCTTCCGGCCTGTGTGCATCAGCGTCGGGCGCGATGGCTCCACTGCGCGTTATGCGTCGATCTTCCACAAGGTGTCGGGGCCGGGCTGGGTCGCGCGCCACGGCATCAACGGCGCGCAGTACCAGGCCGCGGTCAACGAGTGGGCGCCCAAGGGCTTCCGTCCCAGGAGCCTGTCTGCCGCCACGGTCGGCGGTACCACGCTGTTTGCCTGCATCTACGAGCAGGGCGGCAGTGGCGAGTGGGCCGCGCGTCATGGCCTCACCGGTGCGCAATACCAGGCCGAGTTCGACAAGTGGGTCGGCAAGGGATTCCGCCTGCGCGGCGTGTGCCCGTATGCCACCGGCTCGGGCGTGCGCTACATCGCGTGGTGGGAAAAGAGCGCAGGTCCTGCCTGGGTCGCACGTCATGGCCTGAGCGAAGCCAGCTTCCGCCAGACCCACGACAGCCTCGCCGCACAGGGCTACGACCTGGTTTCCGGCGGCGCTGCACTGTCCGGTTCCACCGACTTCTATGCCGGCCTGTGGGAGAAGCGCGCGGCCACGTCCATCGGCCATCACGGCCAGACCTCGGGCGCCTACCAGGCCAACTTCGACGCTGCGCTTGCGCAGGGTCGTCGCCCGGCTTTCGTCGCCGGCTACTGGGCCGAGCGCCCGGTGGATGTGAACCTGCGCTTCCGCATCCAGCGCCAGCAACAGTCGCAATGGTGCTGGGCTGCGGTCAATGTCAGCGTGCGCCGCTATTACCAGCCGGCCTCCACGTTGACCCAGTGCCAGCTGGTCAACACCCGCCGCGGCCGCACCGACTGCTGCACCAACGGCAGCAGCGCCAACTGCAACCAGACCGATGACACCTCCGGCGTGCTGGACACGCTGGGCCATCGCAATACCCACACCAATGGCGTCGTGTCCTACGCGACCTTGCGCGACCAGACCGCTGCCGGGCGCCCGCTGTTCATGCGCATCCAGTGGTCCGGCGGCGGCCGTCACGCCGTTCTCGCCACGGGGGTGGAGGATGGCGGTAACGTCATCGTCTGCGACCCGGGTGCATCCAGCGCGGCGGACGCCAACCTGGGCACCACTTCGGTCTGGGATTACGACACCTTGCAGACCGCGTACAACACGACCGGCAGCTGGATCGCCACCGCCACCACCGAACCTTGAAGGTAGCTACGGAGAGCCGCCATGCCTGTGACCCTCGCCATCCCACCCACTGAAGCCGCTGACGAACTCGGCAAGCGTCTTCCGCCGCTCGCACAGTCCGCCTCGATCGAAGCCCGCGCGCCGGCCATTGGCCGTGCCGCGGGTCGCTTCGAGCTCAAGGCCAACATGCGCGTCGCCCGCAGCCTGGCCGAAGTCGCCGATGCCGATGTCGTCGCCAGCCCGGTCTATGCGCTGGGCCTGGATCAACTCGCCAAGGGCAAGCTGGGCGACGGCGCCAAGCTCACCGCCTGGTCCTGGGTCATCGCCACCGAGGCCGGCGCCGTCTCTGCCGAGACCGTCGCCGAGACCAACCGCTTCGCGCAGATCACCAACGCCGCCAGTGCCGGCCGCTTCCGCCGCGCATTGCTGCGCATGGCCGACGGCAGTTCCGACGCCGATGGCGAAGCGGTGCAGTTGCGCATCCCCGCACTCCACACCAGCCTGCTGTGGATCAAGGGCAAGCGCGAGGTGTACGAGGTGCTCGACACGACCATCGCCGGGCTTGAAGTCGGCCGCCGCTACACCGCCGCCGAGCTGCTGAAGATCCTCAAGCCCGAAGCCGAAGCCAGCCTGCGCAATCCCGATCTGGACGGGTGACCTGGACGGTTGATCCGCGCAGCTGGCAAGGCTGCACCGCAAGAGGCGGTGAGGTTGAGTGCGGGTCGTCCATCAACGGTGGGCCCGAGCCCGACCCGTCACCCGACTACTTTGCGGGCGCCCGGGAAAGTGCGGCCACCACTGCGAGCTCGATGGCGAGGATGAAGAGAGCCGCCAGTGGCCCGAGCACCAGGCTGATGGCTGAAAGAAAGGCGAAAGCCAGTGCCTGGGTAATCCTGTCACGGTGCGCCGAGCTCGTGGCATCCAGCCCAACGATCCAGGCGATCAGGGCGAAGGAGGCGAACAGGGAGGCGAAGAACACGTTGCCCATTCCCCACAGCGAGGGGAATGGCGTGAGGCTTCGCAGCGGCTCGCCCAATGCGAGCGTGACGGAAATGCTGACCAGCACACCCAGTGCCAACGCAGCGCCCGTCCGGAAATTGCCGATTCTGAAGTCCTGCATCCGCTTCTCCAGAGCCCCCGTGGACTACCCCGGGGACCGGTTGATCATTTCATCGCCGTTTCGATGGCGTCCTGAATCTCGACGGCGTAGGTCCTGTAAACAGCCGAACCCACCATCCATCCAAGCTGTGCAGCGCCTGCCACTGCAAACACGGGTACCAGTGCCGCCGGCAGCAAACCCGAGCCGCTTACAGCGTCGACCTCACTCGTAGACAGATTTCTCATTGATAGCTCCTTGTGAAATCGTTACTGGGTGATGTATTCGACGAACTTGAAGCCCAGGCGCGCGCCCGCACTTGCGCCCATCGCCATGCCGATCGGGCCGCCTGCTGCACCAAGCAGGCCTCCAACCATTCCCGCGCCCACCGTCATGATCGCGCCTGCAGCAAGCTCATTGCCTTGATCGATCTTTCCTCCAGCGATTGCTTCCATTTCGCCGAGTGACAGTTCCCGCATCTCTTGCGCCTTTCTTCGATGGGCGCATTCCCTGTGCCTGGGGTCATCGTGTTGATGGCGCCATGGAGGCTACGAACCCCTTCGATCATGCGTCTATGCAATAAATCGGATCTTCTCTCGCTGCGACATATCGCTGCTGTATGCCTCGCCACCCGATGCGTGTGGAAGAGCAATGGCGTCCGTTTCACCTTCGCCATCGCGACATGAAAGCGAGAGAACGACTGTCAGGCGCAAGCGTGAGGTGGAGTCTTGCCGGTGACGGCTGCTTCCGGCGCGTGCCCGTGCTCGGGAGCGTTCCAGCGAGCCGGGACACACCCTCACGCATCGCCGTGGAGCACATGTCGTCCGGGAAGCGTATGGTGTGGACTCTTTCGCCAGCGGCATGAGGGATAACAATGACCACCTACCGCGCATGGGCCGCATCCAAGCCCGGAGCAACGCTGGAAGCCTTCGAGTACGACCCGGGCCCGCTGGGCGCCGAAGAGGTCGAGATCACGGTCGAGCATTGCGGCATCTGCCACTCCGATCTGTCGATGCTGGACAACGAATGGGGCTTCACCCAGTACCCGTTCGTGCCCGGCCATGAGGCGGTCGGGCGGGTCACCGCGCTCGGTGCGAATGCGAAGGGCGTGGTGATGGGCCAGCGCGTCGGCCTGGGCTGGAACGCGCACAGCTGCCTGCACTGCGATCCCTGCCTGGCCGGCAACCAGCACCTGTGCAAGGAACTGCAGCCGACCCTGGCCGGCCGCCATGGCGCGTTTGCCGACAAGGTGCGCGCGCATTGGGTCTGGGTGGTGCCGCTGCCCGAGGCGCTGGACGCCGCCGAGTGCGGGCCGCTGCTGTGCGGTGGCATCACCGTGTTCGCACCGCTGCGCGAACTGGGCATTTCGCCCACGGCGCGGGTCGGCGTGGTCGGCATCGGCGGCCTGGGCCACATGGCGCTGAAGTTCTGCCGCGCCTGGGGCTGCGAGGTCACCGCGTTCACCACCAGCGCTTCCAAGGAAGAAGAGGCACGCGCGTTCGGTGCCCACCGCGTGGTCGCCACCGGTGATGCCAAGGCACTGGAAGAACTGGCCGGCACGTTCGACCTGATCATCGACACGGTGAACGTATCGCTGGACTGGAACGGTCTGCTCGCCGCGCTGGCGCCCAAGGGCCGGCTGCACGTGGTCGGCGCGGTCCTGGAGCCGATCGCGGTGTCGGTGTTCCCGCTACTCATGGGTCAGAAGTCGGTATCCGGTTCGCCGACCGGCTCGCGCGGCGCGCTCGACACCATGCTGGATTTCGCCGCCCGCCACGGCGTGGAGCCCAAGACCGAACACTTCCCGATGAGCCGCGCCAACGAGGCGATGGACCACCTGCGCGCAGGCAAGGCCCGCTACCGGATCGTGCTGGACGCGGATTTCAGCTGAGTGTGGGTCTTATGCTTCATCGGATCAGAACAATTGCCTCCGCCCCCCCTTTGATTCAAGGGATCAGATCAATGCTCCCTAGTTGCTTGTTGTTGATGAAGACGCGGCTCCCTTCTTCGAGCCTCAGGGCCACTGCCAATGTCTCAGCCGAGCATGGGATATCAGCCGGACAAGCCTTTTGAAAGAAAAGTGCTACTTTTTCCTTTCTCTTTTCATACGACTTGGATTGATCGGGTGAGTACGAAACATCGATCTTCGACCACAGTCGGATTGCAACAGGCACCTCTCCGACATCTCCAACACCAGAGAGAACGAACCCTACAGCGACCCACTTTCCATTTCGCTCTCGAAATTCCTCGTTCTCAGGCCAGAACTGCACCACCAGCCCGGATTCAGATCTGAGGACGCTCACATCTGAAGCGCGCCAAATATCGTCTACGTCGATTGACGACACTTTTTCAGCGGCAAATCCGTTGCCGAGATCGACCAGGATGCCATCGTTCGCCAAGGTGGGACTTGCTAAACATGCAAGTATTGATGCTAGAACCTTCTTCATCATTCTTGTCCGCTGAGGTGAACATGATTTTGGTGGCTTCTGGTGAGCTCAGCGTTATTGATCCTAACCGGCTGCGAACCAGAGGAGACAGTTTTCTCGGTGTATGCGGGCCCAAAGTTCTCGCGAATATTCAACTGCTGCGCAGCAGCGCCCTGCAGATTCGCCGCTGCCGATGCTCCCACTGCTGAATCTACGCGCTGTCCATTAATGCGGTTGATATCGACCGCCTTACCGCCATTGTGACGACTAGTAGTGCCCGCATGGCCGCCTGTCGTGCTGTTGATGTTGACGGATTTGACGCCAGCCCCCAAGACCGCCGCTTCAACCATTTTAGCTGTCGCTGTACTCACTGAACGATCAGTGCTGGGCCCGGCAGGATTGTCATTCTGGAACGTAACCTTGGGACCTGCGGCTCCCAGCCTTATTTCCCGAGAGCGTGTCGCGCTTTCAGATATACCCACATTTCCATTGATTGCAGGAGGTCCTGATTTCGCCATCGGCGTAGCGTCAATGTACGACGTTGAACAGTTCTTGTTAGCGCACGTTGCACGCCCATCGGGATCTTTGAAGGTGTACGGATTATTGAAGGCGTAGCTATAGCGATTGAAGAACCGCATATCGCCACTGCTGTACGCCGTAACTGGATCGGCGCTCAGGAACCGACCGATGCTCTGGTCGTAGTAGCGCTGCTGCATGTAGGTCATGCCGGTTGACGCATCCTGTACATGTCCCGTATAGCCGGGGCCGTCACTGTCCGGCCGATTCAGCAGGTCGCCATAAGGCGAGTATTCGCTGGTCTCGACGATGCTGCCAGCAATGTCTGTCACCGCGATCGGCGTCCCCAGTGCATCGGTATGGATATAGGTCACTGTTTGCGCGTGAGCGATGCCGCCTGAAGCTAGCATCGGAACCAGAACGCCTGCTCTGATTAGTGCCGTTATTGAGCGCATGAACCTGCTCCATCCGTGGAGTCTCAGGTTTGCCGTTCTCGGCATGCAGATCTGTCAGATAGTGCCGCGCTGCGCTTCGGACTAATGTGGCTTTGGCGTGAGGTCAGCGGTGCTTCCAATGCACCGGTTGGCGTGTCGGAGAATGGCCATTCCTGGATTGTCGGCGGCCCAACCACTTCTGCGAAGGTCCGGACTCGGTGCTCCGAGTTGCGGACTCCATGCGCCGAGTTCCTGACTCCATCGTCACAGTTCCGAGCTCGGTGGATGGAGTTTGGAGCTCGGCTCACCGAGCCTTTCTACTCGGCGCATGGAGCAAAAAGCTCGGACATCCGAGTTCCGGGCTCGGCGTTCCGAGTTCCGAACTCGACTGTCCGAGCTCCGAACTCGGTGCACCGAGTAAAAAGATTCAAACGCCGAGCTGTTTACTCGGCGCGTGAGGAAAAAAGCTCGGTTGCTGTGGATAGCCGGCCGGCGTGACGGCCTTTAAGCCGCTCCAGCGTCGAGCGTGAGTTTGCACGCGGTGGCCAGGCGCCGGGCCGCGTCCCGACGGCCTCACGGATAACGCAGCAACTCCCGGCGAAAGGCCGGAATCGGCCGGCGGAACGCAGCGGTGATCTTGCGGGTGGGCATTCCCAATCCGCGGTAGACCATGTGCGCCACCTCGCGGGTGAACTCCGGGGCGACCGGGCCGGCGGCCATCCGTCGCATGGCCTCGTGCAGGGTGCCGATCAGCAGGGCACGGGCGGCCGGCACCGAGCCGAATGAGAACGAGCCGTCGCTCAGGCCGTTGCTCAGGTCCTGGTGCACCACGTCCTCGACCAGCTGGCCGTGGGTGGCGGTGCGCGCCACGAACGCGCACCACACCGGGTCGCTCTCGGCCTTGGCCAGCCACAGGCGCACGCCGAGCGCGAGCCGGTCGGCGGGGTTGTCGATGCCTTCCAGCTCCAGCTGGATCGACGCCATCAGGTCTTCCTCCAGCCAGGCGGTGGTGGCGGTCAGGAGCGTGTCGACGCTGTCGTAGTAGTTGTAGAAGGTGCCGCGCGCCACGCCCGCGGCCTTGATGAAGTCGTCGATCACCGGCACCGCGGCGCCCTTGGCGGCGAACACCTCCATCGCGGTGGCGAGGATGCGCTGCTGCGTGCGCTCGCGGCGCTCCTGGCCCAGGACGGTGCGGTGGTCGGGCTTGGGGGCGGGCTTGGGCTTGGGGGCTGCTTTCTGTTTCGGCATCGGGTCGATCTGTGTTCCGGAAGCGGTGAGGCGGCCGGGATCGCCGGCGGACCCATCATGCCTGACCCCGGTGAAGCAGTGTTGACATTAGTGTCAATTCGGGACAAGAATCACGAAATGACAAAAGTGTCATTACGGGAACGGGCCGCTGCCCGTGGGTTGCAAGGGGACGTCATGGGCGCAGTTGGCAGGACAGGCGCGGCACTGTGGGTGTCGGGGTTGATGCTGGCCATGGGCTGGCCGACACAGGCGCACGCCCAGTCGGGCGAGTCGTGGGAATACCAGGGCCTGGTCTACGTGTACCTGCCCGATATCAGCGGCACGACCGCGTTTCCGTCCGGTGGCGACGGGGCGCCGATCACCGTGCCCAGCGACTCGATCCTCGACAGCGTCAACTTCGCGTTCATGGCCACGTTCGAGGCGCGCAAGGGCCGCTGGGGCGTGTACACCGACCTGATCTACCTGGATGTCGATGGCACCAGCAGCGGCTCGCGGGACTTCCAGGTCGGCCAGCAGCAGATTCCCGCCGGCGTTACCGCGGAGCTGGACCTGGCGATCGAGGCGACGACCTGGACCCTGGCCGGCGAGTACGCGGCCATCGACACGCCGACCTCGCAGTTGAACGTGCTGGCCGGCACGCGCTTCCTCGACCTGCAGGAGAAGCTGGGCTACAGCCTGTCGGCCGATGTCGGTCCGCTGGTCGGTCCGGGACGCACCGGCCAGGTCGAAGTCACTTCGACATTCTGGGATGCGGTGGTCGGCATCAAGGGGCGGGTCGCGTTCGGCAACGAAGGCCGCTGGTCGCTCCCGTACTACGCCGACGTGGGCACGGGCGAGTCGGATCTGACCTGGCAGGTGTTCGGCGGCGTGGGCTATCGCTTCAGTTCGTGGGGCTCGGTGCTCGGCGGATGGCGGCACATGGCCTACGAGTTCAAGTCCGGCTCCAAGGTCGAAAGCCTGGAACTGGACGGGCCGATGGTGGGTGTTTCCTTCAACTGGTAACGATCAGATCTGGCGCAATCGCCAACCGGGAGCTCGATCATGTCGGACGGGAAAGACGCAAGCGTTGATGGTGCAAGCGTTGATGCAACTGGAACAGATGCGGCGGGGCACCACTACAACATCCTCTTCATCCTGACCGACCAGGAGCGTTTCTTCCGCCCGGGCGAGTTGCCGGGCGACTACCGCCTGCCGGCGCATGAGCGGCTGGCCAGCAAGGGCATTGTTTTCGAGAACCACCAGATCAATTCCTGCGTGTGCACTTCTTCGCGCTCGGTGCTCTACACCGGCCAGCACATCCAGCACACGAAGATGTTCGACAACACGAACTTCCCGTGGATCAACAGCATGTCCACCGAGATCCCGACGGTCGGCGACATCCTGCGCGATGCGGGCTACTACACCGCCTACAAGGGCAAGTGGCACCTGACCAAGGAGTTCGAGACCGTCAACTCGCTCGAATCCCCGGAGAAGATCTTCACCCGGGAGATGGAGGAGTACGGCTTCAGCGACTACTTCGGCATCGGCGACATCATCGCCCACACACGCGGCGGCTATCTGCACGACGGGATCACCTCGGCGATGGGCGTGTCCTGGCTGCGCGACCGCGGCAGGAAGCTGGCCGCGCAAGGCAAGCCGTGGTTCCTGGCGGTCAACATGGTCAACCCGCACGACATCATGTTCCTGGACACCGACCTGCCTGGCGAGAAAGTGCAGGCGCGCAACCTGCTCTCGCACATCGCCCCGGCGCCGGACGATGCGCTGTACTCGAAGCAATGGCAGTTCGACCTGCCGGCCACGTATGGGCAGCCGTTGGATGCGCCGGGCCGCCCGCCCGCGCATGCCGAATTCCTGCGCTCGCATGACGGCCTCACCGGCCACATCGCCAACGAGGACTGGCGCTGGCGCTATCGCCACAACTACTACCTAAACTGCCTGCGCGACGTGGATCGCAGCATCGAGCCGCTGCTCGACGAGCTCGATGCGCTCGGCCTGACCCAGAACACCATCGTCGTGCTCACCGCCGACCATGGCGACTTGGACGGCGCGCACCGCCTGCATGCCAAGGGCGCGACCGCCTATCGCGAACAGAACAACGTGCCGCTGATCGTGGCGCATCCGGCCTATGCCGGCGGCAAGCGCTGCCAGGCGGTGACCTCGCACCTGGACATCGCGCCGACGCTGCTGTCGCTGACCAATGCCAGCCCGGAGAAGAAGGCGGCCATCGCCGGCAAGCTGCCCGGCAAGGACTTCTCCTCGCTGCTGGCCGCGCCCGAGCGCGCCGCGCACGATGCCGTCCGCGATGGCGCGCTGTATTGCTACAACATGCTGGCCTACGTGGATGGCGACTTCGTGCAGAACGCGGTGGCCATGCTGCAGCAGCCCGACGGCAAGGCCGAATTCCAGAAGGCCGCCAAGAGCGGCGCCCTGCGTCCGGACCTGTCCAAGCGCGGCGCCATCCGCAGCGTGTTCGACGGACGCTACCGCTTCAGCCGCTACTTCTCGCCCCGCCAGCACAACCGTCCCGATTCGATGGAGCAGCTGTTCGCCGCCAACGACGTGGAGCTGTTCGACCTGCACAGCGACCCGCTGGAGACGAGCAACCTGGCGCTCAACCGTGCCGCCAGCGCCGAACTCATCGAAGCGATGAACCACAAGATGAACGCACTCATCGACCAGGAGGTCGGCCCGGATATCGGCCAGATGATGCCCGGTGGCGTCGACGGCGGCTGGGTGCTGACCAGTGCGGTGAACGACGTCTAGGACGAGTCCGCGCTGCAGCTCAGCTCCCCCGAAGCGCCCACCGCGCGCCGAGCGCGCACGGCACGCCGACCAGGAACATGTGCGCGGCGATGTTCGCCCAGATCACCCATGCCCACGGCGCGGACTGGTTGGCCGGTGCCGCCGACAGCGGCACGACGATCTGCAGCATCACGAACCACAGCACCAGGCCGTACAGCGCGCCGTACAGCACCGGCTTGCGTACCAGTGCAGGCAAGCGCTTGGCTGCCAGGTAATAGACGTACGCCATCGCCACGGTGATGCCGAAGTGCGATACCGCGCCCAGGGCGGCCGTGACCCATCCGCCGGCCACTGCGGCATCGTTGCCCAGCCAGCCGGACGCCACCGCCTGGAAGATCCGCTTGGGCATCACGCCCATCGATCCCCACAGCGTGCAGACCCACACCATGTCGAGGAAGCCGGCGAGCAGGCCGGCGGCAACTACGGCCTTGACCGGTGCGCGTGCGGGAGTGGCGGCGAATCCTGAGGTATGCGTGGACATGAGCGGGTGCCTCCGACGGTTGCGGTCCGATTAGAGCGGCACAAGCGGTCTGGCGGCCAGCGCCGTTTCCCTCGGGAGGGAAGGAGCCAATTGCAGCCACTTCGAGTGCGAAGGCGTGCGGCAGGCGCGCACGCAACGGCGAACAGTGAAACCAGCGGCCACTTTCAGCAGTCGCGCAGGGCGTTTCAAGCATCGCGGCGTTCGCCGCTCACCGTCCGTCGGCAAGTCGCGGGCACGCCGCATGAATACGGTCAGGTTTCTTTGACGACGCTGAACGGCGCGAGTAGCGTCCAGCGACCGGAAATTCCCGGTGCCAATCCACCGCTCGTCACTCCTGAAGGATTAGCCATGAACCGCATGTTTGCCGTGTTCGCCGTGCTGCTCGCCTTCGTCATCGCCCCCGCCGGTGCGCAAGAGCGCCCCTACTCGGACGGTCCCGTCACCGTGGTCACCTCGGTCAAGGTCGCCGAGGGCCAGTTCGACAACTACATGGCCTACCTGGCCAAGACCTACAAACCGGTCATGGAGGCGCAGAAGCAGGCCGGGCTGGTCCTGCGCTACGCCGTCTACGACCGCACCAAGCATCCCAACGAAGAAGCCGATCTGTACCTGGTGGTGACCTATCCGAACATGGCCGCGTTCGACGGCCTGCGCGACAAGAGCGAGGCGGTCGCCTCGAAGGTCACCGGCCTGAGCCGTGAGAAGGCTGCTGCGGCATCTGCCGATCGCGGCAAGATGCGCACCATCCTCGGCGACGAGATGATCCGCGAGCTGGTGCTCAAGTAGCGCGCGTTGCCGGTTCCCGGCCTGTCCCTCCACGGCGCTTCGCGCGCGCGGCAGGCCGGAAACCCCTACACCGGATATCGCTGCACCACGTTCTTGCCGGCAGCGCGCCAGGGCGCAACCGAAGGGTCTGTCCTGGCGCTTCGCCGTCGTCAGTCTTTCGCCTCGTCTGCACGGACCATGGCCGCTGAACCTCGACCAGCGCGTTTAGCGATTGCAGGCGGTGGTGGGGGAGCCAGCGGACCGGTGCCGGGGCTGCGCGCCTTGAAAGGCCAGAAGGGGACACTGCATGCCGCCGCATGGGTCGGGGTACCGCGCCTTCCTCAGCTACAGCCATGCCGATACGGCGGTGGCGCGGTGGCTGCATCGGGCGTTGGAGACCTATCGCATCCCGTCACGGCTGGTGGGGCGCAGGACAGCGCTGGGCGAGGTGCCCGCGCGACTGGCGCCGATTTTCCGCGATCGCGATGAACTGCCGGCCGCCAGCGACCTGTCCGATGCGCTGCGCCAGGCGCTGGGCGCGTCGATGTTCATGGTGGTGGTCGTTTCGCCGGCCGCCGCACGCTCGCGCTGGGTGGATGAAGAAGTTCGCCACTTCAAGCGGATCCACGGCGAGGGCCGGGTGCTGGCGTTGATCGCTGCCGGTAGCCCCGGTGCAGGCGATGAGACCGAGTGCTATCCGCCGTCGCTGCGCTTTCGCGTGGCATCCGATGGAAGCCTCAGCGACGAGCCGACCGAACCGATCGCAGTCGACCTGCGCCCGGGCGGCGACGGCAAGCGCATGGCCAAGCTCAAGCTGGTCGCCGGCCTCACCGGGCTGCCGCTGGATGCGCTGGTGCAACGCGAGGCAGCGCGTCGCCATCGCCGCATCACCGCATTCGCAACGCTGGCGGGAATCGTGGCGATCAGCATGTCGGTGCTCGCATTCATGGCCGTGCGCGGGCAAGCCGAAGCCGAACGGCAGCGTGCCGAGGCCGATGGCCTGGTCGAGTTCATGCTCACCGATCTGCGCGCCAGGCTCGAGCCGGTGGGTCGGCTGGAGATCTTCGATTCGGTCGGCCAGCGTGCGCTGACCTATTACAGCCGGCAGGATCTTGAATCGCTCGATGCCGATGCACTGGGCCGCCGCGCCCGCGCCTTGCACCTGGTGGGCGAGGTGCGAGAACTGCGCGGCAACAGCGAGCAGGCGCTGGAGGCGTTCGCACAGGCCCAGCGCACCACCGCCGAGCTGCTGGCGCGCGAGCCTGATGATCCGCAACAGATCTTCGACCACGCCCAGAGCGTGTACTGGGTCGCCTATATCGCCTGGCAACGCAACGACCTGGAGCAGGCCGAACACGGCTTCCGCGAATATGACCGCCTGGCCGCGCAGCTGGTCGCGATCGATCCGGCGCGCGAGGACTGGCTGGTCGAGCGCGCCAGTTCGCAGACCAACCTGGGCGCGTTGATGCAGAAGATGGGTCGCCGCCCGGAGGCCACCAACCACTTCGAACAGGCGCTGGCGATGTCGCGCCAGCTGGCCGATGCGGCGCCTGCCGATCGCGAGCGGCAATGGGCGCTGGCCCAGGCGCACGCCTGGCTGGGCGACTCGCTGCAGGACGCCTGGCAGTTCAACGACGCTGCCGCGCAACGGATGCAGGAACTGGCGGTCTACGAGGCGATGCTGGTCGCCGATCCGCGCGATGCCAAGGCACGCGAGGGCAAGTCGGTGTCGTTGGCGATGATCGCCGAGCTGCAGCTGCTGGACGGCCAGCCGCAACTGGCCGACCGGACCGCACGCGCCAGCCACGAGACCATCGTGCTGCTGGCCGGCGAGGATCCGGAGAACCAGCTCTGGCGCGAGATGGTCGCCTCGATCACCAACAAGCGCGTGGAAGCGCTGATGCTCGATGGACGCTGGCAGGAGGCCGAGCAGCTCAACCGGCAGGCGCTGGCGCTGGCCACCGCGCTGGTCGCCACCGATCCGTCGGTCGCCAGCTGGCGCACCGACGTGCTTATGGGCGCGCGCTGGATGGAAGTCGCCATCTCCTTCGCCCTGCATGGTCCGCTCGCCGGCCGTGAAGGCATCGCACGGTTCAAACGCGACTTCGCCTCGGACCGCAATGCCGACGACACCGGCCCCAGCATGCCCTGGGTAGCGGTGCTGGCGATGGATGCCATCGACCGCGCGTACGCAGGCCAGCGCGACCTCGCGCGCGATCAGCTGCTCGCGCTGCAGGCGCAGCTGCCAGCGGCGCCGCAACCGCGCAGCCAGGCCGTGCTGCTTTACCTGCGGGCCGACATGGCCCCGCTGTTCCCGGCTGGCGACGCTCCCGCGCCGGCCGCAGGCCTTGGCTACGACCCGGGAGTCATCCTGCAAGCCGCGAAAGGAACATGACCATGCCAGTGAATCGCACAGTGAACGTCTCGGTGGTCTTCAACTGCGTGCAGAACGGCGCCAGCGACTTCGGCGGTACCGCCAGCTACAGCCAGACCAGCTCCACGCCTGCCAACATGGGAACGGTGGTGGACGCCAACGGCAACATCGACCTGCAGCTGGCCGCTTCATTCGACCCGGCGCAGTACAACGACAGCGTGGACTTCGTGTTCAACCTTGCATCGCCGTCCACCGGCTACGTCACCCCGGTGACATGGGCCACCCGCAACGGGCCTGGAGCGACGATCATCGTGCCCGGTGGCGGCAGCAGCAGCGAGTTCGAGGTGGTTCAGTCGCCGAGCACGCCCCAGCAGCTGACCATCCTTGACAACGACGACGACAGCAACACCTACAGTTACAAGCCCGCGGTCGAGCTGCCGAACTTCAACTACTACTACATCAGCCTGGATCCGCAGATCGTCAACAAGCCACGCGGTGGAAACTGACGCGCCGCGGCGGGAACGAAGGCGCCGGAGAGGGTGCCCCGCACCCTTCTTCGGACCTTCGTCCGTTGATGCGACCCGGCGGCTACGTGCGCGCCGGCGGAAAAGCGTCAGCGGATGTAGGGATCGATCCGCGGGTCACGCGGATCGCGTGGGTCAGCAACGACGACCGTCGAGGGGCTGGCGGCGATGCGGGCGGACAGCTCATTGGCGCGGCGTTGTTCGGCGATCAGCTCGCGCAGCAGCGGTTTGATCCCGAACAGGGCGAAAGGCACCAGGATCCAGAGCGCCGTCAGGATCAGGCCGAATATCGCGCCGATGATCATGAAGATGCTCAGGCCGGCGGCGGTAGCGGTGGTGGCAAGCATGGTCGGTCCTCGCACGTGGGAGACCGCAGCCTGCGCCCGTGGCTGTGGGCGCGGTGTCGATAACGCCGTGAAGACCGCGTCGAATTCAAACCGCCCACTCGCGCGATGGCCGGGGCGCGCCAGGCACCAGGCATTCCAGGCGAGGTGTATCGGCTACGGTTCGGCGTGCTGCCGCAGCAGGTTGTTGTAGGTCTTGTTGATCAGCTCGAGCGCGCGGGTGGTGCCTTCCATGACGGCCAGTAGTTCGCGCGCCTCGGACAGGTCGTGCAGCAGTTCGCGCACGGCCGGCTCGCGCACCAGGCTCTGGACCCATCCGACCACCGCGAGCCGTTCGCCGCTTTCGACCGGCCGCACGCGATGCAGCTGCCCGGTGGAGTAGCAGATCGCCGAGCGGGCCGGCAGCTTGAAGGTCGCTTCGCTGCCGCCGATGTCGAATGCCAGCTCGCCGCCTTCGTAGGTGTCCGGTTCGTTGAGGAACAGGGTGAAGGACACATCGCTGCGCACATGGTTGGGCTCGCCCATCACCGGCGCATCCACGTGCAGCCCGTAGGCCATGCCCGGCCGGTAGCGGCTGACCAGCATGGATGCCAGCCGCCGCGGCTGGGCCGCGCTCATGAACGCATCGTGGCGCCCCAGCGCCTGCATCACCACCTGGGTGATGTCCTTCATCACCGGGTGGTTCGATGGTATCTGCTGGTTGTTCTTGGCCTTGTGCAGCAGCTCGCCGGCCGAGGCGCGGCCGTCGATGAACTCGACGGTGGAAATCTTCTGTCTGATCAGCGCCAGCTCGTCGGACGTGATCAATTCGGAAAGCGTGAGAATCATCGTTGGTACCCCATGTGCACGTACCGGCAATGCCGGTTGTCCCTCGGTGCCTGGTCCCTGCACCTGACTGCGGTACTCCCCAGCACCGTCGCGCCCCTAGTGTAGGCCTTGGCGGTGCCGGATCAATCGGACAATCGCGATCGCACATTCATCGCATGCGGCGAAGGCGAGGATCGCAGTGCGGGGCCCGCCCGCTGGCACTGCTGGCTCGCGTTGGCCGCTGCAGCTATCCATCGCATCGCCGCCGTCGGCATAATCGGAACGGGGGTGGGGAACAATCTGGAGAACGTATGGAAGCGCTGCAGCAGTTGCTGGCGGGAACGCCGCTGTGGGTCTGGGCCTTGCTGGCCTTTCTGGTCTTTCGTGGAGTGAAGGGGCTCAAGCCCGCGCAGACCACGCTGGGGAAGCTGGCGATCATCCCGCTGGTATTCACCGTCTGGGGCCTGTGGGGCCTCTACCACCATTACCGGCTGTCGCTGGAAGCGCTGGGCCTTTGGCTGGCTGGCATCGCAGTGGGCACGGCCGTGGGCTGGATGCTGCTGCGCCGCCTGGCGATCGCGGTGGACCCGGCCACCGGGACGCTGCACCGGCCGGCCGATTATTCGCTGCTGCCCTTGCTGCTGGTGACCTTCGTGGTCAAGTACGGCTTCGAAGCCGCTTTGGCGGTGAATCCGTCGCTGGCGCAGGTGCACGGCTTCAGCATGGCCAACCTGCTGCTGTCCGGTGGCTTCACCGGCATCTTCATCGGCAAATTCCTGCGCTACGCCCGGGCCAAGTCCCAGGGCATGCGCCAGGCTGCTGCGGGCTGAGGCGATACTGCGGATCGGGTGCCGGTTGCCGGCACCCGATCAGGCGTGTGCAGGGTCAGCTGCCCTGCAATGGCGTCAGCAGTTTCAGGCCGGTGCCCGCCTGGTGCACCTCGCCGGCGATCAGCGCGTCGGGTGCGATATCAAAGCCCTCCAGGCTCTCCATTTGCCACGGAGGCGCGCTGCGTGGGCCGGGAATGTAGGCTTCCCACTCGCCGTAGCCGGCGACCTTGGACCCGTAGAAGCTATAAGCCACCGGTACGCGCACGGTCCAATCTTCAGCGTCGGCCCACTCGCCCTTGGTAGGCGTCCGGAATGTCCAACCGCGTGCAGCGGTCATCGCGGAGTTGCCGAAAACCTCGCGGATGGTCTTCATCTGCTGCGCACTGCCGGCGACACGCAGGTTGACCTGCTCGACGGCTACCTCTTCAACGGTCCCTTGTCTTCCCACGCGTATGACCAGGTAGACGGTGCCTTGCGCGCCGACGTTCTGGGCGCGGGCCGGATAGCTCGGCGGCTTCATTTCCATGCTGGAGACGTCGTAGTCGCTGACGCCCTGTTGCTTCAGCTCGTCGGCGTTCAATGCCTCGCGGCCGAAATTGCCGCTGCGAATGGAAATCTCGTAGCGCCCATCGTCCAGCGGATCAGCCACCACCAGCAGGCTCATCCGGGCCCGGCCGCGGGTGGGCTTGCCGTCGATCAGCACCGGTTCGAACTTCCATTGCTCGACGGCGCCGTCCACCAGTTTGGCCACTCCTGACGGCAGTTTTTCACGCTGGTCCACTTCCCAGGCGCTGACGCTGCCGTCCAGTTCGACCGTGACCCTGCCGGTTACCAGCATGCTGGCCTCGACCTGCTTGCGGACCGATGCCGGGCTGGCGGCCAAGGCCGTGCTCGCAAAAATCACAGACAACAACAGCAGCCATACGCGCATCGGTCCAGCCTCCCTTGCTTGGATGGCCGAAGCATAGGCAATACGCAGCCCGGGCGCATCCGGTGAGGCCGGAGAACGTGCGGCCCGTCGCCGATGGCCTCGCCACGGGTAGACTCCGGCCATGACTCCCCGATCCCCGGCCGGCAGCGGCCCTCGCGCATGACCGACACCACTGCCGGCGCCGCGCCGGATCGCGGTTTCTTCGGCCACCCCAAGGGGCTGGCCTACCTCGCCTTCACCGAGGCCTGGGAGCGTTTCTCGTTCTACGGCATGTCCGGCCTGCTGCTGCTGTACATGATCCAGCACCTGTTTACGCCCGAGGTCATGGGCGGGGTGTTGGGCCTGGGCCAGTTCCGCGCGATGCTGGAGTGGGTGACCGGGCCGCTGTCCAACCAGGCCTTCGCCAGCCAGATCTACGGGCTCTATTCGGGGCTGGTGTATTTCACCCCGGTGTTCGGCGGCCTGCTGGCCGACCGGGTGCTGGGCCAGCGTCGCACCGTGCTGCTGGGCGCGGCGATGATGTCGGTCGGCCACCTGGCAATGGCGTCGGAGGCCGCGTTCCTGCTCGCGCTGGTGTTGCTGGTCGTCGGCAGCGGCCTGCTCAAGGGCAACATCTCGGTGCAGGTCGGCCATCTGTACGGGCCGCACGAGGAAGGGCGGCGCACGCGTGCGTTCGCGATCTTCTCGGCGGCGATCAATGTCGGTGCACTGCTCGGCCCGGCCGGCTGCGCGGTGGTCGCGCAGGTGTGGGGCTGGCATGTGGGCTTCGCGGTGGCCGGGGTGATGATGCTGGTGGCGATGGTCATCTACATCGCCGGTCGCCGACATCTGCCACCCGACGTGCGTCGCGCTCGCGAGGCGCGTGAGCCGCTCACCGGGCACGACTGGAAGGTCATCGCCGGCCTGCTGCTGGTGAGCCTGATCGCGGTGCTGCCGGCGGCGGTCTACAACCAGGAGTTCATCAGCGTGCTGCTGCTGATCGACGAGTCGGTGGACCGCAACCTGCTGGGCTGGTCGGTGCCGACCGCCGCGTTCAATTCGCTCGACGGCCTGTTCTGCATCCTGCTGGTCCCGCCGCTGGTGATGTGGTGGCGCTGGCAGTCCGGCCGTGGCCGCGAGCCGGGCGACATGGGCAAGATCGCCATCGGCTACCTGCTCACCGCGGTGGCCAACCTGATCATGCTGGTTCCGCTGAGTCGGGCAGGCGATGGACAGCCCATGCACATGCTGTGGCCGACGCTGCTGTTCGCGTTCAACGCGCTGGGCTTCCTCTACTACTGGCCGACGTTGCTGGCGCTGTACTCGCGCGCGGCGCCGTCGGCGGTCAACTCGACCATGATGGGCGTGCTGTTCTTCTCCACCTTCCTGGGCAACGTGCTCAGCGGCGCGCTCGGCGCATGGTGGGAGACGATGACCCACACCCGCTTCTTCTGGCTGCACGTGTGGCTGGCGCTGGGGCCGTTCGTGCTGACGGTGCTGACGATCCGGCCGCTGGAGCGGTTGTTCGCGCCGCGGTGAGCGGCGCTTGCCGGGTTTGATCCGGATCAAGGACCACACGGCAGATGGGAGGGAGACTGCGGCAGGAGTCCTGAGGAGATCCTGCGCATGTACACCCATATTCTCGTCCCCACCGATGGTTCGCCGCTGTCGGACTACGCGGTCGACCAGGCGCTGGTCTTGGCGGAGGCACTGGATGCCCGGGTGACCCTGCTCACTGTTGTCGAGCCGTTCCGTCCCATCGCCTACGTGCCCGAGCAGGTGGTCGAGTCGCGCGAAAGCTACGACGAAAGCACCATGCTGGCGGCTGAGAAGCGACTGCAGGATGCATCGGCGAAGGCAGAGGCTTTCGGAATCGCGCATGCCACGCAGGTGGCGGTGAGCGGAGATCCGCACGAGGCGATCATGTTCATGGCCGCGACGCTGGGTTGCGACCTGATCGCCATGGCCTCGCACGGGCGCCGCGGGGTCAAGGCACTCGTGCTTGGCAGTGTCACCGCCAAGGTGCTGACCCAATCGCAGGTGCCGGTGCTGGTGTATCGCCAGGCGGCGGAATAGCCCAGGCAGCGGGAAGGTGAATGCGGGGCTGGGCCTGTGCACCTGCGCATGCCCGAACACCGCTAGAATTCCCGCATGACCATCCAGTCCCAGGCCGATATCGAAGCCCTGCGGCGCATCGGCGCCATCGTCGCGCAGATCCGCGAGGCGATGCTGGCGGCCGCGCAGCCGGGCATGACCACCGGCGAGCTCGATGCCATCGGCGAGCGCATGCTGGCGCAGTCAGGCGCGCGTTCTGCGCCGCGGCTGGCGTATGACTTCCCCGGCGCGACCTGCATCAGCGTCAACGAAGAAGCGGCGCACGGCGTGCCGGGTGCTCGCGTGCTGCGCGCGGGCGACGTGCTCAACGTGGACGTGTCGGCCGAGCTGGACGGGTACTACGCCGACACCGGCGGCACCCGCGTGTTGCCTGCCGCTTCGGCGCGCGACACGCGCCTGTGCCATGCCGCGCGCACCGCACTGGTGGAAGCGATGAAGGTGGCTCGTGCCGGCCAGCCGCTGAACCTGATCGGTGCGGCGATCGAGGCGACCGCGGATCGCTTCGGCTTCCGGGTGATCGAGAACCTGGCCAGCCATGGCGTCGGTCGCGCCCTGCACGAAGAGCCTGGCCAGATCGCCGGCTACTACGATCCCGACGACACCCGCGTGCTGCACGAAGGCCTGGTGATCACCATCGAGCCGTTCATCTCCACCCGCAGCCGGCAGGTCGAGGAAGCCGGCGACGGTTGGACGCTGCTCGGCGCCAAGGGCAACCGCTCGGCCCAGTTCGAGCACACGATGATCATCACCCGCGATGCGCCGATCGTGCTGACGCTGCATTGAGGCGCGCCGGGCGCGATGCCTTGCGGCCTCGCGTCCTGTGCCCCGATCTTGGAATGACCCGGGCGGGTTCAGTCCTCGCCGCCGAATCCGCGGCTGGAATGCGCGGCCGCGCGAAGCGGGGTCGTCATGTCGATCTCCACGGCCGGCACGCGAGGATCGCCGTGGGAAGGCGTGAAGCCGCCATCGTCGTGCACGCTCACGGGGAGGTGGGCGGAGCGATAGCGCTGCCAGGCCTTCCAGGCAACAACGCCGATCGCGCCCACGACCGCCGTCCTGATCAACATGCCCATTGCCGTTCTCCGCATCGTGGATTGCGGCCAGGGTGACGCAAGCGCGGTAAGGCCGGCGTGACCGGCCAGTCATGGCGGCGTAAACGTGCCGCACGCTTCTTGGCACCGAGAGCGGCTGCCGGCAAGCGCGCACGGCATGCGAGAAGCGAGCAGGCCTGCAGGCCTGCGCGACAGGCCACCCCTGCAATCCGGAGAACGCAGGCAGCGACGTTCCGATCCGCAGCCGGCTATCCTGTCTCGGCTATCGCTTTGGAACGGGGAGTTCCATGTCGCAAAACCCGTATGTGGCGCCGTCTTCGGTCACGGCCGAATCGTCGTTGCCTGCCCCGCTCGCCGGGCGGATCCTCGCGCCATTCCTGGTGCCGCTGTTCCTGACGCCCATCGGGCTGGGGCTGTTGGTGTTGCGGTCCCAGGAACGTCCCGTGTCCGAGCTCGGCAGTGCGATCCTGACTTCGATGCCCGCGGCATTGCTGTGCATGGTGGTGATTTCGCCCTTGGCGATGCTGGCCCTGTTGCCGTTCCGCCAACTGGGCTGGATCAAGCGCGGATTGCTGGCGACACTGATCCAGGCGGTGGTGATCGTGCTCATCGGCATTGGCCTCTATCTGTACTTCGGGAACGGGCCGATCAACATCAAACTGCCGCAGCGCCCGATATGAAGCCGGCAATGACCACACCTGTCGTCATTTATGCCGTCATTGACGGTAGCGAAGGGCGGCGGCGCGGTCTTCGCTCGGTGAGCGTCGCGAAGACCATGCGCGGAATCGCGGCGGGCGTCGGCGCGGTTTGCCTGGCCACGCTGCTGGCGTCTTTGGCGATCGTCGCCCACGCGCATCCTGGTGGCCTGAACAAGGAGGGCTGCCACAACGATCGCAAGAACGGCGGCTACCACTGCCATCGCGCGCCTGCGGCGTCGTCCGGGTCGCCGCCCGATGACGGTCCGGCCACGCTGCAACCGGCGCAGCGTCCGGCTCCAGGCAACGGGCGTGCTTATCGCAACTGCGACGAAGCGCGTGCCGCTGGCGCCGCACCCGTGAGGCGCGGCGAGCCCGGCTATGGGCCGCACCTGGATCGCGACAACGACGGGATCGGCTGCGAGCCCTATCGCGGGCGCTAAAGCGCAAGGCTCCCGTCGTGCAGCGCCGGTCCCGGGGCGGCCGGACCGGACCCGCAGTGCCAGTCCAATGTCGCCACGTCCGGGCTGCGGACGTCCGCGCCGAGCTCTGGATCCGGCGCGCCGAGCTTTGAACTCGACATGCCGAGCCTGGAGCTCGACACGTCGAGCTCGGGACTCGGCACCCCGAGCTCGGGACTCGACGCGCCGAGCTTGGGACTCGGCACCTCGAGCCTGGGACTCGGCATCCCGAGCTTTGAACTCGACACCCCGAGCTTGGGACTCCACCTGCCGGGTTCCGGACTCGGTGGCCGGAGCCCTGGGCTCGATCGCCCGGGCTTCTCGCCCGGTTTCACCACCACCGGTGCGTCCGGTCGGGCCCGGTTGCCCGGGCGCCGGCCCCACCCCCATCAGCCGCCGCACTACTGTGCTTGACACAGTAGCCACCCAGGCATACTGTGCGCCAAACAGTAACGGGTGGCCCATGGTCGAGCGCGACAACACCGGACTGACCGAGCTTCGCCGCGGCGTGCTCGTGCTGGCCGTGCTTTCCCGGCTGCAGGTGCCGCAATACGGGTATTCGCTCAAGCAGGCGTTGGCCGAGGGCGGCATGCCGGTCGAGGAGGGGACGCTGTACCCGCTGCTGCGCCGGCTGGAGGCCCAGGGCCTGCTGGCCAGCGAGTGGGACACCGCGTTCGCGCCGCCGCGGCGCTACTACCGGCTCAGCGCCGAGGGCGCGCGATCATTCGATGCATTGGCGCAGGCCTGGCGCGATCAGGTCCGGGTGATGGGTGGATTGCTGGAGGACACGAAGTGATGGATGCCAACGAGATCATCGAATCCTACGTGCGCGACGTGGCCGCCTGCCTGCCACGCGCCCGCCGCGACGATGTCGCCTTCGAGCTGCGCGCGCTGCTGGCCGAGGAACTGGCCGGCCGCGCGCAGGGCGCCGGTCGTGCGCCGGATGCGGCCATGGCGATGGCGCTGCTCAAGGAATTCGGACGCCCGCCCGAAGCAGCGCAGCGCTACTACACGCGCCCGGCGCTAGTGGACGCTTCCGACTCGCATCACTTCGCGATCTGGAGCACCGGCGGGGCGGTGGTGCTGATCATGCACACGCTGCTGAACCCGCAGCAGGACATCGACCTTGTCGGTCTGTTCCTGCAGTGGCTGGGTTTGCTGCTGGTGTGCTTCGCCGTGGCCGGCTGGCTGCGTCGCCGCAGCCCGGCGAAGTTCCGCTGGAAGCCCAGCCACGGACCGGAATGGATGCCGCGCGGCTTCTCGGCGCTGTCGCTGGTGGCGACCGTGATGTTCCCGGTGAGCATGTACGCCGCGCCGATGGAGTTCGCGCGCATCCTGCTGCCCTCGGCGGTGGCGGTGGATGGAATGGTGCTGGATCCGTTGTTCGCGGTCAGCGTGATGCGCATGGTCACGATGGCGCTGCTCGTCATGTTGGCGGTGCAGCACGCGATCGCGCTGGTGCTGGGCACGCGGCCGGCATGGTTGCGACGCCTGGATGTGGGCGTGAACCTGGCGCTTGGCATACTGCTGATTGCCCACGCCTCGCCGATGTCCGAGTTCGGCGGCGCGACGTTCAACGTGTTCGCCTCCGCGCGCGCCAACGCGGTGGCCGCGCCGATCTTCCTCGGCCTGGGCGGCATGATGGTGCTGGTCGGCCTGTACTACGCCTGGCGCGAATGGGCGTGCATCCGCCCGGCGCCGTCGATGGCGCGCGATGTGGTGGCCTGAGCGATCAGCTCGGGCGGCGGACTGAGGCCGGGCGCTTGCCGGCCTCGCCGTAGTACGCAAGGAACATGTCCACCGCCGAGGTCGCCACCGCTTCCTGCCGTGCGTCGTCCAGCAGCGGTTGCGCCATCGCCAGCTGCGGCCAGAACGCGAAACCCTTGATCAGCGATTCCAGCTGCATCGCGGCGAAGGCGGGGTCGGTGGCCCTGAGTCGGCCATCGGCCACCGCCGCGCGTACCCAGGTGGTCATCGCGTGCTCGCGCTGGCCCAGGCGCTGCATCAGTTCGCGGGCCAAGTCGGGCGAGTGCATGCCGGCGGCGATCGCCACGCGGGCCAGGTCGCTGAAGTCCGGGTCGTGCAGCAGGCGCAGCTTGTGCTGCACCAGCTCCAGCAATTGCGCGCGCAGCGGCGCGTCGGCGCGGTAGGGCGTGGCGCCCTCGTCGCTGCCGCGCGCCATCATGTCTTCGACGATGTGGCCGAACAGTGCTTCCTTGCTCGGGAAGTGGTTGTAGACCGTGCGCTTGGAGACCCCGGCGCTCGCGGCGACGCGGTCCATGCTGGTGGCCTCGTAGCCGGCGGCACGGAATTCGGCCACGGCGGCCTCCACGATCGCCGCGCGCTTGCGGTCGGTCAGGCGGGTGGGGGCGTCGGCTCGGCTCATGAATGGAAGTTTACACCCGGCGGTTTACTTTTCGCCCTGCCCGGAACTACACTCCTCGGTGTACTTCGGACCCCCTCATGCCCGACCCCGCTGCCCGGCCTTCTTCTCCCCCGTCTTCCCGCCGCCGCCGGCCTTTGCGCCGCCTGGCGATCGCGACCCTTGTCCTCGGAGTCCTCCTCGTGAGCGCTTGCGCCCTGTCGTTCGCCCGCACCAACCGTCCCCTGGCCGACTATCCGGCCTCGGCCCAGTCCGCCGATGGCCGCTTCCGCAACCCGGTGCCGCGCCCGGCGCAGGGATTCGTCGAGTTCGTGCGGATCCTGTGGGACTTCACCTTCCACAAGCCCGACAACACCGTGCCGGCCACGCCGCCGCAGGTGCTGCCGCTGACCCGCGCCGATCTGGACGCCGCACCCGATCGCAGCCTGTACCGGCTCGGCCATTCGACCCTGCTGATCAAGCTGCGCGGGCAATGGTGGATCACCGATCCGGTGTTCGCCGAGCGTGCCTCGCCGATGCAGTGGATGGGCCCCAAGCGCTTCCATGCGCCGCCGATCGCGCTGGACGAGTTGCCGCCGCTGCGCGGCGTGCTGCTCTCGCACGATCACTACGACCATCTGGACCGCGACGCGGTGGTGCGCCTGGCCGACAAGGCGCAGGTGTTCCTGACGCCGCTGGGCGTGGGCGACCGGCTGGTCGCCTGGGGCGTGCCGGCGGAAAAGGTGCGCCAGTTCGACTGGTGGCAGGAGGTGGAGTTCGATGGCCTGCGCATCGTCTCCACGCCGGCGCAGCATTTTTCCGGGCGCGGCCTGTTCGACAGCGACCGCACGCTGTGGACCTCGTGGGTGCTGATCGATCCGCCGGCCGCAGCAAGCGAAGGCGATGACGGTGATGATGGCGACGCCGGCCTGCGCCTGTTCTTCAGCGGCGACACCGGCTACTTCGACGGCTTCGCCGAGATCGGCCGCCGCTTCGGACCGTTCGACGTGACGATGCTGGAGACCGGCGCCTACGACGCGAAATGGGCGTATGTGCACATGCAGCCCGAGCAGACCGTGCAGGCGCACCAGGACCTGCGCGGCCGCTGGCTGCTGCCGGTGCACAACGGCACGTTCGACCTGGCCATGCATGCCTGGGACGACCCGTTCGAGCGCGTCAGCGCGCTGACCACCGAGCGCGGCATCCCGCTGGCGACGCCACGCATGGGCGAGCGCGTGGACCTGGCCGCACCGCAGGCGATGCCGGCGTGGTGGCGCGGGTCTGTGCCAGCCGTTGCAGTCGAAGAGAAGGCCGCGGCCGTCCGGGCACGGTAAGCCGGCGTCGGCGCGGGGCCGAACCCTGCGCTGAGGCGTCGCCGCGCCCGCCTCGACATCGCCTCCTACCGGATCGGGCACACTGCGTCTGGTAGCCCCTGGCGCGTGGAGAAACACGGATGTCGGAGCGATCGCTGCTGCTGTCGTTGAGGGTCTTGTTGCTGGTACTTGCAGTGGCGACGTTGGGCATCGGTGTCTACATGGCCCAACCGTGGGGCGACAACTACGCCTACCAGGATGCGTCCGGCTACCTGAGCCTTGCCGCGATGCTGCTGTGGGCGGTATCGCCACTTGCCGGGCTCGCCGTTGCGGCGCGCTGGTTTCGCAGTCCGCGCTGGACGTTGGCGGTGTTCGCGGTCGGTGCCGCAGCCATCGGTGTGCTCGGTGTGCTGGCCTATATCGACGTCGCGTTCGTGCATCCCGATGCGCAGGGTGGACTCGCTTTCCTGACGATACCGGTGGTGCAGTGGCTGGCCGCGTTGTGCCTGTTCGCCGTGTGCACGCTGCTGCGCTTCGTGGGCACGCGGCGTCGATCCTGGCAGTAGCGGGGTTGCCTGGCCGGCGTTGATCGGGCTGCATCGATGTGGGTTCGGGGCGTGAAGTTCACCGCCCGGTGGCGTCTGCGCGGGCTCATGAACTGCCATGGCGACATGCACGGGATCGTCGCGGGGCCTTAACCCGGCGGGCCTTAGCTTCCCGCAACCGAGCAGTCCCAAGCCCCCACAGGAGATCGTGCGATGCGTACCGAAGTCCTTGGCGTTGCCGTAGTGGCGCTTCTCTTCGCCGGCCATGCCCATGCCCAGCAGGTGACCTGCGAATCGAAAGGCAAGGCCCGCACCGAATGCGAAATGAACACCCAGGGCGAAGTCCGGGTGGTGAAGCAGCTGAGCAAGAGCGCGTGCCAGGAAGGCGTGACCTGGGGCCTGTCCAAGCACGCGGTATGGGTCGAGAACGGCTGCCGTGCGGTGTTCGAGAACGTATCCGCCAGCGCGCCGGCGCCGGTCGCCGCCAGCGGCGGCCTGCCGCTGCTCAATGCCTCCTGTCCTACCGGCATCGACGTCCACGTCGACCAGGGCGGCCCGGTCTACATCAACGGCAAGGAAGCGGTCCTCAACCGCTCCAACGACAACTACTACGAAGCGCGCGACAAGGCGACCGGCACGGTCGTGTCGCTCAGCCGCAACCCCGACGGCACCTTCGGCGTGTCCTATACCGGCAAGGGTGGCGCCAACGGGATCTGCACGGTCAAGTAGTCCGGCGCATCTCCTGGCGAAAGCGGGGACGCCTGAATTCCGCAATGCCTGATGCGATCCATCCACGCCCGTGCGGCGTGGATGGATCGCCAGGGTGATCACTGCCTGACGAATGCGATGCGGTTCATGCCGCTGGCATCGGCCGCGGCCAGGATCTTCACCAGCTCCTCATACTCGGCAGCCGGATCGGTCGCGATGCGCAGCTCCGGCAGGTTGCCGGCGTGCGCGTCGGCCTGCGACTGCAGGCGCCAGCGCAGGACGCTCATAGCGATAGGCGCGCCGTCCCAGGTGAGCTGGCCGGACGCATCCAGGCGCAGGTCGATCGGCGGTGGCGGATCCGGTCGCTCGACCGTGGGCGGAACGCGCTGCGGCAACCCCACATCGATCGGCCGCGCCACGATCGGCGCGGTCACGATGAAGATGATCAACAGCACCAGCATCACATCCACCAGCGGCGTGACGTTGATATCCGCCAGCGGTCCTGCCTTTCCCGCGCTACTGAACGCCATGAGTCGCTCCCCGCAGCGAGGCTGGTTGCCCCATGGCCGACACTACGCCGGGGCCGGCCTGATGGGCATGGACCGGCCGCACGCGTTCAGCCACCGTTTCCAGATCCGGTGGGGCTGGCTGGCCGTCCGCCGCCCCCGGCGCCGTTGGACCGTGCAGGGTCCCGCGGAGGAGTCGCCATGCCGTTTACCCGGTCCAGGTCGAAGAAGAAGACGTCCGCTGCCCTGCGCTCCAAGGCTCCGCCGAAAAAGAAGCCGAAACCCAAGCCGACGCCGGGCAAGCGCAGCGAGGTCCAGAACTCGCACGACCGCTACGCCAATATCGAGGTGCAGTAGGTACCCGTCTGCGGTGGGCGCCGGGCCCGTCGCCTCGGGTGCAGTCGATGCACCGGTGCGGATGTTTCGCGGTTCTGGCTCGCGATTCCGTCGCCATCGCGTTCGTTCCCGGTCGCCGACGGTCCATGCATTGCGTTGGCGCAATGCGTTCCGCGCGCGGTGCGGGAAAATGGTGCGTCTCCCCGCTCCGAAGCCTCGCGCATGATCCGCTCCCTCTACCTCGCCGGCCCCGACGTGTTCCGCCCCGATGCGCATGCACGCGGGCAGGCGCTCAAGGCGCTGTGCGCGGAGGCAGGTTTCGAAGGGCTGTTCCCGCTGGACCAGGACGTGCCGGCGCACATCACCGACCCATCCGAGCAGGCGATCTGGATCTACCGGGCCAATATCGGCCTGATCGAGCGTGCCGATGCGGTGCTGGCCAATCTCGATTTCTTCCGTGGTCCCGAACCGGACAGCGGCACCTGCTTCGAAGTCGGCTATGCGGTGGCCAAGGGCAAACCGGTGTTCGGCTACATCCCCGAGCACGGCACGTTCGCCGAGCGCATCCGCCAGCGGCACCCCGGCGCGATCGGCGCGGACGGCGTGCTCGACGTGCATGGCTGGAGCATCGAGGAGTTCGGCCTGCCGCTGAACCTGATGCTGTCGGTGCCCGCGCCGCTGGTGGTGGGCGACGCGCGCGCTGCGTTGGCGCAGGTGGCCCGGTACGAGCTCAAAGGTCATTCGATCTGAAGCATCGCGTGTCCATGCCGCACGGTTCAGTGGCTCGGTTTCGCTGGCGAGTTTCGAGCGCGAGCAGTCGGCAGATTCCGGTGGTCGCGTACCGTGCAGTGGCATTCGGTTTCGTACTCCTTGCATAGCCATCCGGTGATGGTGTGGGTGATCTTCTCCGGCCCGGTGAAATCCCCCGACACCCACCTAAGCGCCCGTGCAACAAGGATTGTTTCGCCAGGAAGTGATTGATGCGCGCCGTGTCGGCTGGCTGGGCGGCATATCGCTGGCCCAACCGCTTCGCCTGTGGCTGCTGACCGGTGCCGCGATCATCGCAGCGGGATGCGTCGCGCTGTTCCTGACGCTGGGCACCTATACCCGTCGCTCGCGCGTGGTCGGCCAACTGGTGCCGGTGCAGGGCATGGCCACTGTGCTCTCGCCCGCGACCGGCGTGTTGACGCACGTCGATGTGGCGGAGGGCGGGCGCACCCAGGCGGGTGATGCCCTGGCGATAGTGGCAATACCGCGGGCCACGGTCGGCGAGGGCGATACATCTGCCGCACTGGAGGCGAGGTTGCAGCGGCGCGCCGAAGGGTTGGAGCAGTCGCAGTCCGCACAGCAGCGCTTGTTCGATGCGCAGTCCGAAGGCCTGACCGGGCAGTTGGCCACGGCGCGCCGGGAACTGCAGCAGGTAGAGGCCGAAGTGGCCACGCGCCGCGAACAGGTCCGCCTGGCGCGCGAAACCTTGCAGCGACTGCGCCAGCTGGAGAGCGACCGCTTCGTCAGCGAGCTGCAGATCAAGCAGCAGGAAGCCACCATCCTGGAGTACGTGGGCGAGATGCAGGTGTTGCAGCGGCAGGCGTTGTCGACGCGACGGATGATCGCCCAGCTGCAGCAGGCAACCAGCGAGCTGCCCGGTCAGCGCCAGGCCAGCGAAGCGGCGTTTCACCGCGAACAGGCGCAGCTGGAGCAGGAGCAGGTCGAGACGCAGGCGCGCGGCGAGCTGGCGGTGGTCGCGCCGGTATCCGGCATCGTCGCCACGCGGCTGCTCAAGCCGGGGCAGGCGGTGCAGGCGGGCCAGCCGCTGGTCACGGTGCTGCCGGGCAGCGGAGTGCTGGAGGCCGAGCTGCTGACGCCCAGCCGCGCGATCGGCTTCATCGAGCCGGGCGACACCGTTCTGCTGCGATACCAGGCCTATCCCTACCAGAAGTTCGGTCATCACGAGGGTCGCGTCAGCGCGATCAGCCGAAGTGCACTGAGTCCGGGCGAGCTAGGTGCGTTGCTGGGAAATACGCAGGCGGGTGAACCGTATTACCGCATCACCGTGCAGCTGTCGCAGCAGGCGGTGATGGCCTATGGGCGCAGCGAGCCGCTGAAGCCGGGGATGCTGCTGGAGGCAGACATCCTCGGCGAACGGCGCCGACTTATCGAATGGCTGCTTGAGCCTTTGTATTCGCTCAAGGGAAAGGTCAGCTGAGCAACCTGACTCTTGATGCAAGAACTTGCCGGGAGGGCTCTCGGAATAACCAGGCGCAGGGATCCTGCGTCAACCAGTGAAGAGGTGTCACGATGCAAGAGCTTGATCAGATGGAGATTGCTGAAGTGTCCGGCGGAAGTCTGGCGGGGGATGTGGGCGCGTTCCTCGGCACGATCTTTGGCAGCGGTGCCGCCATGCAGAAGGCGATCGACGAGACCGGTAACGGCATGCTGTCTGCCATGCAGTACGGCGCTTAACCTAACTGTTGAGCTACATCAACACAGGGATATTTCATGAAAGAGCTAAGTTCTAGCGAGATCAACGAAGTCGCTGGCGGCAGTCTGTACAGCGAGATCAATGACGCATACATGGCTGCCAAGGAATTCTGCACCGAATTCTGGGCAAGCGCGAAGGCGGCCTACGGACTGGAAAGCTAGTACGCAGGGCTGAGATCTGCCCGGGGCATTTAGGCTCCGGGCAGATCAATTCCTGCGCTCGATTTGATTCCGAGGGTCTGTTGTGAAGTCATTTGGCTTGGATGATTGGCTTCGTCAAAATGTATGGGAAGCCAGTGCTGGGCGTGTCTTATTCGCTGCTTCGCTCGGCGCGGTGCTGGCTTTTCTTATTGGGAATGCAGCGGAGTGGACTTTAGACATGCTCATGACGACAGCCGGCCTCCCCAGCAGGCTTGGTGAGATAAAGGCTGAGCAGGCTACAAGAAGTTGGATATCGCCACTCCTGATCGCTCCTGTACTGGAAAACGCCATTTGCTGGTTTTGGCTTCGAATGCTATTGCCGGCAGAGCGATGGGGATGGTGGAGGGGTGCGCTTGTAGTCTCCTTGATTGCAGGCCTTTTTCATGTGGCGGTGTATCAGGAGCCAAGATACATCGTGATATCGATAAATTTTTTCGTCATCTGTTGCCTAATCCTGAACGTAAAAGATAGGACGGTCGGATTCTGGGCGTCTGTTGTAACTCATGGAATTGGGAACCTTCTTGCACTGACTAGCCTGCGAATACTTGGACTATGAAGATGAATCTCCCTGGCAATACACGAGTGGGTGAGCCGGACTGCCGCACCACCGTACAGCTGCCGCAGCGAACGGTGATGGCCTATGGGCGCAGCGAGCCGCTGAAGCCAGGGGTGTTGTTTAAGGCGGTAGTGCTTGCATACAACATCGCACTTTCTGTGAAGACATTGGGCCGCAGAGCGGGAGAGTAACGAGTTGATAGCTTTGAGCGGTGGAAAGAACTAGTTTCGTTGCTCCAGACATCTTCGTCGCCGGGGAGTTCTGTATTCAGCTGCGCACGATGGGGCTATTTGTAGGCGGCAAGGGGCGGCCTTGCTAAGTCGATAGTCTCGCGGCGCTGGTCAACGATGGAACATGCATGGACAGGCACTACAAGTGGATCTACTGGTCAATAATCGGCGCCGCTGGCTCAGGCCTTCTTGTCTATCTGGGCGGGAGAGGCGGGCTTCTCGCTATCGCGGTCATGTTTCTTTGCATGGTCCTCGGGTTCTCATTCCTGCTCCGCGTCGCAAGGGTCAGGCGCGAGTGGGCGACATGGGCTGGCATCGCTTTCATGGTGGCTGCAGCGCTATTTGATGTTGACTCAACCCTGGCGTACTCGCCCGACCTTTCCCGTGCAGCCAATCCAGTCGCGAGGATTCTCCTCGGCCACGGCCTTTCGAATCGATCTGTGATTGCCTTGGGAAGCATCTACCAAATCGTCTTTGCCATCTCATCCTGTCTTATCTGGTCCACCTTCTGTAGCAACTTCAAGGAGTATTCGGAGCGCGTCAGCGATCTGGTTCGGGATGGAAGCTGGGCTGCCATGTACGGAACAACAAGCAAGGGTTTTCGGGCCTTATGGGGCCGGACCGACCCTTTTCTTTTCGTCAATGGGATTGCGCCTGTTCTGTTGGGGGTCTTCCTGTACAGGGTATACCTGGCCCTGGAGTGGCATGGCGTGGTGCCTGTGTCGCGCACAATCACTCCTGTATCCATCCTGTTGGCGTCGATCGTGATCCAGCATTTCTTTGTGGGCCGGTCCGCGAAGATGCGTGGGAACGCCCGGATCTAAGCGATGTCATCCAGCCAGAATGAAATCTCAGGATTGCCAGGCAATCAGCGTGCCAGGTAAGCCCAAGTCGTGGGGTCTATATCGTTTGGGAAGGATCAGGTGCCCGTTCTGTCTGGCGCCACTCGTTGCTGCCTTCAGTTTCGCCGCAGCTGCATCGATGGCGATGCTGCTCAATCTCGGGGGCGTGGATTTTCCGGCAAAAGATCCCTCCACCTACGCCGCAAGGTTTGGAGCGGGATGGGAAGTGCTCGGGGCGATTGTGTTCGCGCCATTGGTGGAAACGCTCATTCTTTTTGTCTTTTATCAGCTTCTGTCGGCCAGGCTTGGCGTGTTGCAGACGGTCGTCATAAGTGCAGCGTTTTTCTCTGCCTTGCATGGCGGGACTTGGTGGGGTCGGGCGGTAATCGCCTTTTTTCCGTCGATCGTTCTGCTTGTTCCGTTCTCCCTGGGTATGGGAAAAGGCAAGTCGTATCTCCTTTCCGCGCTGATTCATGCATTCCATAACTGCTATGCGCTTTTACTCGCGGTCGTGGTGTCGCGATCCTCACCTTGAAGAGCTATCGTCAGGACTCGAAGTTTGAAACCAGTTCTTCAATCCGAGGCCGCCGAATGCGGCGTTGCTTCTCTTGCGATGGTGGCAGGTGCACATGGCCACCATGTCGGACTATCCGAGCTGCGTCGTCGGTTCCCGCTGTCGCTCAAGGGCGCCAAGCTCAACCAGCTGATCCATATCGCCCAGCAGCTCGGCTTCGGCACGCGTCCGTTGCGGCTGGACATGGAGGACCTGGGCAAGCTCAAGCTGCCGTGCGTCCTGCATTGGGATCTCAATCACTTCGTGGTGCTGGCCAAGGTCGGCAAGTCCAGGGTGACCATCCTCGATCCGGCGTTTGGTGAGCGGAAGCTTTCGCTGGCTGAAGTCTCCGAGCACTTCACCGGCGTGGCGCTGGAGCTGACGCCGACGGCGCAGTTCACGCCGCAGAAGGCGCCGCCCACGGTGTCCGCGCGCCAGCTGACCGGCCCGGTCAGTGGGCTGTGGCGGTCCTTGGGTCAGATCCTGCTGCTGTCGGTGGCGCTGCAGGTGTTCGTGATCCTGGCGCCGTTCTTCATGCAGTGGGTGGTCGACCAGGTGCTGGTGTCGGCCGACCGCGACCTGTTGACCGTGTTGGGGCTGGGCTTCGGCTTGGCCTTGTTGTTGCAGATCGCGATTGGCCTGTTGCGTGGCTGGTCGGTGGTGTTCCTGTCCACGCGGCTCGGGTTGCAATGGATGGGCAATGTCTTTGCGCACGCATTGCGGCTGCCACTGGATTTCTTCGAGAAGCGCCACCTGGGCGACATCACCTCGCGGATGGGCTCGGTGCAGGCGATCCAGCGCACGCTGACCACCAGTTTTGTCGAGGCGCTCATCGATGGCCTGATGGCCGTGGTGACGCTGGGGCTGATGCTGGTCTACAGCTGGAAGCTGGCCCTGGTCACGTTGCTGGCGGTCGCGCTGTACCTGGCCATCCGCGCGCTGGCCTACCGGCCGGTGCGCGACCGCACCGAGCAGCAGCTGGTGGCGGCGGCCAGGCAACAGACCCATCTGCTGGAGTCCCTGCGCGGCATGCAAAGCCTGAAGGTGGCTGGAGAGGAATCGCAGCGCCGGTCGACCTACGAGAACCTGATGGTCGACACGGTGAACCACGAAGTCCGCCTGGCGCGCATGGGCCTGGGGTTCAGCGGCGCCAGTCAGCTGGTGTTCGGTCTCGAGCGCATCGCGGTGATCTGGATCGGCGCGGCGCTGGCGCTGCAGAACGTGTTCTCCGTGGGCATGCTGATCGCCTATCTGGCCTACAAGGACCAGTTTGCCGGGCGCATGGCCGCGCTGATCGACAAGTGGGTGGAGTTCCGCATGCTGCGCCTGCATGGCGAGCGTCTGGCCGACATCGTGCTGACGCCGCCCGATGACGATGCCGGCCCGATCGAAGTGCCGCCACCCCCGCATACCCGCATTGAGGTGGAGGGCCTGTCGTTCCGCTACGGCGATGGCGAGCCGTGGGTTCTGAAGGACTGCAGCTTCAGCATCGAGCCGGGCGAATCGGTTGCCGTCATCGGTGCCTCCGGCTGCGGCAAGACCACCCTGGTCAAGCTGATGCTCGGCCTGCTCAAGCCCACGCAGGGGCGGATCGGGATCGGTGGCTACGACCTGCACAAGGTGGGGCCGCGCAACCTGCGTGCGCTGGTCGGTGCGGTGATGCAGGACGATCAGCTGTTTGCCGGCAGCATCGCCGACAACATCAGTTTCTTCGATGCCCACTACGACCAGGCCCGGATCGAGCTGGCTTCGCAGGCAGCGGCCATCCATGCGGAGATCGTGGCCATGCCGATGGGCTACCACAGCCTGATCGGCGACATGGGCAGCTCGCTGTCGGGCGGGCAGAAGCAGCGGATCATCCTGGCCCGTGCGCTGTACCGCGAGCCTAAGCTGCTGTTCCTGGACGAGGCGACCAGCCACCTGGACGTGCAGAACGAGCGGCTGGTGAACGAGGCGGTGCGCAACCTCGCGCTGACCAAGGTGATCGTGGCGCATCGGCCAGAGACAATCGCCAGCGCCGACCGGGTATTGGTGATGGACCAGGGGCGGATCGTGCAGGAGCTGCGGCCGCAGCGCGGCGAGGTTGCGCAGATCCAGACCGAGGTGTCGGGCCCGTAGCGGCATCGCCGTCGCAGCGTGCGGTTTCCGGTTTGCCGCTGCTGTCAGCCGGATCGTTCGGCCCGGAAACGAAGATGCCGCCCACGAGGGGCGGTTCGGGCCCCACAAGAAGATGCCGCCCACAAGGGGCGGCATCCATGAGAAACGTGCGTGGGGGCAGGGCAGTTGCCGCATGCGTTCAATGCACGCGGAACATCGCGCTGGGCGCCGGCACGTAGCTGCTCTCGCGAACGCGACGGCGGTGGGCAATCAGAGCCGCCTCGTTGTGGCGGGCGGTCTGCCAGGCCTGGCGATCGAACGGCAGCGCCTCCGGTTCGCAGCCGCGCAGGCTCGCTTCCAGCGCGCGCAGGCGGACGAAATCGCGGTAGCCGGCGGCCTCCTGGCCCAGTGTCGGCCATGCGGCCTCCATCACGATGGCATCGTCCAGGCGGCCGATCCGGGGCAGCCAGTCCGGGATCAGGTCCTGGCTGTCATCGGCGTATTCGACCACCAGCCGGGCGCAGTCGATCACCTCGTTGGCGGCCGCCCAGGCCCGGTCGGCGGCCATGGCGGCGACCGATTCGATCCACGCAATGCGTTGGGCGATACATCCAGGGGCCTCGTTGCCGTCGGTGGCGGCCAGCTGCCGGGCGGCCGTGGCCAGCTGGTCGATATCCAGCGGGCCCTGGGTCCGGCCCAGGCGCTTGAGCAGGGAATTGAAGCGGGACAGGTCGAACGAGGTCGGCCGGTATTCGCCGATGTTCCGGCGACGGTGCAGCAGATTGACGGTCGGGGCGGTGTCCAGGACGGCAGGCAGCGGCTGGACCAGGGAGCGGGTTGTCATCACAGCGTTCATGGTGCGTCTCCAGAGGGTGGGTGGGCGCGGCATTGCCGGCGCCGGGCCAGCATCCCGGGGACGCGAAGATGGGTCATGAGGCCGTTGCGATCGTTCCATGCGTGTTCGCTGAGTTCATGAGGCAATCATGAGGAAGTGGCGATGAAGCCCGGAACCGGCCCGCCAGGGCCCGGTGAGCACGCCCTGAATACGCGCTACCGCTTCGACGGCATCGTGGTGGATGCGGCTGCCCATACCCTCGTGCGCGACGGGGTGCCGCAGCCGCTGGAGCCCAAGGCCTTCGCCGTGCTGCTGGCCTTGCTGCGCCGGCCGGGTGAACTGCTGGGTCGGGACGAGCTGCTGGACCAGATCTGGGGCCATCGCCATGTCACCCCCGGCGTGTTGACCCGTTCGATTGCCCAGCTGCGCGCGGCGTTGGATGACGATTCGCAGAAGCCGCGCTACATCCAGACCCGCCATGCGCTGGGTTACTGCTTTGTCGGCACGCTGGAGGCCGAGCCGGTGGGCGATGGCGATATCGCCGAATCCGTCGCCGCTGCACAGGCCCCAGCATCCGAGCTCGCAGCGACGGCGCAAGCGCCCTCGGTTTCTTCTCCGGAAGGCGCTGATGACGCCGAGGCCGTGGATGCAGGCGACATGCCCCCGGTCGTGCCGGCCGACACGCTCGCACCGGGCATGTCGCGCCTGTCCTGGGGCATGTGGCTCATCGCCGCGATCGCCCTGTCCGTCGGCGCATGGGTGTGGCGTGAGCGCGCCGCAGCCCCAGCGCCGGTGGAAGCCTCCATCGCCGTGCTGCCGTTCACCACGCTGAGCGATGCGCGCGACGACCGTTACTTCGCCGAAGGCCTGTCGATGGAAATGCTCGGCGCGCTGGCCGGTGTCCACGGCTTGAAAGTCGCCGCATGGCGCCCGCCGGAAGCCATCGACCGCGGCCAGGACATCCAGGCGCTGGGCCAGCTGCTGGGCGTGGCCACGCTGCTGGACGCCAGCGTCCGCCGTGATGGCCAGCGGCTGCGGATCAGTGCGCGGCTGTCGGACACCCGCAGCGGGCTCACGCTGTGGTCGCACAATTATGATGGCGATGCCGACGCGATCTTCGACACCCAGACCGACATCGCCAATGCGGTGGTCGACGCGCTGCTTGAGGTGCTGCCCGAAGAGCGCGAGAGCCTGCGCAAGCGGCTGACGCCCACGCGCAATGCCGCGGCGTTCGATGCCTTCCTGCTCGGCCTGGACCGGATGAACCTGCCCAGCGCCGAAGACGCCAGCAAGCAGGCGACGGCGCAGTTCCACAAGGCGCTGCAGGCCGATGCGGGGTTCGCGCGGGCGCAGGCCGGGTTGTGCCGCATGGGGTTGTGGAGCTTCGAGTCGCATCGCAACCCCGATGCGTTCGACGATGCGCGGTTGGCCTGCATGCGCGCGCTGAACATGGATGGTGGGTTGGGCGAGGTGAAGCTCGCGCTGGGCGATCTGTATCGCGTGCAGGGCGACCAGGCGCAGGCGCTGGCGCAGTACGACGCGATCGTCGACGATCCGGCGATGCGCTGGCAGGCGCTGGTCGGTCGCGCGCAGGTGCACATCGACAACGGTCGCGAGGACGAGGCCATGCGCGATTTCCGCCAGGCGCTGCAGGCCAGCCCCGGCAACGCGCAGGTGCATGCGGAGCTGGGTTATCAGCAGTTCCGCCTCGGCCATTACCAGGACGCCATCGCCTCCTATCGCACCGCGGTCGCGCTGCGTCCGGACAACGTCGACTACTGGGCGATCTATGGCGCGCTGCTGCTGTCGGTGGGCGACAACGAAGCGGCCGAAGTGGCGCTGCGCCGTTCGCTGGCGATCGAGCCGATCGAAAGCTCGCTGAGCAACCTGGGCACGATCCGCTACCAGAAAGGCGATTACGCCGGCGCGGCGGAAATGTACCGCCGCGCGAACGAACTCAATCCGGGCGACTTCTTCTACCTGGGCTTCATCGGCGACGCGCTGGAAGCCGACCCGCGCACGGCGGCGCAGGCGGCGGATGCCTATACGCAGGCGGCAACGCTGGCGCAGCGCTTCGTGGACGCCAAGCCCGACGATGCCAAGGCGCTGGCGGCGCTGGGCTGGTACCGCGCGCAGCTGGGTGACGGCGCCAGTGCGTTGCGACTGGCCGAACAGGCGCGTGCGTTGGGTCATGAGCCCGGCGAGGTCGCCCTCTACAACGCGCAGGCGCTGGCCGTGCTCGGCCGGCTCGACGAAGCGCGCCTGGCGCTCGAGGCAGCGCGCCAGGCGGGCATTCCCGCATCGCGCATCGATACACAGGCCGTGTTCCGGCGGACGGGCCTGGTCGCACCACCGCCGGGGCCCGCGCCGGCCCCGGCGGCGTCCGACGCGTCCCCGGCGCCACAACGAGGAACACGAACATGACAGACGTACCTTCGGTGCAGAAATTCAGCGTGGAGATCGACCGCGGCGTCTTCGTCGACGTCTCCGTCCAACTCAAGGCCACCGGCGTATCGGTCCCCAAGCCGCGTCCCAGTCCGCGCCGGATCGGCGAGCTCAAGCTCGACATCGGCGATCCGGCCAGCGGTGAAGCAGCTCCGGTCCAGGCCGTTTTCACGATCGATCTGCGCTACCAGGGCTGACCGGGCCGGTACGCAGGCGAGCGTTCCCATCGCAACAGCAGCAGGAGAGCCACCATGGTTACGCGGGTGCAGAAGAAGCGCGTGTCGATCGAACTGGGCGACGGCATCTATATCGACGTCGACATCAAGCCGGTGTTGAGTGGCACCAGCGTACCCAAGCCGCCGCCGAAGAAGGTCGCGCGGGTGGTGGTCAACGTGGGCGACCACGGAGACTGGAAGTCGATGCAGCTGGGCCTGGACATCGAGGTGTCCGTCGCCCATCGCAAGGGGTGAGGGCGCCGCGTCATCCGTTCCGCCGGCAATACCCATGCGCCGGTGGAACGGAGGGTGGCGCCTGTCGCCGTTCAGCCCGCCAGCGAGTCCAGGAAGCGTTGCGCCAGTTCGGCCGGAGGCAGCCGCAGCAGCGTGGGATTCACCTGCAGCACGAGCTCGCCGGTGTCCGGGTGCGGCGCCGGCAGCAGGATCTCGCGCCCGCGCGCTCGATCGACCAGCACCTGCGGCGCCACGCCCTTCACCGACAGGAAGAAGCGGCTGGTGCCGTCGGGCAGCTTGCGTGCCTTGAACCGGCCGCTGGCTTGCAGGCGCACGATCAGGTCGTCGGCCGCGCGCCAGGAATCGGCATAGTCGACCTCGAAGCGCTGCGCGTACTCCTCCACCAGCGCGATCTGCGACCAGGCCGCCGGCAGGGCGCCGCCGAACATGCGCCGCTCGTTGAACAACCCGTCGATGAACGCCTCGCTGCCGGCCAGGATCGCGCCGCCGGCACCGTTGAAGTGCTTCCATAGCGAGACGTACACCGTGTCGAACAGCGCCGTGTAGGCCTGCACCGGCCGGCCCGAGTGATAGGGGAGTGCGAACAGGCGCGCGCCGTCCAGGTGCAGGCGGATCCCCTGCTCGCGCGCATGGGCGCTGATGCGCGCCATCTCGTCGAAGTCGGCCATCGTGTGGTCGCGGCGGCGAACCGGCGTCTCGATGGAAATCACGCCCACGTCGTTGCGTACGCGTCCGCCGCGCGAACGTTCCAGCCACGACTGCACCTCGTCGAGTCGCATCGTGGCCTGGCCGGGCGACAGCGGCACCAGGTTCAGGCCGCTGAGCGCCTGCGCACCGTCGCCGCTGTCGTTGTAGAGATGGCTCTCGGCCTGCACCAGCACCCGCCGGTCGTTGCCGGCCAGCCGGCGCACGGCCAGGTGGTTGGCCAGCGTGCCGGTGGGGACGAACATCGCCGCCGGCTTGCCCAGGCGGCGCGCGAAGGACTCTTCGAGCTTGCCGACGGCGCCGCCGCGCGAATAGTTGTCCGCTGCCAGCGATCCGGTGGCCACGATGTCCTGGAGCCGGGACACGTACTCGCGCGGATCCAGGCCAAGGCCGTCGGAGAGGAAATTGATGTTCCGGAACAGCCCATCGCCCGACTGCGCATGCGCGCTGGCGCTGACACCGGTGGAAAGTGCGGGGGCGGCAATGGCCAACCCGCTTGTAGCCAGGAACTTGCGGCGATCCACGAAACCCCCTTGCAGATGATGGCCGATGCTGGGGTGCCGCCCCGCAGGCTGTCAAACCATCTGGCAGCTGCGTGATCGCCGCGGCGGTGGCAAGATGGCGTCGGACCACGCACACAGGAAGTGCAGGATGAAGGAAACATCCGATCCGTTCGCCCGCTGGACGCAGGTGCGTCGCAAGGGCCCGCTCCGTTTTGTCCTGTTGCGCGGCGTGCTGGGCTGGGGGCTCACCGCCGCGTTGCTCTATTCGCTGATCATGTGCGCCGTTACCGGTGCCAACCTGCGGCTATTGTTGCCCACCGCGCTGGTGCTGTTCCCCGTCGGCGGCCTGCTATGGGGCGCGGTGATGTGGTGGATCCTCGAGCGGCGCTACCAGCAGCACGCGCCGATCGATCCGCAGTAATCCCACACGCTTTATGTTGCCGGTACGGCGCAGTGCGCATGCCTGCGCGACGGGCAGCATTGCCGGTGTGGGCGGTCGGTGAAGAGCGCATTCACCTGTATGGCCGGCAACTGTTAACACCATCCATGCATGCTCTTGCCGATTGCTTAATCCGGCGCGGATCAGGCTGTCGCAAAGCCGCCCTCGGGACAGCGTCATGCCGTATCGGAGCATCAGCGAACTGCCGCAGTCCGTGCGCGACCACGTGCCCAAGCACGCGCAGGAGATCTACAAGGAAGCGTTCAACGGCGCCTGGAAGCAGTACGAAGACCCCGCGGAGCGCCGCGATGATGCGTCGCGCGAGGAGGTGTCGCATCGGGTCGCCTGGGCAGCGGTGAAGGAGAAGTACGAGAAGGGCGAGGATGGCGATTGGCACGCCAGGCGCCATTGACCGTCCACACGGGAAGACCGTCCATACGAGAAGCAGAAGAGGATCCTGAAGATGCGCATTAGCGAAGTGATGAGTACCGATGTCTGTGTCGTCGCCCCCGATACCAGCTTGCGCGATGCAGCGCGAATGATGGCCGAACGTGATGTGGGCAGCCTGCCGGTCGGTGCCGGCGATCGCCTGGTCGGCTTCCTGACCGATCGCGATATCGTGCTGCGCGCGGTGGCAGGAGGGCATGGTCCGGACACCCTGGTGCGCGAGGTGATGTCGTCGAACGTGAAGTACTGCTACGACGACGAGGACATCGACAACGTCGCCGAGAACATGGCCATGCTGGAGATGCGCCGCCTGCCGGTGGTCGATCGCGACAAGCGCCTGGTGGGCATCGTCTCGCTGGCCAACTTCGCCCACAGCCGCGATGCCGGGGCCTCGCAGGAACTGCTGCGCGGCGTGGCCAAGCCGCACTGACGGCCGTACACGGAACGGGGGGCACAACGGCCCCGGTCGCTTTGGCGGTCGGGGCCTTTTTTGCATGCAGGCTGTCCAGTCCGCCCCATGTCGAATCCACCCGCGTTCGACCGTCGACCCTGTGACGACAACCGCTATAGGAGAGCGCCGTGGGTGAAGCCAATCCGGTCAAGGGTCCTGCCTCGTACTTCCCGTCCATCGAAAAGACCTACGGGCAGCCGGTCGCGCACTGGTTGGCCTTGCTGGACGATGCGGGCGACCTCAAGCACATGGAGCAGGTCGCCTTGCTGAAGGGCGAGTACGGCCTGGGCCACGGCCATGCCAATGCGCTGGTGGCCTACCACCGTGGGCGCGGCCGGATCGCATGAAACTGCTCTTCAGCCGCAATCCCAATCCGCGACTGGCCGTTGCGGTGGCCCGCCAGGTCGGCGCACCGGTGACGTTCGAGTTCGCCGCGCCGCTGGCGCCCGGGCAGGCCGATCGCTATCGCCCGCTCAACCCGTGCCTGCGCCTGCCGATCCTGGTGCTGCCCGACGGCCGCAGCCTGTGGGAGGCCGATGCCATCGCCTGCCGGTTGTCGCGTGAGGCCGGGTCGGCGTTCTGGCGTAGCGGCACCGACGAGCCGGCGATGATCCAGTGGCTGAGCTGGGGCAAGGAAAATTTCGTGCGCGCCTGCGAGATGGTCCAGTTCGAATGCGTGACCAAGCAGCGCTACAGCCTCGGCCCGGTGGACGAGGCAAAAGTCGCCGAAGGACTCGATCGTTTCGCCGCCAGCGCCGCATTGCTGGAGGCCGAACTGGCGACGCGGCTCTGGTTGCTGGGCGAGGCGATCTCCTATGCCGACTTCCGCATGGCCAGCTTCCTGCCGCTCCACGGCATTGCCCGCCTGCCGCTGCACGAGTGGCCGGCGATCGCGGCCTGGTATGCGCGGATCGAGGCACTGGACGCCTGGGCCGATCCGTTCGACGGCCTGGACGCACCGCCGTTGCCGCCGGTGCCCAACGCCGGATAAGGCGCCGGTCGTGCTCGCGATGCGATAGCCCGGGCGCGCACTACCATGGGTGCATGACGCCCCTCACCCAACGCGTGCTCGAACCCGCAGTGCGGCAGGTGCGGCGCTGGGTGCTGGACGCCTTTCCGCGTGGCCAGAGCGGCATCGATTACGACCAGCCGCCCGGCGATCCGGGCCTGTTCGGTCCGGACAGCGTGACCTGGCGCGTGCATGCCGATTTCGCCGGCATGCTCTCCGGCGGCCTGTGCGCGCTGATGCTGCAGGCGTTGCATCCACGCGTGCTGGCCGGCGTCCATGACCATTCCAATTTCCGCGAGGATCTGGTCGGACGCTTGCGGCGCACGACGGCCTTCGTTGCCGGCACCACCTATGCATCGGCCGGCCAGGCACGGGCATTGATCGAGCGCGTGCGTCGCATCCATGCGCAGGTGCAAGGACAGCTGCCAGACGGACGCCGCTACGCGGCCGACGAACCGGAGCTGCTGGCCTGGGTGCATGTCACCGAGGCCTATGGCTTCCTGCGCGGCTACGATCGCTATTGCCGCGCGGTGCCGGCAGCTTCGGTCGACCGCTACTACGATGAAGCCCGGCGCGTGGCCATCGCGCTGGGCGCGCGCGACCTGCCGGCCTCGGCGGCGCAGGTGGAGGCGTACTTCCAGTCGATGCGTCCGCAGCTGCAGCTGGACGATCGCGCCGGCGAAGTGCTGGAAATCCTGGCCGCGATCCATTTGCCGGTGCCACTGCCGGGATTGTCGCGTGATGTGTTCCTGGGCGCCGGTGCTGCGTTGCTGCCGGATTGGGCGGTGGCCATGCTCGGGCGCGACGGGTCGCGTGCTGCGCGCGATCGTGCGGCGGCGGTGGCGATGCGTGGACTGGCGCCGCTATTCCGTCGTGCGCTCGGCGACGGGCCGTCCGTTCGCGCATGCCAACGCGTGGGTGTCCGTCCGCAGTCGCTGGAACATTGGCCTTGATCGCCCGATGCCAGGTGCGGGCGCGGCCAGCGCTCCGCATCGACATTCGAATTGCGCAGGATTGGCCGGTATTTGTTCTGTTTGCGTTGCGACGGTCGCGCCGATGAACGGTCGCTTGTGCATGACTTCCTGCACGTAGGATCGGTCGCCTGCCAGTGGCGGCAGCGAGGGAGAAGCCCGATGAAACGCGCATTGCTTGCCGCCCTGGTGGCGGCGACAGTTTGTTCGCTGGCGGCCTGCCAGCGCCAGGCGGAGCCGGCCGCTGGTACTCCGGCAGCCGCATCCGCAGAGGGTGGCAACGCTCCGGCTGCCGCTGCTGCAACTACCGCCGCAACAGCGGCACCCGCACCCGGCGTTGACCTGGAAGCACTGGCCCATCGCGTGGTCACCCAGAGCGCCGGGGTGAAGGAAGGCGAGTCGGTGCTGATCACCGGCCGCCAGCAGGATGCCGAGCTGATGGAAGACCTGGCGGTGGAAGTGGCGCGCGTCGGCGGTTATCCGATGATCGAGTACGGCAGCGACCGCCTGAGCAAGCGGCTGTTCTTCGACGTGCCCGACAAGTACGACGCACGCCAGGACGCGCTGGTCGCCAAGCTGGTGGATGCGTTCGACGTGGTCATCAGCCTGGGCAACGGCACCAGCGAGAACCTGTTCGAGGGCGCCGATCCCAAGCGCATGGCCGCGCGTGCCAAGGCCAACGAAAGCGTGGGCGACGCCATGTTCAGGAAGGGCGTGCGCCTGGTCGAGCTGGGCAACAACCTGTATCCCACCGCCTGGCGCGCCGAGCGCTTCGGCATGAGCCAGGACGAACTGGCGCGTGCGTTCTGGGACGGGGTGAACATGGACTACACCCAGCTGCAGGCCAGTGGCGAGCAGATCCGCTCGGCGCTGGCGGCTGGCAACCAGGTGCACATCACCAATCCCAACGGCACCGACCTGAGCTTCCGCATCCAGGGGCGCAAGGTCGGCGTCAGCGACGGCATCATCTCCGAGGAGGACCGCAAGCAGGGCGGCTCGGCCCTGTCGGTGTACCTGCCGGCCGGCGATGTGTTCACCACGCCGGTGCCCGGCAGCGCGCAGGGCAAGCTGGTCGATACCGGCGGCACGTTCCGTGGCAAGAAGATCGACTCGCTGACCTTGACCATCGATGACGGCAAGGTCGTGGCGATGGAAGGAACAGGCCCCGGCTACGCGGACATGAAGGCCGCGTACGACGCGGTGGACGATGCACGCAAGGACGAATTCTCGTTCTTCAACCTGGGCATCAATCCGAACATCAAGCTCGGCCAGAACAGCCAGTCCGGCAGCTGGATGCCGGCCGGTGCGGTCACCGTGGGTACCGGCGGCAACGTCTGGGCCGGCGGCGACAACAGCTACAACGGCGGTGGACAGACGGTGTTCCTGTCCGGCAGCACGGTCACCCTGGACGACAAGGTGATCGTGGACAAGGGCGAGTTGAAGCTGCAGTAAGCGTGCGTGCCGCTCCCGCCGCGAGGCGACGGGAGCGGTTGCATGTTCCGACGGCGCCGCTCAGATCGCCTGGCCGCCGGAGACCTCGATCCGCTGGGCGGTCACCCAGCGGTTCCCCTCGCCTAGCAGGCTGGCGATCATCGGGCCGATGTCGTCGGGCACGCCAACGCGCCCGAGTGCGGTGATCGATGCCAGCTGGCGATTGATCTCCGGGTTGTCGCGCACCGCGCCACCACCGAAGTCGGTTTCGATCGCACCCGGTGCCACCGTGTTGACCGCGATGCCGCGCGCGCCCAGCTCCTTGGCCAGGTAGCCGGTCAGCACTTCCACCGCGCCCTTGGCGGCCGCGTAGGCCGCATAGCCGGGGTAATAGAAGCGGGTCAGGCCGGTGGAAAGATTGACGATGCGGCCGCCATCGGCCAGCAGCGGCAGCAGCGCCTGGGTCAGGAAGAACACGCCCTTGAAGTGCACGTCCACCAGCCGGTCGAACTGCGCTTCGGTGGTGTCGGCGAACGACGCGTAGTCGCCGTGGCCGGCGTTGTTGACCAGATGGTCGAAGCTGTCGCGCTGCCAGGTATCGTGCAGCGCCTGGCGCAGGCGATCGGCAAAGCCGGCAAAGCCTGCGACCGTGCCGGTATCCAGTTGCAGCGCGACCGCGCGCCGGCCCAGCGCCTGTACCTGGGCGACGACTGCCTGCGCCTCGTCGGCACGGCTGTGGAAGGTGAAGACCACATCGCCGCCGCTGCGGGCGATGGCCAGCACGGTGTTGCGGCCCAGGCCGCGGCTGCCGCCGGTGACCAGGCTGATCGTGGGGAGGGAAGTGCTCATGGGGAAGCCTCGGGTGGGGGGTGGATGACGCTGGCTACTATCGCGCCCCGCCCCGGGCAGCGGTTGCCGGAACCTCGCCGGTGCTTGCCTGATCCTGCAGATGGCCGGCGCGCGCCGGGCGCCAGGAGTAGGCTGGACGCATGAACGCCTTGCTCGATGCAGTCCGCCAGTTTGCCGATGCCCATGCACGCCGCGAGATCGATGGCGTGGTGGATGGCCCGGTGGCCACCCCGGTTCCCGGCCTATTGACCGTGCGCGCGACCGCACCCTCCGCGCTGGACCACGCGCTGATGCGGCCGATGGTCTGCCTGGTCCTGCAGGGTGCCAAGCACGTGGTCATGGGCGCGCGCTCGTTCGACTTCAGCGCTGGCGACACCTTGCTGATCGCCGCCGACCTGCCGGTGGCCAGCCGCATCACGAACGCCAGTGCCGCAGCGCCCTACTACTCGCTGGTGGTGGAACTGGATGCGGCGCTGATCGCCGACCTGGTGGTGGAAATGGGCGCGGTGCCCGTGCCGGACGCCACGCCGTTCGGCGTGGAGCCCACCGATGCGCAGGTCGCCGATGCGGCGTTGCGGCTGCTGCGCCTGCTCGAACGCCCTGCCTCGGTGCCGGTATTGCAGGGCTCGCTGCTGCGCGAGCTGCATTACTGGCTGCTGGCCGGGCGCCACGGCGCGGCGATCCGCCAATTGGGCTGGCCGCAGGGCAGTGCGCAGCGGGTGGCGCGCGCGGTGGCAGTGTTGCGCGCCGAATTCGCGCGGCCCCTACCGGTGGAGCGGCTGGCCGACGTGGCCGGGATGAGTCCATCCGCGTTCCATGCGCATTTCCGCAAGGTCACCTCGCTGTCGCCGCTGCAGTTCCAGAAGCAGCTGCGCCTGATCGAAGCGCGCCGGCTGATGCTCGCCGAAGGCGCCACCGCCAGTCGCGCCGCATTCGCGGTGGGTTACGAGAGCGTGCCGCAGTTCACCCGCGAGTACGGGCGTCTGTTCGGTCAGCCACCCGCTCGCGAAACCGGCGCGGCACGCCGGCAGGCGCAGGCCACGGCCTGAGGTCCGCGCTCAGCGCCGCAGCGCGAGCACGCCGTCCAGTGACAGCTGCGCCTTGAATCCCGCCTTTTCCAGGCGCCTGGCCACCTCGCGCGGCACGTCGCGGCCGCTGGTGAGCTTGTTGGGGCTGCCGGTGTAGTGGAACAGCCGGCCGCCGCGGCGCAGGACGCGGGCGAGCTGGTCGTAGAAGGCCTGCGAATACAGCTCGCCGGCAATGCCGAAGCGCGGCGGATCGTGCAGCAGCGCGTCGATCGACGCATCGCCGATCGCGGCGATCGCCTGCGACACGTCGGCATGCACCAGGTGCAGGCGGCCGCCGCTTTCCGGCGCTGCCGGATCGGGCGACCACGGGTTGAGCGTGCGAAGCCACAGCACGTTGGCGTTCTTCTCGAACGAATGGATCGCCGCGGCGCCCGCCTCCAGGCAGCAGGCGGCGAAGTAGCCCAGCCCGCCGCAGGTATCGAGCACCACCTTGCCGCGCGGCTCCACCAGCGCGACCTTGCGCCGAGCGTCGTCCAGCGGCGACTCCTTCGAGGTCGGCAGCATCTTGATGCCGTCGATTTCGAAGGTGGGCACGCCCCATTCGCTGGGCACCAGCTTGATCAACGACCCTGCGTAGCGCGAGACCGGCTCCCAGTCCTGGCCGTCGAACCAGTAGATGGTGCGGTCCTTGAGCTTGTCCGGGTAGGGATAGTCCGCCCCGCGCCACTGCCAGTGGTCGGCGGCGAGCGTGGCGGTGTCCGAGCCGCGGCCCAGGTCCAGCGAGCCGTCCCACGTACCGCGGCCGGCATCGCGCGCGGCCAGCAGCGCCTGGGCGGTATCACGCAGCAGCAGCGGGCCGGTGTAGTGGGTCACGGACGACAGGCAGGGACGACGGGCGGGCATCGTAACCGACCCCCGCCGCCGCGTGGCCGATCGCCTGCCAACGCCGACAGTCCACGCTCACATGCCTGAGGATTCGTAGATGCCGTACTGCTGCATGCGTCCGACCCGTTCGACGGCCTGGCGCACGTCGGGGCGCGCCTTGAGCGCCTTCCAGTGCGCCATGGTTTCGCGCGCCCCGGGCAGCGGTTCGACCTCGCGATACTCCTGCAGCGCGGACAGGGCCTCGGCGCGCTCATCCACCGACTCCAGCTGGCCCAGCAGCACGCGCGCGGCTTCGTCCAGCCGACCCTCGCGCAGCAGCGCATCGAGCCAGATGGTCTGCGCATCGTCACGATGCTCGCGCAGGTACGTCATGGCCTTGCCCGCGGCGGCGCGGTCGCCCGCCTGCCAGGCCGCGCAGTGCTCGATGGAGGCCTGGACCATGCGCCCATAGCCGCTCATCGAGCCCACAGGCGCGATCGCCGCGCGTGCCTGCTCGGGGCGGGCCAGCCTGCAGTAGAACGTGCCCAGGTTCAGCACCTGGCTGACATTGGTTTCGCCCAGTTCGTCCATCGCGCTGGCACGCACCAGCAGTTGCAGCGCTTCGTCGATGCGGCCGCTACGGCGCAGTGCGATGGCACGGTTGTTGAGGATCCAGGGCAGGTATTCGCCGGCGTCCTCGTAGGGCGCCTGCCCGGCAGTGGCCGAGTCCAGCGTGGCCTGGACTTCGCCGGTCAGGGCGATCACGTCCTCGTCCATGCCCATCGCCAGCATCGCGTAGGTCAGGTCCATTCGGACCTTGAGGTTGCTTGGGCGTTCGTCGGCAAGCGCACGCAACCGGTCCACGTTGGCCCGCGCCGCGTCCTCTACGTCGAATTGCGGCGCCTGCAGGTCCACCAGCGCGTCGAAGCGGCGATCGCTGCGCAGCCTCACCAGCTGGTCTGGCCAGCGCACGCGTTCGATCGCTTCGGCGGCGCGCCCGGCGTCGCCCTGCTTCACGCGCATCAGCGCCAGCTCGTACCACAGGTCGTCCGCGCCCAGGCCATCGCGGTTCCAGTTCGCGTCGAACAGTGCCTGCAGCACGGCCAGGCGTTCGGGCGCATCGTCGTCCAGTTCGTTCAACAGCTGGTAGACGTAGTGGTCATCGATAACCACATCGTCCGGGACCGATGGCAACAGCCTGGCGGCCTGCGCCAGGTGGCCGGCCGCCTCGGTGTAGTCGCCCTGCTCGGCCTGGATCAGCGACAGGAAGTAATGGTCCGAGGGATACCCGGCGTCGACCTGTATCGCGCGCTGGTACAGCCGGCGCGAGCGGCCCAGTTCGTCCTGCAGCATCGCGTTGGTCGCGGCCAGGGCGAGCACGGCGTGCTGCTGGTGGGCGGTCAGGTCCTTGAAGCTGCCGGCCGAGATCATTGGCAGGAGGATGCGATCGCTGCCGGCGAAGTCGTCGGCCATCGACAGTTCGGCCGCGGCCCGCAGCTGTTGCTGGAACGGGCTGGGCGAGATGTTCTTCTGCATCTTCTGCGCGACCGGGTCGACGCCTTCGTAGCCGGCGCTGATCCCCGAACCGATCGCATTGCCCACCGGCAACAGTAGCCCGATGGCCGCGATTACTCCGCCCGTCCATCCACGCATGGCATCCCCCCGTCTGCTCGTGCCGCCACCATTGAAAGGCATGCAGGCCCGGTATGCCAAGTGGATCGGGCCCACCCGCCGGAAAGGTGAGGTGTGATGAACTTCCGTGGACAGGCCCGCCAGGGCTTGCCACCATCGGCGATCAGGAAGCACCACAGGGGAAGGGGAATGCTGAGTTGCAGGATGCTGGCGGCCATGCTGCTGGCCTGTACGCTTTCGTGCGCGGCGCATGCCGCGTCCGGCACCGTCGATCTGGCGCCGTACCTGAAGCGCGACCAGTACGAGCGGGTCAAGGTCTCGCCCGACGGCGCCTACTTCGCGGTGACCGTGCCGCTGGAGGACCGTACCGTGCTGGCGATCATCCGCCGCTCGGACATGATGCCCACCACCAAGATCATGGGCAGCGACAACTCGGTGGTCCACGATTTCTGGTGGGCAAACAACGAGCGTGTCGTCGTATCGATGGCCAGGCAATACGGCTCGCGGGACGCGCCTTACACGCGTGGCGAACTGCATGCGGTCAACGCTGACGGCAAGAACGCCAAGTTGCTGGCCAGTCCGTACGGCGTGGACGACACGCCCGGCAACGCGGTGACCTACCGGACCCAGCTGGAGAGCGCGGTGTTCATGCAGGACACCCTGCGCGATGAGCCCAGGAAGGTACTGGTGGCGGCGATGCCGGTGACCACCAGCGACCCGTTCGTGCGGATCGAGAAGCTGGATATCTACACTCTGAAACGGGACGTGCTGGCTTCCGCGCCGGTGCGCCGTGCCGATTTCGTCGCCGACTCCAATGGCCAGGTGCGCTTCGCCGTTGGCGCCAATGCCGACAACGTTTCCAAGCTGTACTACCGCGACGGTGCAAAGACGGACTGGCGCCTGGTCAACGACGAGGACGTCACGCACCGGCAGGAATATCCGCTGGGCTTCAATGCGGATGGATCGCTGGCTTACCTCCGGGCCGAGCGCAGCGAAGGGCCGGATGCGATCGTCAGCTGGAATCCGTCGACCGGCGAATATCGCGATCTGCTGCGCGATGCGGTGGCCGATCCCTATCGCATCCTCTACGACCTGGATGGTCGCACCCCGATAGGCGCGTCGTACATGACCGATCGCGTACGCAATCGCTTCTTCGACGAGGCCCATCCCACCGCGCGTTTCTACCGCAGCCTGGAGAAGGCGTTCGGTGGCGATGCCATCCAGATGACCTCGGCCACCGCCGATGGCTCGGAAGTGCTGCTGTACGTGTGGAGCGACCGCAACAACGGCGACTACTTCCTGTTCGACACACGGACCAAGCGCGCCGAACGGATCTTCAGCCGGCGTGAGTGGTTCATGCCCGATGCGATGCCGGCCACCCGCCAGGTGAGCTTCAAGGCGCGTGACGGCCTGCCGTTGCATGGCTACCTCACCGAGCCCAACGACAAGGCCGACGGACCCGGGCCGCTGGTGCTGCTGCCGCATGGCGGGCCGTTCGGCATCTTCGATGGATGGGAGTTCGACGACGACGCGCAGATCCTGGCTGCTGCCGGCTACACCGTACTGCGGGTGAATTACCGCGGCTCGGGCAACTACGGACGTGCCTACCAGGAGGCCGGCAACCAGGAATGGGGCGGCCGGATGCAGGATGACCTGACCGACGCCACGCGCTGGGCAATACGCGAGGGCATCGCCGATGCGTCGAAGATCTGCATCTACGGTGCCAGCTACGGCGGCTATGCCGCGTTGATGGGCGTGGCCAAGGAGCCGGACCTGTACCGGTGCGCCGCCGGCTACGTGGGCGTCTACGACCTGCCGATGATGCATCGCGATGCATCGAGCAAGGGCGGCTCCGGGCGCACCTGGGCGCTTGAGTGGATGGGCGATCGCAACGCGCTGGCGGCGCGCTCTCCGGTCAATCTTGCCGACCGGATCAAGGTGCCCGTCTTCCTGGCCGCCGGCGGCAAGGACGAGCGCGCGCCAGTCGAGCACACCCGGCAGATGGAGAAGGCGCTGAAGAAGGCCGGCGTGCCGGTGGAGACGCTGTACTACCCCAACGAAGGCCACGGCTTCTACACCGAGGAGCATCGTCGCGGGTACTACACGCGCCTGCTGGCGTTCCTGGCGCCCCATCTGGGCGGCGCGGTCGCCAAGTAGTCGATCGCATCGCAAGGGCGGAGCGGCGCAAGCCGCTCCTGCCCGTAGAGCCCGCCCGCCGCCTTACGCGCCCCAGACCGTTTCGGCGTGGCGCAGGAAGTTCAGTCCCAGGATCTTGTCGATCCGCGCTTCGGACCAGCCCTTGGCCTGCAGCAGCCGGGCCAGCTTGTGGAACTGGTCCGGGCCGCGCAGGTCGAGCACGAACGGATAGGTGTCGGCGCGTTCGCCGGCGGCGCTGATGCCGGCGGCCTGCCGCGCGGCGACCTCGCGGGCCAGCGTTTCCCGGTACGCGTCCATGTCGTCGATCTGGGTGACGGTGCCGTCCGTACCGATACCCACGTGGTCCTCGCCGCAGATGCGCACGGCGTGGTCGAGGTGCGCGACCACGTCATCGGCGCTGGCGTGCCCGGAGGCATCCAGGAACGGCATGAAGTAGATGCCGATGAAGCCGCCGCGCTCGGCGACCGCGCGCAGTTCGGCATCGGTCTTGTTGCGCGGCAGGTCGGTGACCGCGCGGCAGCCGGTGTGGTTGATCGACACCGGGGCGGTGGACAGGCGCGTGGCCTCCAGGCAGGTCTGCTCGCCGCTGTGCGACAGGTCGACCATGAGCTTGCGCTGGTTGAGTCGGGCCACCACCTGTCGCCCGAACGGCGTCAGGCCGCGGTTGCCCGGTGCCATCGAGCCGTCGCCGAGCTGGTTGGCCGGGTTGTAGGTGAGCTGGAACACGCGCACGCCCAGGTTGCCGAAGATGTCGATGCGGTCGACGTCTTCGCCGAGCATGGCGCCGTTCTGGAATCCGTAGATCAGGCCGACGCGGCCGTCGCCATGGGCGCGGCGGATGTCGGCGGCGGTGAGCACCTTGAGCACGTCGCCGGCATGCGCGCGCACCAGCGCGTCGGTGGCGGCGATGTCGCGCACGCTGGCCTCGAACGGATCGTCCGGGCCGGACACGTAACCCAGGGTCACGTTGACTGCGGTCAGGCCCGAGGCGCGCGCTTCGGCCAGCACGCGCGGTGTCAGCTGCGGGACCAGCGCATCATCGGGCGAGTTCGGATCGCCCAGTCCGCCGAGTGTGTTGATGATCAGCCGCGGCGTGGCGGGTACGGCGGCGCGCAGGCTGGCGGGAAGCGAGGCGGCGGCAGCGGCGCCGGCGGCGCCGGCAAGGAAGGTGCGTCGATCGAGGTTCATCGGGGTCCGGCGGGTGGGAGTGCGATCGACCCGCAGTCCGGGTCCGGTCGCGGGCGTGGGCGCCCGCCGGTCGAGAATACAGGGCGCGGGCGGTCCATTTTGCGTCGTGAGTCTGCCTTCATGCCCATGCCTCTAGTCTGCTTCGGTCCGAATCGATGGAGTCGTCAGTGAGCGGTCGTTCGTTGCGCCATTTCGGCGGCGCCATCCTGTTCGGCTTGGCCATCGCCGCGCAGGCATCGCCGGCCGACCTCATCGCCTGTCGCGACACGGCCGCGTCGACCTTGCCTGCGCCAGCGCGCGAGGCGCTCGGGCGCATCGACGGCACCGGTCGCCGGTTGCTTGCGCTGCGCAGCTACCTGCGCGCGGGCGACCTGGCCGCGCGCTGGAGCTGGAGCCAGGCTCAGATCGAAGCGTACGAAGGCTCGCCGGCGCAGCAGGTCGCGCATGCGGCGGTGGCCAGTGTGCAGGCCGCGTTCGCCGTGGCGAACCCGGGATACGCGCTGTACGTGAACCTGCAGGTGCGCAGCCTCGACGAGCAGTTGCGCAAGTGGAACGAAAACGCCTCCGTCGGCGCGGCGGCGCAGGCCTTGGAAGCGGCGGCCGCGACCGCATGCACGCCGGGTGGTGGAAAGGAATTCGCAGCCTGGTTGCGCGCATGGCAGCCGCCGTCGGCAGTGAACCTGGCCGCGCCGGGCCTTTCCCCGCATGGCCAGGGATTGGCCTACGACTTCCAGGTGATGCAGGGCCAGGTGCTGGTCGCCGGGGCGGACAGCGCGCAGATCGCATCGCGCTGGAGGGCCGATGGCTGGGCCGAGCGGTTGGCAGCGGCAGTGCGCGATTCCGGTGCCGCATTCACCGGACCGCTGCGCTCGCCCGATGAGCCCTGGCATTACAACTACGTGCCACCGGCGAAGGCGCCTCCCGTCCCGTGATCGCGCACTTCAGATCGTCGCCGGCAAGGCGCGCGTGCGGCGGAATCGTGGCCGACGGCCGTAGGTCAGCGTGCGCCACAGCCATTCCATCGGGCCGAAGTGGAAGTGCGCCAGCCACAGGTGGCTGAAGACGATCTGGCCGGCGAAGAACGCCAGGCTGATGGCCACGATCGAGGTGCTGCCGATGTGCCCGGCCAGGCCCAGGCCGGGGCCGACTCCGTACAGCACGAACGCATACAGGAAGCCCTGCGCCAGATAGTTGGTCAGCGCCATCCGGCCGACCGCACCGAACGGCAGCAACCAGCGGCCGCCGCGCGCGCCTTGCAGGGCCACGACCACCGCGCTGGCGTAACCGGCGGCCAGCAGCAGCGCGGCGGGCGCACGCAGGCTCTTGGCCAGGTGCACGAGCGCATCGCTCTCGCCCAGTGGTTGCCACAGGCCATCGCCCACCAGCCGCACCGCAAGTGCCGCCAGTAGCCCCAATGGCAGCGCCCAGCGCGCGATCGTGCGCAGGCGCGGCAGCCAGGCAGGGATGTCGGTCGGCAGGCCGCTGCGGCCGATCGCCGCGCCCAGCGCGAAGCGGCCCAGCGCGTATACGACCCAGGCCACCAGCATTCCGCCGGCGAGCCATTCGGCCCAGGTCATCGACCATTGCATGGCCACGATCTGGCGATAGCTGCCGCTGACCACGATCGCCTGGCGTTCCAGGATCGCCGGGTCGGCGTAGAGCGAATCGGGAATCAACGTCCAGCCCAGCGCCGCGGCGATCCATTCCTGCAGCTTGTCGCTGTAGAGGGCCGCCAGCAGGCCGAACGCCACCAGGCTGCGCGTGCGCCAGCCACGCATGCCCAGCAGCAGGAAGCCGCACAGGGCATAGAGGTGGAGGATGTCCCACTGCCACAGGAACAACAGGTTGAGCACGCCGAACACCAGCAGCCAGCCGAGCCGGCGCCGGTAGCGCTGCTCGAATCCGGGCCGCCCGGCGCCGCGTTGCATCTGCAGGTAGAAGCCCAGCCCGAACAGGCAGGCGAACAGCGTGTTGGCCTTGTCGGCTACCAGCCAGTGGACCAGGAAGTCGGTGACCAGGTCCCAGCGCGCGCTGGGCAGCGCTGCCAGCTGGGCTTCGGTGGCCAGCACGCCGGCGCTGGCCACGCCGACGAAATTGGCCAGCAGCACGCCCAGCAGGGCTAGCCCGCGCAGGACGTCCAGCTCGGGCAGGCGTTCGGCCTCGGCCACGGGCGCGGCGGTGGTCGGAGAAGGCATTTCCGGCATCGCGGGGCTCCGATGGGGGGCTGGGCGGGACATCAGGCTGAACGCGTTTCCCCCCGGGCAGCGGCCCCGGTTCAAGAATCCCGGCCAGCTACCGACTTTATTCCGGAAGGGCATGACCGGCCCGGACGCGGCGACGGGGCAGGCCAATGCCCCGGGGGCTGCGTTCGGCGGCGGCATGCCCGGCCCGCCAAGGATCCGCATGCCATTCCACGACCACCTGCCCGCCGCACCGGAGGTCTCCCCCGGCGGAGCCCTGCGCGCGTCGCCGCTGTGGGCGCTGCTGGTGCTGGTGGCCGGCCTGCTGTTCACCACCGAGATGGCGCGACGCGAGTGGCAGGCGGCGCAGGTCCGGGCCGAGGCCATGCAGCAGTCGCTGGCCGATGCGGCGCAGGCGCGGGTGCTGGCGCCACTGGAGGCCACCGCGCAGGCGCTGCGCGCGATGCAGACCGTGTTCCTGTCCAACGACCGGATGGACCAGCAGGTCTTCGCCCAGTACCAGGACAACCTGCGTCCGCAGGACCGGGTGCCCGGTTTCGTCGCTACCGCCTTCGCCCGCCGCAGCACGGGCACGGCCGTGCGCGGGCGTCCGGCCTATCGCTACGAGTTCGTCTCCCCGTTCCCGGGCAACGAGGCGCTGGCCGGCCTGGACATCGCGACCCAGCCGCAGAACCTGGCCGCCCTGCATCGGGCGCGCGATGCCGACAGCGCATCGATTTCCGCGCCGTTCCCACTGTTGCAGTTTCCCGACTCGCACGCGGCCGCCGCACGCGGCATCACTGTGCGCTTGCCGGTCTATTCCCACGGCCCCAAGCCGCTGTCCGCCGCTACCCGGCGTGCCCGGGAGATCGGCGCGCTGGCGATCAGCCTGCGGCTGGAGCCGATGCTGGAGCAGGCGCTGCAGGGGCGGATCCTGGACCACATGCACGTGGCGATCCGCGACCTGGATGCCGCGCCGGACCATGCCGAGGTCTTCGCCACCGCCGCAGCGCCCGGCGCCGCGACGGGCATCCAGGTCCGCCAGCTGGAATTCGGCGGGCGGCGCTGGGAGCTGCGCATGTGGCCGCGAGCGCCGGTCGTGGAGGGCGGCAAGATGCACCTGATCATCGCCTCCGGCAGCGTGATCAGCGTGCTGCTGGCGTTGCTGATGCTGTCGCAGGCCACCACCCATCGTCGTGCGGTCGAACTGGGCCGGCGCATGTACGCGCGCTTCGGCGAGAGCGAAGCGCGCTTCCGCGTGCTCAACGAACTGTTGCCGGCGCTGGTGCTGCTGGCCGATGGCCGCGACGGCCGCATCGCCTACGCCAACCAGGCCGCACGCGAGCGCCTGGGCCAGGTAGCCGACGCGCCGCTGGTGTCGCTGTTCGCCGATCCGCTGCTGGGTGGGCAGGCCATGATCGAGGCCGGTCGCGGCGGCAGCTGGGCCAGCCAGGAGGCGGTGATCGTGGCCGCCGATGGCGATGCGTTCTGGGCCAGCGCGTCGCTGGCGCGGGTGGAGGTGGACGGTGCGCCGCACCTGCTGATGGTGGCCACCGATACCAGCGAGCAACGTGAGCTCACCGAGCGCCTGCGCTACCAGGCCGCGCACGATGGACTGACCGAGCTGTGCAACCGCCGCGAGTTCGAGCGCCGCCTGCAGGAGGCGCTGGAGCGTCGCCACGGTCGCACCGATGCGGCCTCGTTCGCGCTGCTGTACATCGACCTGGACCAGTTCAAGCTGATCAACGACGTCTCAGGGCACATGGCCGGCGACCAGCTGCTGGTGCAACTGGTGCATGCGATGCGCGCGTACCTGCGCCCGGGCGACCTGCTGGCGCGGCTGGGCGGCGACGAGTTCGGCCTGCTGGCCTTCGATGTCGATGCCGAGCAGGCGCAGGCGCTGGCCGAGCGCATGCGCCAGTGCATCGAAGGGGTGATGTTCGTCTGGCAGGAGCGCACGTACGCGGTCAGCGCCAGCATCGGCATGGTGATGGTCGATCGCGACGGTTGCACGCTCAAGGACCTGCTGGCCTGGGCCGACAGCGCTTGCTACCAGGCCAAGGAAAGCGGACGCAACCGGGTGTGTTCCTACCGCGAGGACGAGGACACCACCCGTCGCCGCAGCGAGATGGAATGGGCCAACCGCCTGCGCTGGGCACTGGAGCAGGACCGCCTGCTGCTGGACTACCAGGAGGTGGTGCCGCTGGTGTCCTCGCCGGAAGGCGCGGTCCACATCGAGCTGCTGCTGCGCCTGCGCGAGGAGGACGGCACGGTGTTCCTGCCCGGCGCGTTCATCCCGGCGGCCGAGCGCTACGGCCTGATGCCGGCGGTCGATCGCTGGGTGATCCGCAGTGCGCTGTCGAATTTCGCCGCGCTGCATCCTTGCGGCGACATGTTGCGCACCTGCGCTATCAACCTGTCCGGGGCGAGCATCGAAGACGAAGGCCTTGCAGATTTCATCCTCGACACCATCGACGAGTTCGCGGTGCCGGCGCAGAAGATCTGCTTCGAGATCACCGAGACGGTGGCCGTGCGCAACCTGCTGCGCGTGGTGCGCGTGATCGAGCGGCTGCGCGCGGCAGGCTGCCGCATCGCGCTGGACGACTTCGGCGCGGGCATGTCCTCGTTCGGCTACCTGAAGAACCTGCCGGTGGACGTGATCAAGATCGACGGCAGCTTCGTCCGCGACCTGGGCAGCGATCCGATGAGCCGGGCCATCGTCAATGCGGTGGCCCAGATCGGCCACCAGCGCGGCCTGAAGGTGGTGGCCGAGTGGGTCGATGGCGAACACACCCTGGCGGTGCTGCGCGAACTGCGCGTGGACTATGGCCAGGGCTTCGTCCTGCACCGCCCGCAGCGGGTGCTGTTCCAGCGCCCGGACGACGGCGGGCGCCGGGTCGCCTGAGGCTCAGCGCACGTCGGTCTCGCCGAGCAGGTCCTGCGCGGCGTGGACCAGGAACAGGTACTTGGCACCCAGGTCGATCACGTACTCGTTCTCGCCCCACAGGAACGGCCAGTCCTCCTTGTTCTCCGGGAAATCCGGCTTGAGCACCAGCACGCCGGGCACCACGCCGCCGGCGATGAAGGAGAAGTCGGCGCGGTTGTTGCCGTAGGCGACCTGCTTGGAGCGCGCACCCACCGCCGAGACGAAGGACAGGTTGGAATCGGGGTGCGTGCCATACAGGTAGTTCAGGCCGCCGAGCGCGCCTTCCAGGTCGAACAGGTCCGGGAACGCCTTGTGCAGCCAGTAGCCGGTGATGGCATCGCCGACCACGGCGCTGTTTCCGGCCCAGCCGGCGCGGGTGATCGGCACGCCGTAGGGATTCTCGGCCACCGCCTGCTTGCGTTCGTCGCGGTAGCGCAGCGCTCGCTCGCGGAACTGGCCCTGGAACGCGGCGTCCATCTGCGGCAGCACGCGCACCACCGCACTGGCATTGGCGCCGAAGCGCGCGTCGATCGCCGGCCACAGCGTGGCGATGGCCTGCGCGTACTTCGCGTCGCCGGTGGCCAGCAGCAGCTGCACCGCCGCATCCAGCTGCTCGTCCTGCGGGTCGCCGCCGGTGGTGTTGCCGACCTTGAACAGGTTCGGCTCGCGCGAGTGCTCGAAATCCCACACCTTCTTCGCCGTGGCCAGCGACTCGGTGGCCAGCGCGTCGTTGTAGCCGCGCAGCGCGCGGCTGGCCGCGGCCAGGCCCGCAGCGGAGCCGTAGTTGAGCGCCGTGGTCGCGGTAGTGAAGGCCAGGCGGTCGTCGTGCGGGGAATCCGGATCGGTCGGGTCGTCGACCTTGCCGTCGGTCTTGGTCACCGCATCGCCCAGGTGCGTGTACTGGCCCAGGTCCGGCTCGACGATGCCGGGGATGGCATGGCCGAACACGCGGTGCTGGGCGATCAGCATCAGCGTGCCGTGTTCGATCTGCTGCAGCAGGTCGGGCACGCCATCGGGGCGGTGGATCTCCACGTGCTGTCTCTTCTGGTCGATGCCGGTCTCGTCGCGCTGCGGGCGCGCCAGTTCCCAGGTGTCGACCAGCGACATCACCGTGGCGTAGTGGGTCTGCGTGCGCAGGTCGAAATCGCCGGCGTCGAACCAGCCGCCGATCGTCAGGCCGGGAATGTGTTCGCCCGGCTGGAACGGCGAATCCAGCTCGGGACCCTGCCCGTACAGGTCGAAGTGCTGCTTGCCGGGCGCGACCTGGCGCGCGTCGTCCATGTGCGAGCGACCGTGCCAGACCCGGTAGGCCTCGTTGACCGACATGTGGTCCATCTGCACCGGGAAGAACACGTCCAGGGTCGGATGCCAGGCGGTGGCGTAGGCGTCGCGCGCGATGCGGAACGCAGCGGTGCGTTGGCCATCGGCCTCGATCACGTACAGGCCCGGCTCGCGCACGGTGGAGAAATCGAAGGTGTAGTAGTCGTAGCGCAGGTACTGGCCCCAACGCTGCGGCGCTGTCGCCAGCACCTCGCGCGCGCCGCCATCGGCGTCGACCCGCAGCAGTCGCGCGCGCTCGGGTGCCGTCGCGTTGCGGTCGCGTTCGAGCACGGCGACCTTGCGCTGCGCCGGGTGGTAGCCGACCTGCGAATGGCCGATCACGGTCGGCCGGGTCCAGCCGGGCTCGGTGCTGGCGGTCAGCGTCCACTCCAGCACCGTGCCGGTCTTGCCGCTGGGCAGCAGCGAACGAACGACGTACCAGCCGTTCTGCGCCTGGTTGCGGCCGTCGTACAGGCGCAGCGGTGCGTTGGGCGAGTCGATGGCCACGCGGCGCTGCGGATCTTCCGGTGCCAGCGTGAGCTGGTGCCCGCTGGCCATCGGCAGGCGCACGCTCGCGCCGGCCTTGTCGCGGCCACTGGGGCCGGCCGGATACAGCGGCAACTGGCCGCTGCCGTCGTCCATCAGCCAGGATTTGCCGAAGTACGCCGACGGCAGGAATTCGAGGTTGAAGCCGGCCTTGCCGGCCAGGGCCGCAGGCAGTGGCTTGTCCAGCAGCACCTGCAGCACGACGCCATCGCTGCGCGGGGCCACGCGCACCGCGTAGTCGAAGTCCTCGGCCTCGAAGCGCATGCGCGTGGTCACCGTGCCGGTCTTGCTGTCCACGATGCGTTCGACCAGCGAGGCCGCCGCATCCCACTGCTCGGGCGTGGGCGCCAGGCGCACGTCGCCGTTGGTCGCCGTGCGTACGCCGTGGTGGATCAGTTCCACGCCGGCGATCTTGGCGTCGCTGAAGTTGCCGTCGTAGGTGTTGCTGAAGGCCAGAACGTCCAGCCCGGGCGTGGTGAAGTAGCCGGCATCGCCCAGCCGTGGTCCGGGCGATGCCGCCGCGCCCAGCGTGAAAGCCAGCAGGGCGGCGGCGAGGAGGGACGGGCGGGTGCGGGTGGTACGCCGTGCAGCTGCGGTCATCGGATCCCCCTGGGTTGTGTTAACGCTAACATTCGGGGCGGCGAGGCCAAGCTGCGCTGCAGCAAGACCATCGCGTCGAGCCAACATCCGCCGTTGCTACGATCCGGATATCCCACCCGACAGGACCGCGCCATGAAGCACCTGACCCTGGCTGCCGCACTGCTTTCGCTCATGGCCTGCTCGGCGCAGCAAGAAGGCGCCACCGGCACCTCGTCGGCCAATCCGGCTGCACCGGCTGCGCCGGCCGCTTCTGCCGCGCCCGTCGATGCGCCCGCCATGGGCACCGATATGGCGCCTGCTGCTGCGGCAGCCGATGCCGGCACGCCTTCATTCGATTGCGCCAAGGCCGCCAGCGAAGTCGAGAAGCTGGTGTGCGCCGATCCGGAGCTGGCGCGGCTGGATCGCCAACTCGCGCAGCGCTACGCACAGGTCAAGGATCGACCGGAGTCGCAGCAGGCGGTAGCCATGCAGCGCGGCTGGATCAAGGGGCGCGATGATTGCTGGAAGGCCGACGACAAGAAGCTTTGTATCCGCGAGGCCTACCAGACCCGACTGGTCGAGCTGGCCATCAACGGCGGCGACGTGGTGGTGCCCACCCCGGTCGAGTACCGCTGCGACGACAACAGCAAACCGCTGACCGCGGTGTTCTACAACGACATCGATCCGCAGGCGGCAGTGATCACCTGGGGCGACGACCAGGCCATCGCGTTTCCGCAACCGGCTGCCAGCGGCGCGCGCTACGGTCGCCAGGGACTCGACTTCTGGGAACACCAGGGCGAGGTCAAGGTCGACTTCTACGGCAACAAGCTGACCTGCAAGCCGGCGGCCTGAGCGGGCGCGACGCGCTCGGTCATTCGGACGGAGCGGCTGACGGCAGCGCCGCCGGTTCCGCCGGTGGCTGCGGTCCGTGCAGCGATTGCAGGAACGCCACGCTGGCATCCAGCGCCTGCCGCCCGGCGGCGGTGTCCAGGTTGAACTGGTATTCGTGCGGCAGCGCCGGTGCGTAGTCGTCGGGGAAGAACAGCGTCTCCACCCGCACGCCGCGATCCCGCAATGCCTGTGCCAGCGCCTGCGAATGCGGCAGCAGCGGATCGCCATTGCCGGCGGAGATGAAGCTGGGCGGGAATGCACCCGTCACGTGGCCGGTCACGGAGAACGCATCGGTCCGCGGATCGTCGCGGTCGCGGCTGCCGAAATACGACCACAGCACGGTGCGCAGGAAGCCGGCGGTCGGGCCATTGCCCTGGATAAGGGCCACATCGTACGGGCCGCAGTAGAGCAGGGTGCCGGCCAGCGCCGAGGCCGGCAATGCCGGTTGCACGCCGATGCGTTGCGCATGCGCCGGCGAGGTGGTGGCGTTGGCCAGCTCGGCGGCGATCTGCGCGCCGGCCGAATCGCCGGCCAGCACGAAGCGCGACGGATCGATCCCCAGTACGCCGGCTTGGTCGCGCAGCCAGCCCAATGCCGTGTTCGCCTGGCGTGTGGGCCCGGGCCAGCGGGCGGTGGGAGCGAGCGTGTAATCGATGCTGGCAACGGCGAAACCGCGTCCGGCGAGGATGCGTGCGTAGTTGCCGATGTCCTCCTTGCGTCCGGACACGAACCCGCCGCCATGGATCCAGGCCACCACCGGCAACGGCCCGTCGCGGTCGGCGGGCAGGTACAGGTCCAGCGAGGCATCGGGATCGGCGGCGTCGTAGCGCAGCCCGGTGTGCGCGGTGACGTCGGCGGGCAGGTGCTTCTCCAGCGCCGCGCTGGCCTGGGCGCTGCCGCGATCGAAGGCCCAGCGGATCGCGAGTACCGACGGCCACGGGCTGAGCTGCAGGGCGGCCCAGCCGGCCACCACCAGCGCCATCAGTACGAGGATGACGCGCAGCGTCCAGCGGCGAAGGCGTCGTGTCGATCGCTGCCTGGTCATCGTGGCTCCCCGCGCCGGTGTCCTGCCTGCGATGTTCGGCGATTGGCGCGCCGCTGCAAACAGGCGCGCGCCGCCTGTCCCGGCCGATCAGTCGCGGTTGGGCGCGCCCAGCGGGAAGTAATGGCGGAACGGACGGGCCTCATCCACCGCGCGGGCGAATGGCGGCCAGGCCAGCAGGCGCGCGCGGTATTCGTGCACGCGGCGGAAGCCCTCGGGGATCTTGTGGGTCCAGTCGGCGTAGAACAGGAACGGTGCCGCGCCGCAGTCGGCCAGGCTGGGCGCGTCGCCGGCAGCCCAGCGGCGGCCGTCGGCCAGGTGCCGCTCCAGCCAGGCGTAGGCGATGTCGAGCGTGCGCCGCGCATCGATCACCCCGTACGGATCGCGGTCGGCCTCCGCGCGGATCGAGTCGAACACGATCTTCTGCTGCGGGGTGGAGATGTAGTTGTCGAAGAAGCGGTCGAGCATGCGCACGCCGACCGCGGCCAGCGTGTCGTCCGGAATGAAGTGCACCAGTCCGGGCTTGCGCACGTGCAGGTACTCGATGATCGAGGTGGCCTCGATCACCGTGCGCTCGCCGTCGACCAGCACGGGGAAACGCTTGATCGGCCACATCGCTTCCAGCTCGTGCCGATGCGCGCCATTTTCCAGGCTGCGGTACTCGAACGGGATGCCATTGGCGTACAGCGCGACAAGCGCCTTCTGCGAATAGGACGAGAACGGGTGGGCGTAGAGGGCGAGGTTCATGGCGTGCTCGGGGCGGGCGTCTTATGAAGACGAGGCAGCGACGACAGGATCGACAGGGGCAGGTCAGTTCCCGGTGAAGGGCGGCTGCTGCCGGAGCGCGGCCACATGGGCGACCAGCTGCGGGAAGAACGCATCGAAACCGGCGGCGATCTGCGCTTCGTGCACGCGCAGGTCGTCCAGGCAATCGACCAGCCGGTCGCCGTTGCGCGACAGCCGCGTGGCGATGCGGGTCACCGCCAGGTCGACGCTGGCGCGGTCGCGGTAGGAGCCCAGCCAGTCGTGCGCGGCGATGCGCGGGGCGATCGCATGCAGCCGTTCCGGCAGGTCGTCCAGGCGCGAGAGCAGATAGCGGTAGAACGGTGCGGTGAACCGGTCCAGCGGCAGCTCGCTCCAGCGCGCCCAGTCGCGGGCCAGGCAATGGTCGTAGTAGACATCCAGCGCGATGCCCGCATAGCGGCGGCGGCCGTCGCCGAACAGCGAGCGGGCCTGGACCACCAGCGGATGGTCGTCGGTATAGCGGTCCACTTTCCGGTGGATCAGGATTTCGCGCCGCTCCACCGGGCTCCAGTCATCCAGCGCGATGGTGCCGAACACGAAATCGCCCAGCAGCGCGCCGAGCATGGCTTCGTGGTCGGGGCGGGCGAGGTAGAGGTGGGCGAGGTAGTTCATGGCCGGTGGATTCGAACGAGGCCCGTTCGCCGGCACAGTCTGTCACGTTCGCTCCGCGTCGCCGTGCAGCGTTGCAAGCGCGCGCTGCACCGACGCGCCCCGGGTTCCGGAGTGTCACCTGGCTGCCAGGTATTCCAGCACGACCACGCCACCGCCGAACGTGTCGGCCCGGGCCAGGCGCCAGCGCCGGGTGGCGGTGCCGGACGGTGCGAGCGAGCGGCCCGCGCCCAGCAACAGCGGCACGGTGCGCAGGCGCAGCATGTCCACTTCGCCGGCGCGCAACAGCGCATCGGACAGGGTCAGGCTGCCCCAGACGATCAGGTCGCCGTCGATGCGTGAGCGCAGCTCGCGCACGGCCGTCACGCCATCGCCGCGCAGCAGCGTCGCCGACTGGTCCGGCCCCCATGGGGCGGCATCGAGCGTGGAGGAGACCACGAACTTGGGCAGCTCGCGGATCGGCACGGCGACCGGCTCGGCCACCGGATCGGCCTGCGGCCAGTACCCGGCGAACATGCGGTAGGTGTTCGCGCCCAGGACGATGGCCCCGACGCTGGCCAGCATCCGAAGCTGCTCCTGGTCGGTCTCGTTGATCTCGCGCGCATCGATGAAGAAGCCGATGCCGCCCTGTTCATCCTCGACATAGCCGTCGATGCTGACGATCTGTTCGACGATCACCCTGCCCATGCGGTACTCCCGTGCGGTCGAGGCGGCCGGATTGCCGCAGCCCATGCCGGAACGACGCCCGTGCGCGCGGCCGATCGACAGGGTTTTTGCGCCTCCAGGGCCCGTCGTTGCATGAACAGGACGCCGGCGTGCCGCCCGTCGGGCTAGGCGGGCTTGCTGCATCGCAGCATAATGGCGCCCATGTCCTCCGCCCCCCTCCCTGCCGCGCCTGCGGCGGCGTCGGCATTGCCGATCAGCCGCGGCCGCTACTCCCTGATCCTGACCGCCCTGACCCTGGGTGGCTTCGCCATTGGCACCAGCGAGTTCGCCGGCATGGGCCTGATGCCCAACATGGCCGCCGAGCTGGGCGTGAGCGAGCCGCAGGTCGGGCACCTGATCAGCGCCTATGCGCTGGGCGTGGTGGTCGGTGCGCCGCTGTTGGCGGTGCTGGGCGGGGCGATGAAGCGCAAGACTCTGCTGCTGGCGCTGATGGGCTTCTACGCCCTGGGTAACCTGGCCAGCGCGCTGGGGCCGGACTACGGCAGCCTGATGCTGTTCCGCTTCATCGCCGGTCTGCCGCATGGCGCCTATTTCGGCGTGGCGGCGCTGACCGCCGTGTCGATCAGCCCGCCTGAAGCCCGCGGCCGCGCGGTCAGCCTGGTGATGCTCGGGCTGACCCTGGCGATACTGATCGGCAGTCCGCTGGCGACCTGGACCGGGCAGCTGGTGAGCTGGCGCTGGACCTTCGCGGCGGTGTCTCTGATCTCGCTGGTGACGGTGGTGTTGATCGCGCTGTCGCTGCCGCACGGCGTGGACAACGGCGAGCGCGAGCGCCCGCTGGACGAGCTGCGTGCGTTCAACCGCCTGCCGGTGTGGCAGGCGCTGCTGATCGGCGCCATTGGCTTTGCCGGCATGTTTTCGGTCTTCAGCTACCTGGCCCCGACCATGGTCCAGGTCACCGGCGTGGCGCCGGCCTGGATCCCGCTGGGCGTGGCCGGCTTCGGCCTGGGCGGGGTGATCGGCAACATCCTGGGTGGTTGGCTGTTCGACCGCCTGCAGTTCCGCGCAGCGCCGGTGGTGCTGGGTTGGGCGGTGATGATGCTGCTGCTGTTCCCGCTGGCCGCGCACTGGCCGTGGAGCCTGATGCTGGCCACCGTGTGCATCGGCATGATGGGCGCGCTCGGTCCGATCCTGCAGTCGCACCTGATGGACGTGGCCGACGGCGCGCAGACCTTGGCCGCCGCCTCGCACCACGCCGCGTTCAACACCGCCAACGCGCTCGGCCCCTGGCTGGGTGGCATGGCGATCAGCGCCGGATTCGGCTGGACCTCCACCGGCTGGGTCGGCGCCGCCACCGCGGTGGTGGGCCTGGGCATCTACGCCTGGGCCGCGCGCAGCCTGGCGCAGCGTCCGCTGGCCTGCTCCAGCCCGTAGCGAATAACCAAGCGAGCGAATCGCGAAGCGGCCGCGGCCTAGTTCGTCGCCTCGGCCGTCCAGCCCTGCTGCACCCGGTTGCGGCGCCAGGCCGCCGGCGGTTGTCCGTACTCGCGGCGGAAAGCGCGGCTGAAGGACGTGTCGTTCTGGTAGCCCACTTCCTCGGCCACGCGCGACAGCGGCGCATTGCTGCGACGGAGCAGGTTGGCGGCCATCAGCATCCGCCACTGGGTCAGGTATTGCATCGGCGAGGTCCCGACCATCTGCTGGAAGCGTTCGGCCAGCACCGTGCGCGAGGTGCCTGACGCGCGCGCCAGCTCGGCCAGCGACCATTCGTGGCACGGCCGCTGGTGCAGGGCGTTGAGCGCATTGCCGACGATTCGGTCGCCCAGCCCCGCCAGCCAGCCGGCGTTGGCCTGCTCGCCATGCACGTACTGGCGCAGCACTTCGATGAACAGCAATTCGGCGAGCTTGGCCTGCATCCCGGCGCTGCCGGCGCGCGGCGCGCGCGCTTCGGCCAGCGCGTAGTGGACCGATGATTCCAGCCACGCTCCCGCCGCCGAGCCGCGCAGGCCGACCTGCACCACCGACGGCAAGCCGTTCAACAAAAGCCTGGCCAGGCGGGTATCGCACGCCAGGTAGCCGCACACCATGCGGGTGACAGGGCCACCGCCGCCGTAGGCCAGCTTGCGCGGGCGGCTGGACAGCAGGCGTTTGAGGTCCGCTTCGCGCCTTGGCGGTGGCAGGCCGGCTTCGGAGGTCATCCGGTGCGCGCAGCCATTGGGGAAAACCACCACGTCGCCTGCCTGCACGGGCAGCGGATCGGCACCGTCGATCTCGACCAGGCATTTGCCCTCGGTGATCAGATGAAAGATCACCACCTGCTCGGCGCACGGATCCAGCCACGGAGCGGCCAGGGCGGCGGCCGGCGACTGGTAGCACCAGGGCGCGGTGAAGCGCGCGTTGACGAAGAACGCGCCCGACAGCTGCACCACGCGCAGGATTTCCGACAGCGCATCCATCGTCAGGCGACCTGCCCGGCCTCGACGTGGACCTGCACCGTCAGCGGCGGATGGCGCAGCATCGCGTCCTGCATCGGCGAGCGGCGCAGCCCTTCCTCGACCAGGGCGCGCAGGCGCGCCTCATCGACCGAACTGGCGCGGATCCGCACCTGGATGGTGAAGCCGATCGCGCCGGGAGGCACCGGGTCGCCGGCCTCGTCATGCATGCCGAGCACGCCGCGCGCATCGGAGCGGCTGCCGACGTGGATCTCCAGTTCTTCCAGTTCGATGCCCTGGCTGGCCGCCACCATCGCGATGACGGTGGTGCCGCAGGCGGCGATGCCTGCACGGAACAGCCAGCCGGCCGAGACGCAGTCGCCGCTGCCGCCGAGCTCGCACGGCATGTCGGTGTCGACCTGCGTCCCGTTGTCGTGCGAGGCGGTGACGCGGGTACCGCCGCGCCACAAGGCGTGGGCGGTGGCGTCGTCGTGCAGTGCCTGCTGCGGGCGCCGGGTGAACACGCCCACGGCGCGTTGCATGGCCAGGGCAATGGGGTTTGTGGCGTCGTTCATCCGGGTCTCTCCGTGGCGCCGCACGCGGCGACGGAATGGTGAACTCTGGAACGCACCTGCGTCTGCGATCAGGCCACGTCCGCGGACGCTCGGCAAGCAAGTCCGGTCGCCGGGGAAACCGCCTGCCGCCGGGGCGGCGCCGGCGGACGCCGAGGCATGTCCGCCGGACGCGGCGTCAGGACCGTATCGGGAGGCGGGCGCGAGCCTGTGCACCCCGAACCGAACCGGAATCCAGACCCATGAATGCAGCTCTCGATACCTCCGTGCTCCCCGTCGACCTGGCCGCGGTCAAGCAACGCCAGCAGGCCGCCTGGTCCAGCGGCAACTACGCAGTGGTCGGCACCACCTTGCAGATCGTCGGCGAGAGCCTGGCCGAAGCGGTCGACCTGCGCTGGGACGAGCGCGTGCTCGATGTGGCCGCCGGCAACGGCAATGCCACCCTGGCCGCCGCGCGCCGCGGCGGTCGCGTGGTGTCGACCGATTACGTGCCGGCGCTGCTGGAGCTGGGCCGCTCCCGCGCGCAGGCTGAGCAACTGGACGTCGAGTTCCAGGAAGCCGATGCCGAAGCGCTGCCGTTCGCCGACGCCAGCTTCGACGTGGTGCTGTCCACGTTCGGCGTGATGTTCACCCCCGACCACCAGCGCGCCGCCGATGAACTGGCACGCGTCTGTCGCCCCGGCGGCCGGATCGCCATGGCCAACTGGACGCCGGAAGGCTTCATCGGGCAGATGTTCAAGGTGCTGGGCAAGCACCTGCCGCCGCCGGCCGGTGTGCAGCCGCCCTCGCGCTGGGGGGCGCGCGAACACCTGCAGGCGCTGTTCGGCGATCGCGCCGCGTCGATCGAGGCGACCTCGCGCACCTTCAACTTCCGCTACCGCTCGGCCGCACACATGATCGAGGTGTTCCGCACCTGGTACGGCCCGGTGCAGAAGGCGTTCCTGGCGCTGCCCGACGACCGTGCCGCGGAGTTGCATGCCGACCTGTCCGCGTTGATGGAGCGGATGGACCAGGGCGGCGGCGACGGCCTGGTGCTGCCGAGCGAATACCTGGAAATCGTGGTCACGCGCCGATGAGCCTGCACGAGCGGCTGCAGCGGCGTATCCAGCGCTATGGCTGGGACCTGGCCGCCGACCACTACGAGTCGCTGTGGCAGCGCCAGCTATCGCCAGCGCACCGGGAGCTGCTGGCGATGGCCGCACCGATGCCGGGCGAGGCGGTGCTGGACGTGGCCAGCGGTACCGGCCTGATCGCACTGGCCGCCGCCGAGCGGGTCGGCAGCAGCGGCAGCGTGCTTGGCGTGGACATCTCCGAAGCGATGGTCGCCAGCGCCACGCAGCGGGCGGCGGCACTGGGACTGGAGCACGTGCGCTTCGCGCGCATGGACGGGGAGCAGCTGTCCTGCGCCGAGCACAGCTACGATCTTGCGTACTGCGCGCTGGGCCTGATGTACATGCCCGACCCGTTCGCCGCATTGCGCGAACTGTTCCGCGTCCTGCGGCCGGGCGGGCGCCTGGCGGTGGCCGTGTGGGGCGAGCGCGCGCGTTGCGGCTGGTCGCCGGTGTTCCCGATCGTGGATGCGGAGGTCAACAGCGATGTGTGCCCGCTGTTCTTCCAACTGGGCGGGCAGGGCGCGCTGACCCAGCTGGCGACCGATGTCGGTTTCGAGGACATCCGCGAGCGTCGGATCGACGCGGTGCTCGAATATGCCGACGGCGCGCAAGCCTGCGACGCCGCCTTCGTCGGCGGCCCGGTGGCGATGGCCTGGTCGCGCTTCGATGCCGGCGTGCGGCAGCGCGTGCAGCGGCGCTACCTGCAGGCGATCAGCCCGTGGCGGGTCGGGCAGGGCTACCGCATGCCGGGCGAATTCACGGTCATGCTCGCGGGCAAGCCGCGAGCGAGCGGCCCGGCAGGAGCGTCGCCGCGACGGGATGGGTGACCCGGGCGCCCGCCGCAGCCTGCGGCGCCGGGTTGGCGAGGCCGGCGTTCACGCCCACGGGCGCGTCGCCGCCCACCCATCCATACGCCGCAGAAGGGTCGTTTGCGGGCCGGTGGACTTAGACTGTGCCGCTCCGCAGGCGCCGCCGCGCCCGCGCTCCCCTCCGCATCCGAGAGAGTCCGCGTGGTCATCCATCCCAAAGTCCGAGGCTTCATCTGCACCACCGCCCACCCCGTGGGCTGCGAGAAGAACGTGCAGGACCAGATCCGCTACGTTCAGGCGCAGGGCGTGCGCAGCGACGGTCCCAAGCGGGTGCTGGTGATCGGCTCATCGACCGGCTACGGCCTGGCTGCGCGGATCACCGCCGCCTTCGGTTATGGCGCCGCGACCCTGGGCGTGTTCTTCGAAAAGCCGGGTACCGACAAGAAGACCGGCAACGCCGGCTGGTACAACTCGGCCGCGTTCGACAAGTTCGCCAAGCAGGACGGCCTGTGGAGCCGTTCGATCAACGGCGACGCGTTCTCCGACGAAGTGCGCGCCAAGGCCATCGAGCTGGCCCGCGAGATGGGCGGCCCGATCGACCTGGTGGTCTATTCGCTGGCTTCGCCGGTGCGCCGCCTGCCCGATACCGGCGAGCTCAAGCGCTCCTCGCTCAAGCCGATCGGCCAGCCCTACGAGGCCACCGCGGTGGACACCAACCGCGACCAGATCATCCACGCCACGGTCGAGCCGGCCAACGAGCAGGAGATCGCCGACACGGTGACGGTGATGGGCGGCCAGGACTGGGAACTGTGGATCGACGCGCTGTCCAAGGCCGGCGTGCTGGCGCCCGACGCCAAGACCGTGGCCTTCAGCTACATCGGCACCGAGATCACCTGGCCGATCTACTGGCACGGCGCGCTGGGCAAGGCCAAGGAAGACCTGGACCGCGCCGCGCACGCGATCGACGCCGCGCTCAAGCCCGGCGGCGGGCAGGGCAACGTCGCCGTGCTCAAGTCGGTGGTGACCCAGGCCAGCGCCGCGATCCCGGTGATGCCGCTGTACATCGCGATCGTGTACCGGATCATGAAGGCCAAGGGCCTGCACGAAGGCACCATCGAGCAGCTCGAGCGCACCTTCCGCGAGCACCTGTACGCGGCCAACCCGCCGGCCAACGACGACTCCAACCGCCTGCGCCTGGACGACCGCGAGCTGCGCGACGACGTGCAGCAGGCCTGCCGCGACCTGTGGCCGACCGTGACGACGGAGAACCTGTTCCAGGTCACCGACTACGCCACCTACAAGCAGGATTTCCTCAAGCTGTTCGGCTTCGAGCGCACAGACGTCGACTACGACGCCGATGTTGATCCGGTCACGCCTTTCGATGTGGTCGACCTGACCGCCGAATGAGGCCAGCGGGCCATCGCGCGCCGGCTCAGCCGCGCGCGGTGGCCGCGCTCACGCAATCGCGCAGTTCCTTGAGCCGGAACGGCTTGCCCAGCAGCACCAGGCCCGGATCCAGCTGCACGTCGGTGTAGCCGGAAACCACGATCACCGCCGCCTGCGGATGGCGCCCGCGCACTTCGCGGGCCAGGTCCGATCCGGACATGCCCGGCATCAGGTGGTCGGTCACCAGCAGCGCCGGCACCACGCCGCGCTCGAGCGCGCGCAACGCGCCCTCGGCCGAGTCGGCCTCGACCACCTCGTAACCCATGTCCACCAGCACGTCGGCGGTGCACATGCGCACGCCCGGTTCGTCGTCCACCACCAGTGCGATTCCCTTGGCTGGATCGTTCGTGGGCGCTTGGCTCGTTGCCATGGGTGGATCCTCCCGTCGTTCAATTCGATTCCTGTTGTCGGTGTTGCGCACGCGGCGTGGCCGCCGGCAGCCACAGTTCCATCGTGGTGCCGCATCCGGGCCGGCTGTCGATCAGCAGGCGCCCGCCCAGCTGCGAGGCCAGGCCATGGACCATCGACAGCCCCAGTCCGGTGCCCTTGCCCAGGCCCTTGGTCGTGAAGAACGGTTCGATCGCGCGGGCGCGGGTCGGCTCGTCCATGCCCATCCCGGTGTCGCTCACCGCTATCACCACGTAGCTTCCGCCAGCCAGTGCCGCCTCCTGTCCCGACCCTAGCGCCACGGTGCGTGCGGACAGCGTGAGCGTGCCGCCGTCGGGCATCGCATCGCGCGCATTCACGCCCAGGTTGAGCAGCGCCATCTCCAGCTGGTTGCCATCGGCATGCGCATGCGGCAGGTCGCTCTCGGCCTGGACCACGATGCGTATGCGCGGGTCGAAGCTGCTGTGCAACAGCTGCCCCAGGCCCTCCACCAGCACGCCGATGTCCACCTCCACCGTCTGCAGCGGCTGGCGGCGCGCGAAGGCCAGCAGGCGCTGCACCAGCATGGCGGCCCGTTCGGCCGACTGCCGTGCCACCGCCAGCGTGCGCGTGCGTCGCTCGGGGCGGACGCCGGGATCTTCGGCCAGTTCGAGCGCGGCCATGATCGGGGTGAGCAGGTTGTTGAAGTCGTGGGCCACGCCGCCGGTGAGCTGGCCCATCGCTTCGAGCTTCTGCGACTGGCGCAGCGCTTCTTCGGTGGCGCGGCGGTCGGTGATGTCCAGCGCTTCGGGCACCACCGCGCTGATCGTGCCGGACGCATCGCGCAACGGCCGCATCGACAGGTCGAACGTGCGCAGGCCGAAAGGCAGTTGCACGGTGATCTCCTCGCGCACCACCTCGCCGCTGCGCGCACGCTCGAACGCCGCGCGCATCCACTCGTCCATGCCGGGTGTCCCGGCGAACCAGGGGGTATCCCACACCGGTTGCCCGACCACGTCCTCCAGGCCGCAGCCGACCGCATCGAGCGCGGTACGGTTGACGTCCTCCAGCGTGCCGTCCAGCGCGCAGCGGCCCTGCAGCTGGTGGCTGGTCTCGAACAGGCTGCGCAACAGCGCCTGCGAGTCGGCCAACGCGCGCGCGGCGGCGTTGAATTCGGTGACGTCGCGCGCGCTGCAATAGAACTTGCCGCCTTCCGGCGACGCCACCCACGACAGGGTCCGGTAATCGCCGTCGCGCGTGCGCATGCGGCACTCGAAGCCCAGCAGCGGTTCGCCGGCGTGCAGCCGGGTGCGCGCCTCGCGCACTGCTTCCACGTCATCGGGATGGACCAGGTCGCGGGCCGGGCGCTGGGCCAGTTCGGCGCTGGTCCAGCCCAGCGCGCGCTGCCAGGCCGGATTGGTCTTCTCCAGGACACCGTCGTGGTTGAGCACGCCCAGCATGTCCGGGGTGACCTGCCAGGTCAGCGAGCGTTCCTCCACATGTTCGGCGACCCGGCGTTCCAGATCCTGGTTGAGCACCTGCAGCCGCGTTTCCGAAAGCGCGCGCGCGGTGACGTCCACCCCGGTGACGAAGATCCCGTCGATCCGTCCGTCGGTGCCGTGCACGGGCTGGTATACGAAATCCAGGTGCCGCTCGTTCACCGGGCCGTCGGGCGTGGTCCGCTCCATGAACACCGCGCCATTGGCCACGAACGGAATCCCAGACGCATAGACCTCGTCCAGCACCTTCACCCAGCCCTGCTCGGTGGCGTCGGGCAGGGCTTCGGCCACGCTCTTGCCGACCACGTCGCGGTCGCCGACCACGCGCAGGTAGCTGGTGTTGGCGAACTCGAAGCGGTGCTCGGGCCCGCGCAGCATCGCCATGAACGTCGGCGACAGTTCGAACATGCGCGCCAGCCGGTTGTTCTCGTCGGCCAGGCGCAGCTCGGTCTGCACGCGCCGGGTGGTTTCCTGGGTGAGGGCGAGCATCGCCACCACCTTGCCGCCGGCATCGCGCACGGGGGTGTAGGTGAATGTCCACCACGAATCTTCGGGCGCCCCGCTGCGCTCGATCCGCAGGTACATGTCCTCCACCCAGGTGGCAGTCCCGGCCATGCAGGTTTCGGCCATCCCGCGGATGTCCTCCCACAGCTCGTGCCAGACCTGCGGCAACGGTTCGCCCAGCGCGGTGGGCTCCTTGGTGCCCAGCACCGGCATGTAGGCGTCGTTGTAGAACATCAGCAGGTCCGGGCCCCAGCCCACGCACACGGCATGGCGGGCGCCGAGCATGATCGACAGCGTGGTCTTCAGCTCCGGCGGCCAGTGCGCAGGCGGACCGAGCGGATGCGAGGACCAGTCGTGACCGGCGATGCGCGCGGCCATGACGCCGCCGCCACGCAGGAACTCGGTGCCGGCGAACGGAACTGCGGTATCGGGCATGGTGCGGGTGGCCGGAGAGGTCAGGCCGGATGCTGGCATATCCGGCGCATGAATGGCGTGCACGCAAACAGTGCTTGCCGGGGAACTCACGCCGCACACTGGCGGTCATCGGGGGCCTACAGCAACCCGGAGGCGCTATTCCCCTCGTGCGTGGTGCATGGAACTCCCGCTGGGACGACGAACTCCTGCCGCGTGCGGCGGCGATAGCCGGCACGCTCACGTTGCTGGCGCTGGCGGGGAAGCTGCTGCTCGGCCCGCCGCGCTCGGTCCGCGCGCCGGTGGAGGATCCGTCGCGCGTGCAGTTGGTGTTCGTCCCGACCCCGTCGGCCGCCGGCATGCCGCTGCCGATGCCGCCGCCGCAACAGCAGGTGCTGCCGGTCGTACAGGAGGCAGCCGGTGTCCCCGCACCGCGTGCGCCGGGCGTGGCCGCCAACGCCAGCGCGGCGGTCCGGGACGTGCCGCGCCCCGTGCAGGCGCCGGGCCCAGTGCAGTTGTACGGCAGCGATGGCCGGGTACAGTTGCCGGCGACCGACCAGTGGACCGCACCGGAGGCGACGGCAAAGAAATCGGCCGACGATGCCGCCGCGCGCCTGATGGAGCCGCCCAATCCGGTGGATGTGCGGCAGACGCGCTTCGCCAAGGACTGGGTCAGCGACGGCGACGTGGCCGACGTGGTGCAACAGCAGATCGCACGCGCGCAACGCAAGATCGCCGAGTTCCTGCTCGGCGGGGACATCAAACATGCCACCGCCCGGCCTTCGCCGGAGGTGCGCTTCAATCCGGCACGCCATGAACGGGGCGCCGACCTGGGCAGCGAGGCCACCGGCGACGCCTACAAGGCCGCGCCGATCAACTACCAGCCCGCGCCCGGCCTGGATGGCGAGGCCAGCCGTCGCATCCGCGAACAGGTAGCCGCGCTGGAAACCGCGTACGGACGCTGCGATCGCGCGCGCCTGGAGAAGCTCATGCAGCCGCTGCTGCTGCACCTGGACGAACTGCAGAAGGTCGAAGCGGCCAAGGCCGCCGGCGCCGATCCGGTGCGCGCCGAGCACATGCTGCCCAATTCCGCCAACGCCGCCTACGACATGGCCCGGCGCGCGCTGTGGTACGCCGACGAGAAGATGGCGGTGGCCTGCGGCGGCTGAGCGTCGCCGTCGTCGCGTCAGTTGCCGTCGAGGAAGTACGGCTCGACCGTGCCCTTGACCTTGATCGTCATCGGATTGCCGCGGCGGTCGCGCGAACGGCCGACCTGGACGCGGATCCAGCCCTCGCTGATCGAGTATTCCTCGACGTTGTCGCGCTCCTGGCCATTGAAGCGCACGCCCACGCCGCGTTCGATGACGGCCGCGTCGTGGAACGGGCTGCGGGGATCCAGGGCCAGGCGGTCGGGAGGGGTATCGCTCATCGTGACAGTACTTGCGTGCGTGCCGGCATCGCCGGCGGGGTGGCAAGCATACCGTCCCCGGCCGCGGCAGCGGCGTGGCCTGTCCTCCGCCGCGCGTGCGTTGATGTGGAGAAGGGGACGCGCTGGGGCAGGCAGGCGCGGAAGGAACGGACCGGGGACGCGGGCCCAGCCTTCACTTCCGTTTCGCAGCAGCCACTCCAGCATCGTCCTGGGCGGGAAGGACCCCGTTGCCGAGGGATGGCGTCGAGAGCGCGACGCGTCGCGGCGGACGGGGAATGCAGGAGCAGCGGTCCAGGGACTGGGCCATCACGAGGTGTCCACCATGAGAAACGTCGCCGAGTTTTCCGCTTCGATCGCGGGCTTCGGTCCGCTGGCGTTCCTGTCGATCCAGCACGCCCCGCCAGGGACCGTGCCGGAGGCGTTCACCAACGAAGAGCGGGCGCGGGCCTTCCGCAACGCCCAGCCGGTGGTGACCGCCAACACCTACCACTGGCAGTTCCAGGACGCGGTGCACGCGATCGAAGGCTGAGCGCGATCGCGTCGATCGTGGCGCGCAGTGCGCGGCGGGTGCGGTCGCGCGGGTGCGTCGCAAGCCCGCCAGGAAAGCCTGAGGCCAGGCGCGGACGGGAAGGGGGGTATCATGCCGCCCTTCCCCTCCACCCCAAGCCGGCTCCTTCATCGGAGGCGGCCGCACCAGGACTTTCCATGGCGCTCAAGGCCACCGTCGTTCGTGCCGAACTGCAGATCAGCGACATGGATCGCCACTATTACGCGACCCATTCGCTGACCCTGGCCCAGCATCCGTCGGAGACCGACGAGCGGTTGATGGCGCGGCTGCTGGCCTTCGTGCTGTACGCGGACGAGCGGCTGGAATTCGGCCGCGGCCTGAGCAACGACGAAGACCCGGACCTGTGGCAGCGCGACTACACCGGCCTGGTGGAGCGTTGGATCGAGGTCGGCCAGCCGGACGAGTCGCGCATACGCAAGGCCTGCGGCCGTTCGGGCGAGGTGGTCGTGCTCAACTACGGCGGCCGCGCGGCCGACCTGTGGTGGGAAAAGAACGCCGCCGCGCTGTCGAGGCAGGACAACCTGGTCGTGCTCGACCTGCCGGCCGAGCAGGTCGAGGCGCTGACCGCGCTGCATGCGCGCGGACTGCGGTTGACGGTGATGATCCAGGACGGCGAAGTGCGCCTGCTCGATGCCGACGGCAACGAGACCGTGCTGCAGCCGGTCACGCGCATGGGCGCGCAGGCGGCCTGAGCCCGGGTGCAGCACTACGACGCCATCGTCATCGGCGCCGGCGCGGCCGGGCTGATGTGCGCGCTCACCGCCGGCGGCCGCGGCCGGCGCGTGCTGGTGATCGAGCACGCCAACAAGATCGGCAAGAAGATCCTGATGTCCGGCGGCGGGCGCTGCAATTTCACCAATACCGGCGCGACCCCGGCCAATTACCTCTCGACCAATCCGCACTTCTGCAAGTCGGCGCTGGCCCGTTACACCCCATGGCACTTCATCGACCTGGTCGAGCGGCACGACATCGCCTACCACGAGAAGACGCTGGGGCAGCTGTTCTGCGACGTTTCCTCCAAGCTGATCGTGACGATGCTGCTGGACGAATGCACCGCGGCCGGCGTGGAAATCCGCACGCATTGCACGATCGAGCGGGTCGAGCACGCCGATGGCGGCGGTTATCGCCTGCGCACGGCGCAGGGTTCGTTCGCCGCACCGGCGCTGGTGGTGGCCAGCGGCGGCCTGTCCATTCCCAGCATGGGTGCCAGCGGTTTCGGTTATGAGCTGGCGCGGCAGTTCGGCCATGCGCTGCTGCCCACGCGCGCCGGCCTGGTGCCGCTGACCCTCAGCGGCCGGCACCAGGAGCGGCTGGCCGACCTGTCGGGCGTGGCGCTGCCGGTGGAGGTGCGCTGCAACGGGCGCAGCTTCAACGAAGCCCTGCTGTTCACCCATCGAGGTGTCAGCGGTCCGTCGATCCTGCAGATCTCCTCGTACTGGCAACCCGGCGACGAACTGCGCCTGGACCTGCTGCCCGGCCGCGATGCGCACGAGTGGCTGCAGGCCCAACAGAAGCAGCGCGCGGATGCGGAGCTCAAGACCGTGCTGGCCGAAGTGCTGCCGCGCCGCTTCGCCCAGCGCCTGTGCGAGGTCTGGTTGCCGAACCGGCCGATGCGCCAGTACGACCCGCCGCAGCTGCGCCAGGCCGCCGAACTGCTGGCCGACTGGCCGCTGGTGGCCAGCGGCACCGAAGGCTACCGCACCGCCGAGGTCACCCTGGGAGGCGTGGACACCGACGGGGTGTCGTCCAGCACGATGCAGTCGCGGCACGTGCCGGGGCTGTACTTCATCGGCGAGGTGCTGGACGTGACCGGCTGGCTGGGCGGATACAACTTCCAGTGGGCCTGGGCGTCGGGCCACGCGGCCGGCAGCGCGCTGTAGCCCCGACTCCCGCCTCGCTGACCTGCGGGGCGGGAGTCGGGTATTCACCGCGGTTTTACGGTGCGCGGCCATCAATAGGCATCGGCCGCGACCGGCGCGGCGTCGGGGAGCGCCATGATCCACAGCCTGTTCCAGATGTCGATGCCGTGGTGGGAGTTCGTCCTGCGCGCGGTGGTGGTCTACGCGGTGGTGCTGGTGCTGGTGCGCCTGAGCGGCAAGCGCACGGTGGGCCAGTTCACGCCCTTCGACCTGCTGCTGGTGGTCCTGCTGGGCAACGCCGTGCAGAACTCGCTGATCGGCGAGGACAGTTCGCTGGCCGGCGGCCTGATCCTGGCCTCCACGCTGCTGGCGCTGAATTGGGGCGTGGGCTTCGTCACTGCGCGCAATCCGCGCCTGGACCGGATCGTGGAGGGCGAGCCGGTGGTGCTGGCGCGCAATGGCCAGGTGCTGTGGCGGGTGCTGCGCCGGGAGAACGTGAGCCGGGCCGATTTCGAATCGGCCAAGCGCAAGTCCGACTGCGACGACGACGCGCGGATCGCCATCGCCGTGCTGGAAACCAACGGCGCCATCACCGTGATCAAGCACGGCGACTGAACGCTTCAGAGCTTTTTTGCCGCATTTCACCCGGCTCCGACGCGCTTGCTGGGAAGCTGGCGCGACAGGGTGACCATGCCGGCGACGTCGGCTCCAGCGGGCAGCAAGACCATGGACAACGCGCAATCACCGCCGCGAAAGGTGGTGATGATCGACCTCGACCGCGAACGCGAGCACTGGCGCCAGCGTTACCATGCCCTGCCGCGCGCGAGGGCGATGCGCAGCTTCGCGCGCTACTGGCCGGTGGTATGCGCGGCCTACGACGTCTATCTGAACCATCCTCGCGCACCGCGCACCGAGGCCGCGCGCCTGTACCTGCAGCGCGACGACGTGGCCGCCAGCCTGCTCACCGAGGACGAGGCACGCACCGTGTTCGACCGCACCTGGGCGCGGCTGGAGGACATGGCCGGAACGACGGACGCCGTCGATACGATCTAGGCGCAACCCCGGCCCGGCGGGCGCCGGCGCCTGCCGGCTCCGGGCATCGGACAGCCGGTTTCGTCGCCGCTGTCCCGGTTCCGTCGCAACGGGTCTTCCGCTGGCGCGGGGGACGGCTATGCTCCGCGGCACCTTAAGAACTCCCCCGGTGCCACGTGTCCGCCAGCCTGTTCCTGATCCTGCGCATCCTGTTCGCCTGGGCCGTGGCGATCCTGTTGTCCGGTTTCGTGTGGGGCGCGCTGTTCGGCGATGTCGGCGCGATCTTCTGGCTGCTGGCGCTGGGCTCGATGGCCCTGGCGATGCTCGGTGCGGTCACCCACCTTCGCCGGGTGCGCCTGGCCGCCGGCCGCCTGGACGCGGCGGTGCTGAGCAACCACCAGCAGCGCCGGATCGAGGTGCCGCTCGATGCGAGCGCGGCGTTCGACCTGATCGAGGCGGCCGTGCGCGAACTGCCGCGGGTCGAGGACATCGAAGCTTCGCGCGGCAGCCTGCAGGTGCGCGCCAAGGTGCGCCGCACCGATCCGTTCGGCGGCACCCAGCCCTCGCGCTGGAACCTGTTGGCGCGCTTTGCCATCACCCGCGACCGCGTGCTGGCCACGGTGGTGCCCGGCCAAGGCACCAGCAGCGCGACCCTGCTGTGCGAACCGGACGCTCCGCACTGGGTGGACCTGTTCGCGCTGGACGAAGGCACCAGCTACGAGAACGCCGAAGCGCTGCAGCGCTCGCTCACCCGCCGCGTGGCCGAGCAGCGTCGCGACGAGCAGGCCCAGGCCGAGCGCAGTGCCACCGACAACGCCCTGACCGTGGCCCGCCTGAACCTGCTGCAGGCCCAGGTCGAGCCGCACTTCCTCTACAACACCCTGGCCAACGCCCAGGTGCTGGCGCGCACCGATCCGCCGCGTGCCGACGAGATGCTCGGCCACCTGATCCAGTACCTGCGCCGTTCGCTGCCGCGCGAGCACGACACCCTGTCCACGCTGGGCGAGGAGCTCGAGCGCACCCGCGCCTATCTGGAGATCCTCAAGATCCGCATGGGCGCCCGCCTGGAACTCAAGGTCGAAGTGCCCGAGGCGCTCAAGGCCCTGCAGCTGCCGTCGATGATGCTGCAGACCCTGGTCGAGAACGCGATCAAGCACGGCCTGGAACCCAAGCCCGGTGGCGGTACGGTGTGGATCCTGGCGCGTCGCTTCGACGACCACGCCACCGTGACCGTGGCCGACGACGGCCAGGGATTCGGCAGCGCCACCGGCGGTACCGGCATCGGCCTGTCGAACCTGCGCGAGCGCCTGCGCCTGACCTACGACGACCGCGCTTCGTTCTCGATCGTCTCCAACTTCCCCAGCGGCGTGGCCGCCACCCTGACCCTGCCGCTGCCCGCCGGCATCGGCAACGAGGAGCGTCGTGATGCTTGAGTGTGTCGTTGCCGAAGACGAAGAGCTGCTGCGCACCTCGCTGCTGCTGCAGTTGGGCGAGGTCTGGCCGGAGCTGCGGATCGTGGCCGAGTGCGAGGACGGTGCCAGCGCGCTGGAAGCCATTGCCGAGCACAAGCCCGACGTGGCCTTCCTGGACATCCGCATGCCGGGCCTGACCGGGATCGAGGTCGCCGCCGCATTGTCCGAGGTGAGTCCGCGTACCCAGGTGGTGTTCGTCACCGCCTACGACCAGTACGCGATCGATGCCTTCGAGCAGGGCGCGGTCGACTACCTGCTCAAGCCGGTGGCGCGCGACCGGCTGCAGGCCACCGTGCAGCGGCTGCAGGCACGCGTGTCGGCCGGGCGTCCGGACCAGGCCACGCTCGATGCCCTGCTGCGCCACCTGGCGCAGCGTCCTGTCGCGCCGGACGCGCCGCCGCCGCTGGCCTGGATCACCGCCAACAGCGGCCGCGAAACCAAGCTGATCATGCTCGACGAGGTGCTCTACTTCCGCGCCGACAGCAAGTACACCGTGGTGGTGACCGCCGACGGCGAAGCGCTGCTGCGCACACCGCTGAAGGAACTGCTCGAAGCGCTGGATCCGCACCAGTTCCGGCAGATCCACCGTTCCACGATCGTCAACCTAAAGGCCGTGGCCTCGGTGGTCCGCGACGACAGCGGCAAGGGCACGCTCCGGCTCAAGGGCCGCGCCGAAACCTTGCCGGTCAGCGTCCCGTTCATGGCTTTGTTCAAGGGCATGTGAACGACGGCCGGTCCCCCTGCGACCGTCGCCCGCGCCCATGCATCCAACAAGGAGTTGTCGCATGCCGAACCGCCGCCCCCACCATTCGCCTGCCTGCCTTGTCCATGCACGTCATCGCGCTGGTATTGCCATACACCGAGGTGTGAAATGCGCCTGCTGACCACCCTGCTGTCTTGCGTGCTGTCGCTGTTCGGCTGCGACACCCGTCCGAGCACGACCAGCATCACCCGAGTCGTCGACAGCGGCACCGAAACGCTGTTCAGCAAGACCACGCTGGTCGACGGCGTGGCCACGTTCGAATGCTTCGCCAGCCGCAGCGGTGATTGCCACTACCGGATCTATGAGGAAAGCTGCGACGCGACGGCATCCGCAGCGACTGCGGCGCCCGCAGCCGACGCATGCCGGCAGCAGACGCTGGATGCCTTCGCGCTGACAGTGGGCAAGCGTCGCCAGGTCGAAGGCCTGCCGGCCGGTTTCCATCACTGCGTGACCGAGAAGGACGCCACGCGCTGCGGTTGAGCCGGACCCGATCAGTCCGGCGTGCGTGCGCTCGCCGGTGCGACCAGAGGGCGGCCGAGCTTGCGCCAGCGTAGCCACAGCGTCTGCGCCACCAGCAGCAGCGCGATCGCCACGGCGACCCACGCGGCGATGCCTGCACCCGGGATCGGCGAGCGCGATTGCTCCACCCACACCGCAACCAGGCCCCAAAGTGCGGCCGCGGCATAGGCCAGGTTGCCGCGCATGCGCCGGTTCATTGCCAGCAGGACCAGCGCGGCCGCGACGAACAGCAGCAGGCTCGGTACCAGTTGCGCGTCCGGGCGCATCCAGCCATAGGCCAACGCGGCCTGGGCCAAGTTGAGGAAGGCCGCCAGCGATAGCCAGCCGGCGTGCAGCGACAGCGCCAGCCAGGCCCAGCGGTAGTCCGCGGCCGGTCCGGCGTTGGACAACCGCACCGCTGCCCAGGCCAGACATGCCAGCGCGGCGAAGATCACCAGCAGGCACAGCCAGAACAGGCCCTGCGAGAACAACGGCATCCACACCGCGGTCAGGGCAAAGCCGGCCGCCGTGACCGGCGCGATCCGGCCGAGCAGTACGTCGGCGCGTCGCCTGCCGGTCGCCTGCCAGATCGCGTAGACCACATCGAGCAGGAAGATCAGTCCCCAGATCGAGAACGCATAGCCGGCAGCAACCAGCAGCGTGGGATAACGGTCGGAGATGGTGCCGTTGTCCGGGCCGAACACACCGGCCTGCGACAGCCACGACACCGCCGGCATGGCCAGGGCAAACAGGAGGACCAGCACTCGCATCGCGCGCACCCACCGCAGGTAGAAGTGCGCGCACGCTAGCAGTGCATTGCGCGCAAGCCGCGTGAAGCGACCCTCACCGCGCCCTCACACGCTGCGCCTGGCGCTGCGATCGGGTGCGTCGAAGCGCAAGTGGCTCAGGCGCCGACGCGCACGCGCTCGGCATCCATGTCCGACACCGGGCGCACTTCCATGCTGCCGTACTGCGCCCACGGGAACTGCTTGGCCAGCTCGACCGCCTGCTCCAGCGTATCGGCCTCGATCAGGTTGTAGCCGGCCAGCACTTCCTTGGTCTCGGCGAACGGCCCGTCGTACACAGCAGTGCGGCCTTCGCGCACGCGCACCGTGCGTGCCTGCACCGGCGCTTCGAGCTTGTTGTAGCCCAGCAGCGTGCCCTGCGAGGTCAGCGCGTCGGCCTTGCGGATGCAGCCGCGCATTTCGTCGTCGTAGTCCGGCGCCGGTACGGCGTCCAGCAGTTCCGGATCGATGTAGACCAGCAGCAGGTACTTCATGCGCGGACCTCGGCGGTGTGCGGAGCGCGCATGGTAACCGCGCGCGGCCGGCGCTGCGTTCAGGCAGGCACGTTCAGGCAGGAGCCAATTCGGCGCCGCCACGCTGCAGCGGATCGGGCAGCGGCTGGCCGGCCTCGACGAAGGCCAGCGACACCGAATTCAGGCAGTGACGCTCGTGGGTCGGCGGCGGGCCGTCGGGGAACACATGGCCCAGGTGGCTGCCGCAGCGCGCGCAGACGATCTCGGTGCGGATCATGCCGTGGCTGATGTCGCGGATGCGGCCCAGGTGGGACTCGTCGTACGGCGCGAAGAAGCTCGGCCAGCCGGTGCCCGAATCGAACTTGGCGCTGGAGGCGAACAGCGGCAACCCGCACAGGCGGCAGCAGTAGGTGCCTTCGAGCTTGTTGTCCAGGAAAACGCCGCAGAACGGCGCCTCGGTGCCGTGCTGCAGCAGCACCCGGCGCTCCTCGTTGGACAGGCCGGCCTCGAGCGCCTGGCGCTGGGCGGGGGTGGGCGGGCTGAGGTCGAAGCGGCTCATGGGCGTCTCCATCGCAGGACCGGGGGATGATTGCACGGCCGGCGTGATCGCCGGCTGGCATGCCTTCCAGATGGAGGCGCGGCGGCCTGCGCGCAAGCCCATCGGCCGGCGGCGCTACGGAATCATGACGAACCGTGCGCACGGCGCTAACACGCGGCCGCCTAGGTTCGAGGTCCCCCCACCGAGACTGGAGCCGATATGCGCAGAATTCCCCGTGAAACCTGGGTGCTGGTGGCCGACGGAGCGTCGGCGCGGCTGTTCCGCAACCTGGGCAGCCAGACCGGAGCGGTGAAGCTGCACCAGGAAGAAGCGCTGGTGCTCGATCCCTCAGAAGGGGTGATGCCCTCGGTGTTGCCGGCCGACGTGCCGGCGCGCGAGATCGACGAGGCCTCGTTCGCCCGGCAGCTGGCCCAGCGGCTCAACCAGGATGCGCTGGAAGGACGCTACGAGTACCTGGTGCTGGCTGCCGATCCGCACACCCTGGGCCAGATACGCCCGCACCTGCACGATGGCGCGCGCAGCCGGCTGCTGGCCGAGCTGCCGAAGAACTACACCAACGTGCCGCGCGAACAGATCGAGCGCGCGCTGGCGCCGGAGTTCTGAGTGATTCGCGCCTGGCGCGCCGATGCGTGCGCCAGGCGCGACGTGATTCCGCTGCGCTGCCCGCCAGGGCGGCGGGCATCAGGCACGACCCGCGACCCGGGCCCGCCTCAGGCCTGCGGTGCCGGCAGTTCCCGCCGCAGCCAGTCGTCGATCATCCGCTTCTCGTAGCGCAGGTTGTCGGTGTCGATCGGCATCGCGTTCTGCAGGTAGCTCATGTCCGACAGCTTGCGCTCGCCCTCGGCCAGAACCTGGCCGTCGGCGCCGGTGATGCGCACGTTGAGCGTCATCCGCGGCGGATAGATGTCGCGCATCACCCGCACGTGGCGGTAGTTGATGCCCATCCACGGCTCGTAGCGGCCGGCGCGCTGGATGTCGGTGATGGTCACGTCCATCTGCTGGCCGGCGGGCAGCCGTCCGGCGGCGCGCTGTTGCAGGTAGCGGGCCAGCGCATCGACCCAGTTGCCCTGCTGCGCTTCCCAGCGGTTGTTGCTGAAGCGGATATCGGAGAACTGGGCCGGATCGGTCCATTCGACGCTGACCGGCCCGTCGGCGGGCAGCGCGCGCGGCAGCGACGGGTCGGTGACCGTGTTGCGCGCCTGCACCGGCACGACGGCCAGGGCGGCCAGCAGCGGCAGGAGAAATAGGGCTCGCATGGCATCGTTCCTCGGATGGCCTGGAGCGGATTCTGCGCCGCCGGCACGCATGGCGTGAAGCGAATGGCGCAGGCCGTTGCCGGCCCTTCAGCCCAGTCACTGCGCCGGCGCAACGCTGAAACGCCACCGACGGCACAGGGGGCGGGGTGCCGGCTGGATTAGAATCGGCGGCCGTCCCCCGACGTCCATCCCCATGCCCTCTCCCGCACAGGCTCCGGCGCAGGCCGCCGGCCTGGCCGTCGTCATCGCCCTGGCCATCGTCTACGTGGTCTGGGGCTCGACCTACCTGGCGATCCGCTTCGCGCTGGAAGGCGGCTGGCCGCCGCTGCTGGCGGTGTCCGGCCTGCGTTTCCTGGTCGCGGGCGGCGCGATGTACGCCTTCCTGCGCTGGCGCGGGGTGGCCGCGCCCACGCCGGCGCAATGGAAGAACCTGGCACTGATGGGCGTGATGCTGTTGCTGCTGGGCAACGGCTTCGTGGTCCTGGCCGAACAGAGCGTGTCGTCCGGGCTGGCCGCGGTCGCGGTGGCCTCGGTGCCGCTGTGGATGGGCCTGTTCGGGGCGATGTTCGGGCAGCGGCCGAGCCGGATGGAATGGCTGGGCATCGCGATCGGCTTCGCCGGCGTGGTCTGGCTCAATGCCGGCAGCAGCCTCAGCGCCAGCCCGGCCGGACTGGTGATGCTGCTGATCGCGCCGATCGGCTGGGCGTTCGGTTCGGTGTGGTCGCGCGGGCGCGACCTGCCGTCGCCGTTCATGGCCGCCGCCGGCCAGATGCTGTGCGGCAGCGTGATGCTGATCGTGGTGGGGCTGCTGCGCGGCGAGAGCTTCGAGGTGGTGCCGACGCTGCACGGCTCGCTGGCGCTGCTGTACCTGGCGGTATTCGGTTCGATCATCGCCTTCAGCACCTACGTCTGGCTGCTGCACCACGTGCGCCCGGTCCTGGTCAGCAGCTATGCCTATGTGAACCCGGCGATCGCCGTGGCCCTGGGCGCCTGGCTGGCCGGCGAGCATTTCACCGCGCACGACCTGGGCGCGATGGCGGTGATCCTGGCCGGCGTGGTCACGATCACCCTGGCCAAGGTGCTGCGGCGATGAGCTCTACGAGTCAGACGGCGGTGGACCGCCGCGGCCTTGCCGTCACCGCCGCGACCTTCGTGATCTGGGGCGTGGTGCCGGTGTACTGGCACCTGCTCAAGGCGGTGCCGGCGCTGCAGATCATGGCCCACCGCGTGGTCTGGAGCGCTTTGCTGGTGGTGGGCTGGCTCCTGTTGCGCGATGGCTGGGGCTGGCTGCGCAAACTCGCCGCGCAACCGCGCGCGCTGCCGGCGCTGGCGTTGAGCAGCGTGCTCATCGCGTTCAACTGGGGGCTGTACATCTGGGCGGTCAACGCCGGCCACGTGGTCGAGACCAGCCTGGGCTACTTCATCAATCCGCTGGTCAACGTCGTGCTGGGCGTGCTGGTGCTGCACGAACGCCTGCGCCGGCTGCAGTGGATCGCGGTGAGTTGCGCGGCCGTGGGCGTGGCCTGGCTGACGGTCAGCGCCGGTTCGCCGCCATGGATCGCGCTGGGACTGGCCGCCTCGTTCGGCCTGTACGGGCTGGTCCGCAAGCTGGTCTCGGTCGATCCGGTGGCCGGGCTGGGCCTGGAAAGCCTGTACCTGTTCCTGCCGTCGCTGGCATACGTGCTGTGGGCCGAGGCCGGGCACGGCGGCGGCTTCTCCGGCGACTGGGGCCTGGGCACCGACCTGTTGCTGGTGTTCGGCGGCGTGGTCACCGCGGTGCCGCTGATCGGCTTCGCCTACGGCGTACGCCGCATTCCGCTGAGCGTGGTCGGGCTGCTGCAATACATCGCGCCGACGCTGCAGCTGCTGCTGGGCGTGTGGTTCTTCCACGAACCCTTCGACACCTCGCGCGCGCTGGGCTTCGGCGCGATCTGGCTGGGCCTGGCGATCTACGCCGGCGAAGGCCTGTGGCGCAGCCGGCGCAAGGCTGCCGCGTAGAGCGGAGCTTGCTCGAGCGCGATGTGCAGGTGATGCCTTCCGCGCTCAGGCGTGACCGGGAGCCAACGGCTGCGGGCAGGCGCCATCGCCCGATTGCGGCGTGCGCGCGAACCAGTCCTCCACCGTCGGCGCCAGCCGATCCAGCCGCATCGGCAGGCTCAGGTGATCTTCGCCGGCCAGTTCCAGGTAACGCGCACGTGGCGCAGCAGCCGCCAGCGCGCGACCGTGCGCGACCGGCACGTGCGCGTCGTCGCGGCCGTGGATCAGCAGCACGCAGGCCGGTGCCTGCGCCAGGGCGGCGCCGACATCGATCCGGTCCAGGTCCAGCGCCAGCCGATGGTCGGCGTCGGCAATCGCCGCATCCAGGGTGTGTGCGTCGAACTGCCAGCGCATCCATTGCGACGACGCCCATTCGCGCAGGCTGTCGGGCTTGCGCTGCAGCATGTGCGGGACCATGTCGCGGATCGCGCGGCCGGCGTTGTCGAACGATTCCATCGCGACCACGCCGCCGACCTGCACGCCAAGATCGCGCGCGGTGAAGATCGCAGTCGCCGCGCCGTAGGACACGCCCATCACGTGCAGCGGGCCGACCACTTCGCCCTGTGCGCGCAGCTGGCGCAGCACGGCGACCACATCGCCGGCTTCGCGCGTGCCGTAACCGGACAAACCGGCGCCGGAGCGGCCATGGTTGCGCAGGTCCACGGTGATCGTGCGATAGCCACGCTGCGCCAGCTCAACCGACCACGGCAGCAGCGAACCGCCATCCATCATCCAGCCGTGCAGCAGGACCACGGTGCCACGCGGCGCGACCGCATGGTCCGGTGCCTGCATCGACAGCGTGTAATCCATGCGCTGGCGCTGGCCGCCATGCGCGCCCAGCCAGGCGTAATGCATGCGGTAGTCGCCCGGATCCAGCGCGCGCCAGAACACCGGCACGCCATCGGGCGTGAGTATCTGTCCGCTGCGCGTGGGCACGGTGGCCAGCAGCGCTTCGATCTTCGCGCTCGGCAGCAGCGGCGACACGCCTCCGGGCGCGACCAGTCGCGCGCCGAGCGCGCTGGCCGGATCGGCCAGGTCGCGGGTGCGCGAATGGGTGAAACCGGCAAGCAGCAGGCAGGCGCAGGCCAGCAGGAGCAGCCGCACGGCCAGGCCTCGCGGCCAGGGCAGGGCGGGAACGGGAACAGCAGACATGGCGGTCGCATCGGACGACGGCGGCCCACCGTAGCGTGCAGGCGGCCGTGCCTTCTACCGCAATCCGGTGACAGTGTGATGACAGCGCCGGCTCCGTTCATCGGAGCCGGCGCATGCGGCCCGGCGCGTCAGAGCGCGCGCAGGGCCGTGGTGATCGGCAGGCGCGCCGCGCGCAGTGCCGGGAACAAACCGCCCACCAGGCCAATGCCCAGCGCCCACTTCAGGCCCGACCACAGCAGCTCGGGCGTGACCTTGAACTGGAACACCACCGCGCTGAAGTTGCTGCCCATGGTCGAGGCGCTGTAGCCGTTGAAGATCAGCCAGGCCAGCAGTCCGCCGAGCACGCCGCCGATCAGGGCCAGCAGCATGGTCTCCAGCATCACCGCCACCACCACCGGCAGGCCGCGAAAACCGATCGCGCGCATCGTGGCGATCTCGCGCGCCCGTCCGGCCACCGCCGCATACATGGTGTTGAGCGCGCCGAACACCGCGCCGACCGCCATGATCGCGCCGATCACCGTGCCCAGGATGGTCAGCAGCTGGTTGAGCTGGCCGCTCTGCTTGGCGTAGTAGGCCTTGGTGCTTTCCACGTCCAGCTTCAGGCGCGGGTCGGCCGCCATCGCCGCGGTGAACTGCTCAAGCCCGGCCTTGCCCTCGGTACGCACGCTGACCGACTGCCAGGCGCCGCGGTTGTAGGTGGTGGCCAGGGTCTGCGCGTCGGTCCAGATCTCCGAATCGTGCACGTCGTTGGAGGCGAACACGCCCACAACCTGCCATTGCTGGTTGCCCAGGTTGAGCGTGCTGCCCACCTCCAGGTCGCGGAACTGCTTCTGCGCGCCCTGGCCGACCACGATCTCGCGCAGGCCGGTGGCGAACTTGCGGCCCTCGAGGATCTTCACCTTCTCGTGCATCGCCCAGCCCTGTTCGCCCACGCCGCGGAACTGGGCATTGACGTCGGTGCCGTCGGCGCGCGAGACCAGGTTGACCACCTGCGACAGTTCCGGCGAGACGATCGGCTTGCCTTCCGCATCGCGGGCCACGCCGGGCAGGCTGGAGATCAGCGGGATCTGGTCGCGCATGATCACCGAGTTGGTCTCGGCCTGCGAACCGCCGCGCAGCACGATCGCGGTGGTCTCATCGCCGGTGCTGTTCATGGTCGTCTGGAAACCACGACCCATCGACAGCATCGCCACCAGCACCGCGACCACGCCGGCGATACCGACCACGATCACCGACGAGGCACCCCAGCGCTGCGGCAGGCTGGCGATGCCGATCCCGGTGGCGGCCAGCGCCAGCCGTCCGCTGCGGGTCAGCAGCAGCCACAAGACCAGCGCCACGGCGATGGCGAGCACGCCGTACCAGGGCAGGAGAATCCATCCGACCAGGCCCACGACGAGCAGCACGATCGTGAGCAGGTTCCAAAGCCATTGCTTGTTCATGATCGGGTCTCCTCAGCGTCCGGCCAGTGCATCGACGATCTTCAGCCGCTTGGCGCGAAGCGCCGGCAGCACGCCCACCACCAGGCCGATCACCACGATCAGCACGGCACCCACGATCCAGGTCTGCAGCGGGATGGTGGGCGGCAGCATGCCCTGAGCCTTGCTCGCCAGCCCGGGCAGGATCAACAGCGCCAGCCCCATGCCGATCAGGCCGCCCAGAGCTACCAGCAGCACCGATTCCACCAGCACCAGCCACAGCACCGTGCCGTCCTTGAAGCCCAGCGTCTTGAGGATCGCCAGCTCGGGAATGCGTTCGCGCACCGCCTGGGCCATGGTGTTGCCGGTCAGCAGCAGCAGGGTGAAGAACACCGCGCCCATGATCGAGGTGACGATCAGGCCGATATCGGCGAACTGCTTGGCGAAGGACTGCTGGAACGCCGACTCGGTCTGGCTCTTGGTCTCGCGGTCGGAATTCAGCGACAGCGCATCGATGGCCTGGGCCACGCGCGAGGCGTGCGCCGGATTGTCCAGGGTGACCGTGTACCAGCTGACCTGGCCCTTGATGTAGTCGTTGGACTCGTCGAAGTACTTCCAGTTCATCACCAGCTGCCGTTCCTCACCGCTGGCCACGGCGCGGTCCTTGGAGCGGAAGATGCCGACCAGCGTCAGCGGCCAGTCGTTGCTGCCCTGGCGCGGGAAGATCGTCGCCTGCAGCGGGATGGTGTCGCCGACCTTCCAGCCGAACTCGTTGGCCAGCGTTTCACCGACCACCGCGCCGGTCTGCGTGCTCTGGAATGCCTTCAGTTGTTCGGGCGGCAGCTGCAGGTTGGAGTACACGTCGAAGTAGTTGGGCGCGACCGAGAAGCTGGGGAAGAAGTTCTTCGGATCCTGATAGATGCCGCCGAACCACATCGCATAGGTCACGTCCTTGACCCCGGGCACGGTGCGGATCTGCTCCTGCAACCGCACCGGCAGGCTCTGGGTGATCGACAGGCGCGAGGTCGTGACCAGGCGGTTGGCGCCATCGACGCTGCCGCCGGAGTTGAACGCCACGCGCACCGAATCGAGCATGCCGAACAGCAGGAAGGCGGTGACCACCGACAGCAGGGTCAACAGTGTCCGCGTCTTGCTGCGGAACAGCTGCGCCCAGACGAGCGAGAAATATTTCATCGCGGGCTGCTCCGGTCAGTGGGCGACCGGCGCGTCGGCCAGTTCGCCCTTGTCCAGGTGGATGGTATGGGTCGCATACTCGGCCGCCTTGGGATCGTGGGTGACCATGATGATGGTCTTGCCGTGCTCGCGGTTGAGCATGCGCAGCAGGTCCAGGATCTCCTCGGCCGAATGACGATCCAGGTCACCGGTGGGTTCGTCGCAGATCAGGAAGGTCGGGTCGGAGACGATCGCACGGGCGATCGCCACGCGCTGCTGCTGGCCGCCGGACAGTTCGTTGGGACGGTGGCTGCGGCGATCGGCCAGGCCGACCAGGGTCAGCGCGATCTGCGCGCGGCGCGCGCGGTCGGCGGCGCCCAGCTTGGTCAGCAGCAGCGGCAGCTCGACGTTCTTCTGCGCGGTCAGCATCGGCATCAGGTTGTAGAACTGGAACACGAAGCCGACGTGGTGGCTGCGCCAGTTCGACAGCTGGCCGGCCGACAGCCGGTCGATGCGCTCGCCCTCGATCTCGATCTCGCCGCCGCTGGGCGTGTCCAGTCCGCCGATCAGGTTGAGCAGGGTGGTCTTGCCCGAACCGGACGGGCCCATCAGCGCGACGAAGTCGCCCTTCGGAATGTCCAGGTCGATGCCGTGCAGCACCTGCACCTGCTCGGGGCCGCGCTGGTAGGTCTTGGTGATGTTGCGGAGGGTGACCAGGGTGGACATGCGCAATTCCTCGGGGTGATCGGCCGGGCGGCCGCGTGGCGTGTTGCGGTTCGTGGGTCGTTAGAGAGCGTGTCGCTGGCGAATCTGTAAGTCAGGCAGTCGGATGCAGCATCCATAAAGCAGCGACCAGCATCATCGCCAGCACCGCCGTTCCGATCAGCAGGCGCGCGGCCAGGGCGATGCCGCCGCGGGCGCGTGCAGCGACGCCGTCGGCGGAAACCGGCAACGCCTCGGCGGCAACGACGAAGCCGCGCGCCAGCACGCCGGCCAGGACCAGCGCCAGCGCGACCGGAAACGGCATCGCCGTGGACCACGCGGCCACCGCCGCCAGTGCCAGGCTGACCAGTGCGAGTACCAGCAGGTTGGGGATCCGTTCCATGCCGCGCGTCCTTGGGTTCGGAATTCTGGAATCAGGGCTGGGCGCCGGCGACGCGGATGCGGTCGCCGTCGGCCAGGGTTTCCGGCGCATCCAGCACCACGGTCTCGCCGGCGGTCAGGCCCGACAGAACCTGGCGGTCCTTGCCCATGGCCACACCGGTCTTGACCATGCGCTGCTCGACCGCGTCCTCGTCGCCGACGACGAAGGCCACGTCGGCGCCTTCGCGCTGCACGATCGCGTTGGCCGGCACACGTACGCCCTGCGGCTTCTGCTCGCCCGGCTGCGGCGCCTGCTCAAGGAAGCTCACCCGCACGCCCATGTCCGGCACGATGCGCTCGTCCTTCTCCTTCAGCGCCACGCGCACCTTGACCGTGGCCTTGCCGCGGTCGGCGGCCGGGATGATCGCGATCACCTCGCCGGGGATGCGCCAGTCCGGGTAGGCGTTGAGCACGATCTCCAGCGGCATCTTCGGCTGCACGCGGCCGATGTAGGACTCGCCCACTTCCACTTCCACTTCCAGCGAATCCATGTCGACGATGGTGCCGATGCCGGTGCGGGTGTAGCCGCCGGTGGCCAGCGGCGAGACGATCTCGCCCGGCTGGGCGGCCTTGGAGGTGACGATGCCGGAGAACGGCGCGCGCACGATGGTGTTGTCCACGCCCTGGCCGGCGATACGCAGCTGGTCGCCTGCGACCTGCGAGTTGCGCTGTGCGGTGACCAGCTGCGCGCGCAGCGCATTGCGCTGGGCGATCGCCTGGTCGTACTGGGCGCGCGACACCAGCTGCTGGCCGACCAGCTTGGACAGGCGGTTGGCGTTGGCTTCGGCTTCGACCAGTTGCGCCTGCACGCTCTCGGCCTGGCTCTTTGACGCGGCGACCTGCGAGGCGGCCAGCGTGCGCTGGGCATCGGCGTCGATCGGATCCAGGCGGGCCAGCACCTGGCCTTCCTCCACGCGCATGCCTTCCTCGATCAGCACTTCCTTGACCCGGCCGGTGACCTTGGCCGAGACGGTGGCCATGCGACGGGCTACGACATACCCGCTGGCATCGAGCACCGACGCGCTGGCGCCGCCGCTGGAGGCGATCGCCACCACCGGTGCGGTGCTCACCTCGGGGGCCTTCTTGCCGCCAAACAGCAGCCAGCCAGCCACGGCAGCCAGCACCACGGCCGCGGCCACGGCCAGCCCGATCCACAACCCGCGCCGCGACGGCGGCGGGGTCGACGGCGTGCGGGTGCGCTCGAGCTTCAGTTCCTTGAGCAGTTCGGCGGAAGCGTTCATTGAGTTCTCTAGAGTTTCCCGGTCCAGTGTCTGCGGCAAGGGTACACGGCGGCCAGTTGCCGGAAGTCACTTTCTGGCGGACGGTCCACCGCGCGGGATGGAATACGTCCATGCCACGACGAGTGGCCCTGTCCGGTTTGGACAGGTCGTCAGGGCACCGGCGCATCCTGCCGATGCCAGCGCGGCGGACGTAGTGACAGCTGTCATGCGCTTGGCGTGCGGTCGGCGACTGCCGCACCGGTGGCGTGCCGGGGAGACTGGTGTCGACCTTCCACGCAGACGTGATCGCCATGGATATCGCACCCCGCGCGCCGCTGGCGCGACTGCACCAGGCCAGCAAGCACTATGGCAAGACCCGGGCGCTGCAGGGCCTGGACCTGGAACTGCGCGCCGGCCAGGTGCTGGCGCTGCTCGGCCCCAATGGCGCAGGCAAGACCACCGCCATCGGCCTGCTGCTCGGACTTCAATCGCCCGACGGCGGCCGCGCCGAGTTGTTCGGCCTGCCACCGCATGACTTGGCCGCGCGCCGCCGCACCGGGGTGATGCTGCAGACCGCCGGCATCCCCGACACGCTCAAGGTGCGCGAGCTGGTCAACCTGGCCCGCAGCTACTACCCCGATCCGCGCGGCCTGGACGAATGCCTGGCCTTGGCCGGGCTGGAGCAGGTTCAGCGCCGCCGCTACGGCCAGCTGTCCGGCGGCCAGCAGAGGCGCGTGCAGTTCGCGATGGCGGTGTGCGGCCGGCCGCAGCTGCTGTTCCTGGATGAGCCGACCACCGGCCTGGACATCGATGCGCGCCAGGGCCTATGGCGCGCGATCCGCGAGCTGGCCGCGCAGGGCTGCGCGATCCTGCTGACCACCCACTACCTGGAGGAGGCCGAAGCGCTCGCCGACCAGGTGATGGTGATCGACCACGGCCGGCTGCTGGCGCAGGGCAGCGTCGAGGAAATGCGCGCGCGCGTGGCGCAGCGGCGGATCGGCTGCGTCAGTGTGCTGCCGCCGGCGCTGGTCGGTGCCTGGGCCGGCGTGCAGGAGGCACACATCGGCGAGGACGGTCGCCTGCAGATCATCGCCGCGCACGCCGAGCCGGTCGTGCGCCGGCTGCTGGCCGAAGACCCGTCGTTGTCGGAACTGGAAGTGCGCCGCGCCGGCCTGGCCGATGCCTTCCTCGCGCTCACCGGCCGCCCGGACGTGGAGTCGGCGGCCATCGAAGAGGAGGCCGCCTGATGGACGCCCACGCCAACACACATGCCCGCGCCATGTCCGCGCCGCTGTGGAACGCCTACGTGCAGGAAGCGCGCTACGAATTCCTGCGCCTGTGGCGCTCGCCGTCGTTCTCGCTGCCGGTGCTGCTGTTCCCGCCGCTGTTCTACCTGCTGTTCGGCGAGATATTCGGCGGCAACCGCTCGCCGGAGGCCGCCCGCTACCTGCTGGCCGGCTACAGCGTGTTCGGGATCATGGGCGTGGCCCTGTTCGGCTTCGGGGTGACCGTTGCGCTGGACCGCGAACAGGGCTTGCTGGTGCTCAAGCGCGCCCAGCCGATGCCGGCTGGCGCGTACCTGCTGGCCAAGGTGGCGATGGCGATGCTGTTCAGCGCAATAGTGGTCGCGTTGCTGTCGGTGCTGGGCGCGGTGGTGGCCGATGTGCGACTGGCGCCGATGCAGTGGCTGGGGTTGTTCGCCACCTGCCTGCTGGGCGTGCTGCCGTTCAGCGCGCTGGGCCTGTGGCTGGGCACGCTGGTCGGCGGGCGCGGTGCGCCGGCGCTGATCAATCTGGTCTACCTGCCGATGGCATTCCTGTCGGGCCTGTTCATCCCGCTGTCGATGCTGCCGGCCGCGCTCAAGTCGATCGCGCCGCTGTGGCCGTCGTACCATCTGGCCCTGATCGCGCAGGCGCAGGCCGGCTTCGGCAACGGTGGCGCGCTGTGGCCGCACGTGGCGGTGCTGCTGGGCGTGACCGTGCTGTTCCTGTTCCTGGCCCGTCGCCGACTGGCGACCCACTGACCGGAGTCCGTGCCATGCGCGGTTCATTGCCCGCCTGGATCAAACCCGCTCCCGATTCGTTGCTGGCCAGCAGCCAGCGTCGCGGACAACCGGCCTGGTCGGAGTTCATCCACGTGCTGTGGACGATGTGGGTGTTCGTGGTCCCGGCTTTCACCCCGCAGGGCTACGACGCGCGCTGGTGGGCGCTGACCGCACTGTCCTATCCGCTGTTCCTGGCCCTGTACATGGGCTGCCTGCTGTTGCCGTCACGCTGGGTCGCCGCCTGCGCCGGCGGCATGATCGCGCTGTGCCTGGCATTGATCCCCTGGTATCCGTCGGGCATGAGCTACTTCGTGTTCGGCTGCGTGATGCTCGGCGGGCACCGCTGGCGCAGCGGCTGGCACTACGCGGCCGCGCTGGTGCTGGCCAACGCGGCGCTGATCGTGTTCGCACGCACGATCGGTTACCCGTGGACGGCGCTGGTCTGGATCCCGGTGACCACGCTGATCGTGGGCCTGATCGTGCATGTGGAGCGCCAGCGGCAATGCAAGGACGCCGCGCTGCGCCTGTCGCAGGAAGAAGTGCGGCGACTGGCCGCGACCGCCGAACGCGAACGCATCGGCCGCGACCTGCATGACCTGCTCGGCCACACCCTGTCGCTGGTGGCTTTGAAGGCCGATCTGGCCGGACGCCTGCTCCAGCGCGATCCGTCGGCCGCGCAGCGCGAGATCGGCGAACTCGGCCAGGTCGCGCGCGATGCGTTGGCGCAGGTGCGGCGTGCGGTCACCGGCATCCGTTCGGCGGAGCTGGCGGCCGAACTGGCGGCGGCCCGCGTACTGCTGGAGGGCGAAGGCATCGCGCTGCAGGCAGACATGACCGAGGCGGCGGTGCCGCCCGAGCAGGAGACGGTGCTGGCGCTGTGCCTGCGCGAGGCGGTGACCAACATCCATCGCCATGCCCATGCCAGTCACGTGCGCATGTCGTTGCAGCGGCAGGCCGAGCACTGGCGGCTGCAGGTAGAAGACGACGGCCGCGGCGGCGCGATCCGTCCGGGCAACGGCCTGGCCGGGATGCGCGAACGGCTGCATGCCCTGGGCGGCAATCTGCGCCTGGAACCGGCCAGCCCGCGCGGCACGCGCCTGGTCGCCGAGCTGCCGCACTGGTGGCCGGTGGCAGCCGAAGTCGCCCACCCGTAGAGCGGGGCTTGCGTCTGCTAACGTCGGCGCATGTCCACGACGATGCGCCACCGATGATCCGCGTCCTGCTGGCCGAAGACCAGGCGATGGTCCGCGGCGCGCTGGCCGCTTTGCTGGGCATGGAGCCAGACATCGAGGTCGTCGGCGCGGTGGCCGATGGCGAGAGCGCCTGGCGCGAAGTGCAGCGCCTGCAACCGGACGTGCTTGTCACCGACATCGAGATGCCCGGCATCACCGGCCTGGAACTGGCCCAGCGCATCCAGCGCCACGAACTGCCGGTCAAGGTGGTGATCGTCACCACCTTCGCCCGCACCGGTTTCCTGCGCCGCGCGCTGGAAGCCGGCGTGGTCGGCTACCTGCTCAAGGACGCCCCGGCCGAGCGCCTGGCCGAAGCATTGCGTAAGGTCCGCCACGGCGGGCGGGCGATCGACCCGGAGCTCGCGGTCGAAGCCTGGGGCGAAGCCGATCCGCTCAACGACCGCGAACGCCAGGTGTTGCGCCTGGCGGGCGAGGGCCGCACCTCCGGCGAGATCGCCACCCAGCTCAATCTGTCCCAGGGCACCGTGCGCAACTACCTGTCCGAGGCGATCGGCAAGCTTGGCGTCGGCAACCGGATCGAGGCCGCGCGGCTGGCCCGGCAGAAGGGCTGGCTGTAGCGCACCGGCGCCGGATCGGCGTCGTCGCGCCGCGGTACGGAGCTTGCATGGGGGCTGCTGTTTCACGCCGCTTCCCGCAAAATCACCGCCATGCCCCGCCGCCTGCACCTGGCCAACCGGATTGGACTGCCCGTCGCCGCGCTTATCTTCGCCGCGATCGGCGTCGGCGTGCTTGTCGGCGCGCAGCGCTTCATCGCCGATGCCAACCAGGTGGCGCACACCAACGAGGTGATCGCCAGCGTCGATGCGGTCGAGGCACGCCTGCGCGATGCCGAGGCCGCCCAGCGCGGCTACCTGCTTACCGGTAATGTCGATTACCTGGCCGCCTACCAGGTCAACCGCGAGCAGACCGGCCCGCTGCTGGACCGGTTGCAGCGGCTGGTCCGCGACAACCCGCAGCAGCTGGAGCGGGTCCAGGTCCTGCGCCAGCTGCGCGACCGGCGCATCGCCCAGATCGAGACCAACCTCGGCCGCTACCGGCGTGGTGGGCTGGCCGCCGCACAGGCCGGCATCGACAACGACGTGCTGCAGGTGTCCTCGGCCATCCGCAGCCAGGCCCAGCAACTGCTCGAGCGCGAGCGCGAGCTGCTGGCCGCACGCGACCTTTCCAGCCGGCGCAGCGCCGACGTGCTGCGTGCGCTGGCCCTGCTCGGCATCCCGTTGGGAATTGCAGTGGTCGGCGCGGTGTACTGGATGCTCGTGCGCGAGATCCGTCGCCGCGGCCGCGCCGAGCGCGCCAGCGTGGAGGCCAACCTGCGCCTGCGCGAGTCGGTCGAGCAGCTGGAGCGGCACACCGCCGATCTGGCCGAACTCAACCGCTACGGCAACCTGCTGCAGAACTGCCTCAAGCCCGAGGAGGCGGTGGCGCTGACCACCCAGCTGCTGTCGCGCCTGCTGCCGGGCACCGGCGGCACCCTGTACCGGATCCGCGCCTCGCAGGATTACGCCGAGGAACTGGCGCACTGGGGCGAGCACGTCGCCGCCAGCGCCGCGCTGCTGCCGCCCGAGCACTGCTGGGCGCTGCGCCGCGGGCAGGCGCACGTGTTGCGAGCGCACGGCGAGACGCTGCGCTGCATCCACATCGATCCGCCGGCGATCGAGGTCGCGCTCAACACCGCCTGCATCCCGCTGGTCGCCCAGGGCCACCAGCTGGGTTTCCTGTATCTGTCCTCGACCTCGCCGGCGATGCTGGAGCGGATGGACCTGGTGCAGGCGGCCACCGAGCAGCTGTCGATGGCCCTGCACAACCTGGCCCTGCAGGAGCGCCTGCGCATCCAGTCGATCCGCGATCCGCTCACCGGCCTGTTCAACCGGCGCTACCTGGAGGAGTCGCTGGCCCGCGAACTGGCCCGCTGCGAGCGCCGCGCGCTGCCGCTGAGCCTGCTGATGCTCGACCTGGACCACTTCAAGGCGTTCAACGACCTGCATGGCCATCCCGGCGGCGACGCGCTGCTGGCCGGCTTCGGCCACCTGCTCAAGACCATTGCGCGCGGCGAGGACATCGCCTGCCGCTACGGCGGCGAGGAGTTCACCCTGATCCTGCCGGAGACCACGCTGGAACAGGCCGGTCGCCGCGCGGTGGAAATCGGCGAGGCGGTGCGGGCGATGCGCGTGGAGCACCTGGGCAGCGAGTTGCCGGCGGTCACCGTGTCGATCGGCGTGGCCGGCTTCGATGGCGCCGGCGATACCGGCGAGATCCTGATGCGGCGCGCGGATCGCGCGCTGTACCGGGCCAAGCGCGCCGGTCGCGATCGTTTCGAAGTCGAGCCCGGCGTGCTGGTCGACAGCTTATGCGCGTCAGCCGATGCCGAGCAGGCGTCGCCCCAGTTCCGGCCAGGCCTGGCTCTGGCCGATCGCAACGACGAGCAACTGCATCCCCACCAGGACCGGGATGGCGAGGCGATGGACCGGATGCACGCTGCCACGCGTGGCCAGGTCATAGCCCATCGCCGCGGCGAACAGCACCAGCACCCCGGCATAGTTGGACAGCCACTCGGACAGGAAACCCGGCGGCAAGGCCGTGGCGATCGCGCCACCCCACCAGCGCGCGAACGCAGCGACGAGGATTACTGCCGTGGCCAGGCAGATCAGCCGCTTGTGGTAGGGCGGCGAGCGCCGGTACGCGAACGCGGCCAGCGCGCAGCCAACGAAGCCCAGCACGCTGTTCATCGCGATCGGCAGGAAGCGGATGTTCTCCGGGTCGCGCGGCGCATAGAAACGCTGGCTGTAGAACTCGGCGGCGACGGCCGACCAGGCCATCAGCGGCACCAGCAGCATGCCCATCGCACCGAGGGTCCGGTGCCAGTGCAGGCGGCCGCTGCTGGCCAATGCCACCTGCAAGGCCAGCAAAGTCAGCCAGGCGAAGAACGCCCAGACATGGATTTCCAGCACGAGCGGCGCCGTGTAGTCGGCGTGGCCGGTGAAGCGAGCCCTGACCTGGCTTGCGAATCCGATCGCGACCACGCACCACGCAAGCAGTACGAACGACCAGCCGAAGATCGTGTCCAGCCGATGACGTCGGGTGAAGCCCGTCCCGGTTCTCGTCCCCATGCCCATGTCCACGCGTCCCCACGCAGCCACGGTCGTGGCTGCGCCATCCTAGCGCGGCCGGAACTCAGGGCAGGGCGCGCAGGCGTGGGCTCGCGCGATGCGCCGGCTCAGCCGCCGTAGCGCGCCTTCAGCAGTGCCCAGGCCGAACGCAGGCCCAGCGCTTCGCCGCCGGCCGGGCGGCCGGGGCGGCTGCTGTCGTTCCAGGCGTAGGTATCCAGGTGCGCCCACGGCGTGCCGTTGGGCACGAAGCGCTCCAGGTACAGCGCGGCGGTGACCGCGCCGGCCATGCGCGAACCGGCATTGGCCAGGTCGGCGACATTGCTGGTCAGGTAGCGCAGGTACGGACGCCACAGCGGCATGCGCCAGACCGGATCGCGGGTGCGCTCGCCGCTGGCGATCCACTCGGCAGCCAGCGCGTCGTCGTTGGCGAACAGCGCCGGCAGGTCCGGCCCCAACGCGATGCGCGCGGCACCGGTGAGCGTGGCGAAATCCACGATCAGCGCCGGCTTCTGCTCACCGGCATAGGTGAGCGCATCGCACAGGATCACCCGGCCCTCGGCGTCGGTGTTGTCGATCTCCACGCTGACCCCGGCGCGGGTGGCGATGACCTCGCCCGGGCGGAACGCATCCGGACCGATCGCGTTCTCCACCGCCGGCACCAGCAGGCTCAGCCGCACCGGCAGCTTGCGCGACATCACCAGCGCGGCCAGCGCCAGCGCGTGCGCCGCGCCGCCCATGTCCTTCTTCATGTTGCGCATGCCGTCGGCCGGCTTGATGTCCAGGCCGCCGGTGTCGAAGCACACGCCCTTGCCGACCAGCACCACGTGCGGATGGGCGTGGTCGCCCCAGCGCAGTTCGATCAGCCGCGGCGCGCGATGCGAGGCGCGGCCGACCGCATGGATCGCCGGGAAGTTGTGCGCCAGCAGCGATTCGCCGGCGACCACTTCGACATGCGCGCCGTGTTCGGCGGCCAGCTCGCGGGCGATCGCTTCCAGATGCTGCGGGCCCATGTCCTGGGTCGGCGTATTGACCCAGTCGCGCACGCGCATGGTCGCCAGCAGCACGTCCAGCGCTTCGCCATCGAGCTGCGGCAGGCGCAGGCGCGCCGGCGCGCGCGGCGGGTTCTTGTAGCGGTCGAAGCGGTAGCTGCCCAGGCCCCAGCCCAGCTGCAGCGCGGCCAGCTGCGCGGCCGGCAGGTCGGCGGCCGGCGCCCAGGCGCCCGACGGCAGCGCGGTCGGCGCATGCGCATAGCTGCACGGATCCAGCGGATCGCCGATGCCGACCAGCGCGCCGAGCAGGCCGCTTTCGCCGGGCAGCAGCGCGACCGAGCCGGGCGTGGGCTGGAAATCCTGCGCGTCCAGCCACGCCGACACCGCCGCCGGCTGGGCCGAGCGCCACGCGCCGTATCCGTCGCGGTCGAGCAGGTGCAGCGGCAGGGCGGAGCTGCCGGTGTCGGCGTAATGGGACTGGTGCTTCATGCGCTGTGGTCTCGCGTGTGGTCGCCGGTGGCGTTCGCGTCCAGCCAGTCGGCCAGCGCGGTGAGGGTGGTGAACTGCAGGTCGGGCACGATCTCGTCGTGCTGCCACTGACGGTCTTCGCGGTTGATCCAGCAGCTGCGCAGGCCCGCGCGCGCGGCACCGGCCACGTCCATCTCGATGTGGTCGCCCACGTGCAGCACCTGGCCCGGCGCGCAGCCCAGGCGCTCGCACGCGGCCAGGAAGATGCTGGCTTCCGGCTTGGCCGCGCCGTGCTCGCGGGCACCGAGCTGGAAGGCGAAGTGCCCGGCGATGCCGACCCGTTCCAGGTCGGCGTTGCCGTTGCTCAGCGCGGCCACCGGCACGTGCGCGGCGATCCGCAGCAGCCCGTCCATCGCATCGGGGTAATACTCGACCTGGTTGCGCGCGGCGTAGAACGCCTCGTAGGCCGGTTCGAGCAGGTCCAGGCTGGCGCCGCTGGCCTCCAGCGCCTCGCGCAACGTCAGCCGGCGCAGTGCGGACAGGTCGTGGTGCAGGTGCGGGTGGTCGCGGAAGGAGCGCTCGCGCAGCTCGCGCATCGCCGCCACCGGGTACATGGCCGCCGTTGGCGGGCTGTGCTCGAGCATCCAGTCGTGCAGCACCTGGTCGATGCGCGCGCCAATCGGCGCGAACGGCCACAAGGTGTCGTCGAGGTCGAGGGTGATGGCGCGGACGGCAAAGCTCACGGCCGGCATTGTAGAGCGGCCCCCGCCCGGCCGCGACGGCGGCGGCGTGAAAATACGGCGGAATGGGGCTGTCTGGCTCCCGCTCGGCCTTGACGCGGGAACCACCGGCGAAAGGGAGCGCTACTGCTGGCGTGGCTTGGTTCCGGACCGGCGAAGCCAACGCCCTCAAAGCCACCCGAGGACGTCGACCTGCAGGGGTATGGCGCAAGTGGCACAGGGACGTGCCACGGCCGCGAGTGCGGACAGGGATGTCCGCCCGAGGGCTAAGCCATACCCTGCAGGACGGCGGCCCCTCACCGATGCGAGGCTTTCGCTCTTGCGGTAAGCGCGACTACTCCAGCAGCCGCGCCCAGCCGCCCATGCCCTCGACCTGCGCCAGCACCAGCTTCACGCACACCAGCAGCGGGACCGCCAGCAGCAGCCCGATCAGGCCCCACAGCCAGCCGAACAGCATCAGCGCCAGGATCAGCACCAGCGGCGACAGCGCCATGCGCCGACCCAGGACAATCGGCGTGACGATCTGGCCTTCGATCGTGTGCAGCAGCAGGTAGGCCACCGCCGGCAGCAGCGAATGCCAGGTGTCGTCGAAGGCGACGAAACCCACCAGCAGCATCAGGCACATGCCGATCAGCGGACCCACGTAGGGCGCGAAGTTGAGCAGCATTACTGCCGTGCCCCACAGCAGCGCTTCCTGCGGCGGGAACTTGAGCGCGTAGAGGATGCCGGCGAAGGCCAGGCCGACCACCGCGTTGATCACGCTGATGGTCAGCACGTAGCGCGACACCTCGCGCTCGATCGAATGCAGGATGTCGACGGTGAACTTCTTCTGCTGGCGCCCGGGCAGCAGCGCGATCGCGTTGCGCTGCAGGTTCTCGCCATAGACCATGAAGAAGAACGTCAGCAGCACCACTGCCAGCACCGAGGCGGCCAGGCGCGGGGTGCGGGTCAGCGCCGCGTACGGATCGTCCACGCGCGTGCGCACCACCTCGACCTTGCGGTTGGTCTCGCCGGCTGCCGCGCGCGCCATGTCCTCGGCGATGCGGTTGGCCTCGTGCATCGGCTTGGTCAGGTCCTGCAGCTGGCGGGCCAGCTTGCGCGCCTCGCGTGGCGCCTGTTCGGCCCATTCGGCCGCCGGGGCCGCCAGTTGCACGCCCAGAGCGCCGGCGCCGGCCAGTCCGGCCAGCAGCACCAGCAGCGCGCCCAGGAAGCGCGGCACGTACAGCCGACGCAGCAGCCGGATCAGCGGATTGCCGATAAGGGCGAAGAACGCCGCCAGCAGCACCGGCAGGATCACCTCCTGCGCGGCCCACAGCGTGTAACCGACCGCCAGCGTGGCCAGCACGATCAGCGCTGCCGACGCGCGGGGCCGCGGTCGCAACTGCGAGTCGAGCGCAACGGTGGACTCGCCCGGTTCGACCGGTGCGGGCTGGGGCGGGAGGGGAGTGTCGGTCATGCAGGGCGGCCTGAGGCGACCGACCGGCAGGCGCCGGCCGACTGGGCGTGGAAGGGATGAATCAGCGTTCGGACAGTTCGGTGGCCGCTTCCGCCGGCGAGGGCGCCTGCGTGCGCAGCGGATCGCCGGGCGGCACATTCGCAGTCGAAGCCCGCGCGCCGGCCGCTGACTGGCCGGTGGCTTCGGCCAGGTTCTCGTTGGCTGCGGCGGCTTCTTCGGCGGCGACATCGGCCGTCTCGGCGGCTTCCTGCGAAGCGGCGGCGGCCTGCAGCGAGGCGAGCATGCTCGACACCGTGCCCAGCAGCTGCAACCAGCGTGTGCCGCCGACCTTGGACAACGGCTCGGCGCGGCCGACCAGGAAGCCGGACAGCAATCCGGCGATCACGATCCGCCCCGGCGTCCAGCCGCGCCGCCAGGCCTGGCCGAACTCCTGCCGATGCATCTGCGCGCGATCCATGGACGATTCCACCCGCCGCTCGGCGCGCTGGACCCGCTGCCGCAAGACTTCGAACCTCATCGCGGCGGCTCCTGCGAAGGCGTGGCCGCCGTGGTCAGCGACGCGGCCACCGCATCGGCGCGCGGCGCTTCGCGTTCGCCCGTGTCATTGCCGCCATTGCCGCCATTGCCGCGGTCGTCATCCTCATCGTCGTGTTCATCGAACAGTCCCATGCGGGTGAGCTGCCGGCGTGTGGCATGCAGGCCCATGTAGTCGAAGAAGCGCGACGTGCGCCACGCGGCCAAGCCGGTGATGGCCAGGTTGAACAGCGCCGCGATGGACAGCGAAGCCAGCCAGGACAGCCCGAAGCGCTGCATCAATGCCACGCCGGCGGCCGTGGCCAGCAGCCAGGCCGAAGCGCCGAACACGATGGCCACTCCCGCCCAGGCGATGCCGCGCCCAAGCGCGCTGCGTGCCAGGGCCAGGTCGGCCGACAGCAGCGCACGCAGCGAGCGCAGCGAATCGCGCGTGGCGCCCAGCGTCGCCTTGCCCGCGTCGCTGACCGCGCGCAGGCTGTCTTCCAGCGGAGGTGGCGCGCCCGCATCCCTTCCGGGTGCGGGTGCGTCCCCGGGGCGTTCCCCTTCGCTCATTGCCGCGGCGATCCGCTCAGCGGTCGCGACGGGTCAGTGCGGCGACCAGCCAGCCGGCGGCGAAAGCCACGCCAAAAGAGGCCAGCGGACGCTCGCGGATCAACTCGGAGGCGCTGTCGATCAGGTCGCGGCCCTTGTCCATCAGCGCATCCATCTGCTCGCGCGCGGCATCACCGCCGAGCTCGGCGGCGGCCAGCCCGGCCAGCGCGCTGTCGGCCAGTTCGGCCTTGACGTTGGCACGGCCCAGGCGAAGTTCGTCGCCAGCGGCCGAGCCTGCACCCTTGATCGCCTCGCCAGCGGCGCCGGCAGCGGCCTTCAGGTGCGAGCCGGCTTCGGCCAGGTTGTCCTTCAAGTTCTCGGTGGAGGTCGGGGTCATCGTGGTTCTCCTCATGGACGTGCGGTGGGGGCGACGCCGGTGTGGCGCGACGTGGCCATGGAATCACGGGGGCGGTGTACGCCCCGTTACGGCATGAATGGAGTGCTGCCGATGCCCGCCTTCAGCTGGCTCATTGCATCAACAGCCGGCCCTGCACGTTACCCCGATAGACCAGCAGCACCAACTGCTGCGGCGGCTTGGCCAGGCTCGAGCGCAGCGCGGGCAGGTCGTCGACCTGCCCAGCGGTGGTCGCGACGATCACATCGCCCGGACGCAACTGGTTGCGCGCAGCGCGGCTTCCCGCCTGCACGTCCTCCACCAGCACGCCGCCACGGCCACGGGCCTGGCGCTGGCCTTCGGGCAGCTCGACCAGGCGCGCGCCGGCCAGGCGCGGATCGACCGAGCCGCCGTCCAGGCTGCGCGGCTGCTCGCGCAAGGTCGCGGTCATCGACAGGGTCTTGCCGTCGCGCAGCACCTGCAGCGGAACCTTGCCGCCGACCGGCTGCAGGCCTTCGAAGTTGTGCAGCGACAGCGGATCGGCGATGCGCTGGCCGCCGGCGCTGATGATCACATCGCCCGGCTTGATCCCCGCCGCCGCCGCGCCCGAGCCCTCATACACCTGCGTCACCAGCGCGCCCTGCTGGCCATCGGCCAGGCCCAGGCTGCGGACCAGGCGCGGATCCAGGTTCTGGGTATCGATGCCCAGCGTGCCGCGACGCACCTCGCCGGTGGTCACCAGCTGCTGGACCACGTCGCGTGCCAGGTTGGACGGAATCGCCAGGCCCAGGCCGATGTTGCCGGCCATGCTGCCCTGAGGGTTCAGGCTGGCGGTGTTGATGCCGACCAGCTCGCCGCGCAGGTTGACCAGCGCGCCGCCGGAGTTGCCCGGGTTGATCGATGCGTCGGTCTGGATGAAGTTCTGGTAGCCCAGCCCGCGGATGCCGCTGCGGCCCACCGCCGAGACAATTCCCGAGGTCACCGTCTGGTTCAGGCCGAACGGGTTGCCGATGGCCACCACGTAATCGCCCACCTCAAGCCGGCCGCTGTCGCCCAGCGGCAGCCCGGTCAGGTTTTCGGCCGGGATCCGGATCAGCGCCACGTCGGTGTCGCGGTCCGAACCCAGGAACTCGGCCTTGAGCGTGCGCCCGTCGGCCAGGGTCACCGAAACGTCGTCGGCGCCCTCGATCACGTGGTGGTTGGTGAGCACGTAGCCGCGCTGGGCGTCGATGATCACGCCCGAGCCCAGCGATTCGTTGATCCGCTCCTGCGGCACCTGCGGGAACAGGCGGCGGAACATCGGATCGTCGAAGAACGGGTTGCGCACCGTCACCCGCTGCTTGGTGTGCACGCTGACCACCGCCGGCATCACCTGCTTGAGCATCGGCGCCAGCGAGGGCAGGGCCTGGCCGTCGATCGCCGTCGGCAGCGCGGCCGCAGCGGCCGGCAGCGGCAGGACCGGGGCGGACGGCGGCGGCAGGCTGGACGGGGCCGCCTCGGCGCGGTTCTCCAGCAGTTCGTTCACCGCGGTGGCGGCAAAGCCTCCGAACGCGGCGGCAATCGTCAGGGCGAGCAGGGTGGTGGCAGCACGCATGGAGCCGGGTTCCTCAAGGAGGGGTGTTGCGGGGGGGCGTTCTCATGAAGCTGAACGAGTCTGCTGGGCCCGGATTAAACGGCCGGTGAAGTAGCGTCCAGGGCCCTGGAAACCCACCCCGACCCCCACCCCCGTCGCAGGCCCCGGAGCGACCTGTGGAACAGCGTGCGTTGCGTCACGCAAGTGGTTGACAGTGCCCGGGACGGGGGGTAGCTTGACGGCCTGTTGCGCCACAAGATGTTGCGGTGCGACGGAATCCAGGCCCAAGCGATGGTGGTTCACCGAACCAGCCTCGCCAAGCCAAATCGCCGGGGGGTGGCGAGCGGATGCGGCAGCAAAACACAGTCGGAAACGGCCTTTCGGGCCGCCAGGAAACCACCGTCTGACCCGGCGAGCGGCGCGTACCCACGCGACCCGCCGGCCTTGCCGTCCCCGTTCCGTCCGTCCCTCCGGGCAATGAGATCCAGCTGCGGTAAAGGAGAAACCAACAGCATGAGCACGGTGCGCCTCGAAGTGGTCCAGGACAACACCAAGAGCAGCGGCGAAATCCCGTTGCAGCCCGCCTCCCAGGACATCTGGGACAAGAAGTACCGCCTGAAGACCAAGCAGGGCGTGCCGCTGGATGCGGACATCGACGGTACCTACCAGCGCGTGGCCCGGGCCCTGGCCGACGCCGAGGACTCCGACGAGAAGCGTGCCTACTGGTACGAGCGCTTCGTGTGGGCGCTGCGCCGCGGTGCGATCCCGGCCGGCCGCATCACCTCCAACGCCGGCGCGCTGGAGCACAAGCCGGCCACCAGCACGATCAACTGCACCGTGTCGGGCACCATCACCGACTCGATGGACGGCATCCTGGACAAGGTCCACGAGGCCGGCCTGACCCTGAAGGCCGGTTGCGGCATCGGCTACGAGTTCTCCACGCTGCGTCCGCGCGGCGCGTTCGTCGCCGGCGCCGGTGCCTACACCTCCGGCCCGATGTCCTTCATGGATATCTACGACAAGATGTGTTTCACCGTCTCCAGCGCCGGCGGCCGCCGTGGCGCGCAGATGGGCACGTTCGACGTCAGCCATCCGGACGTGAAGGACTTCATCCGCGCCAAGCGCGAAGACGGTCGCCTGCGCCAGTTCAACCTGTCGCTGCTGATCACCGACGGCTTCATGAAGGCCGTGGCCGACGACAGCGACTGGCCGCTGGTGTTCCCGGTCAGCGCCAAGGAAAAGGCCGACACCGACCTGGCCGACGCCGAGAAGATCGTCTGGCGCGACTGGCCGACCCACGAGAACTACATCAGCCGCGACGACGGCCTGGTGGCCTGCAAGGTGTACGGGCACATCCGCGCCCGCCACCTGTGGGACATGATCATGGTCTCCACCTACGACTACGCCGAGCCGGGTTTCATCCTGATCGACAAGGTCAACGAGATGAACAACAACTGGTGGTGCGAGAACATCCGCGCGACCAACCCCTGCGGCGAGCAGCCGCTGCCCCCGTACGGCGCCTGCCTGCTGGGCTCGGTCAACCTGACCACCTTCGTCCGTGACCCGTTCACCGACAAGGCCCGGTTCGACTGGGAGGAATACAAGGAAGTCGTGCGCGTGTTCACCCGCATGCTCGACAACGTGGTCGAAGTGAACGGCCTGCCGTTGCAGCAGCAGCGCGACGAGATCATGCGCAAGCGCCGCCACGGCATGGGCTTCCTGGGCCTGGGCAGCACCCTGACCATGCTCAAGATGAAGTACGGCTCGCCCGAGAGCCTGGGCTTCACCGAGCAGATCTCCCGCGACATGGCCGTGGCCGGCTGGGAAGTGGGCCTGTCGCTGGCCCTTGAGAAGGGCGCCGCCCCGATCATGGAAGAGCGCTTCGAGGTCACCGCGCAGATGCTGCGCCAGCGCCCGGAAATGGCGAAGGACGGCTGGCGCGTGGGCCAGGACATCCCCGGCAAGGTGCTGCACGCCCGCTACAGCCGCTACATGCAGCGTATTGCTTCGGTGGCGCCGGAGCTGGTGGACGAGCTGGCCGAAGTCGGTTCGCGCTTCACCCACCACAGCTCCATCGCCCCGACCGGCACCATCTCGCTGTCGCTGGCCAACAACGCCTCCAACGGCATCGAGCCTTCGTTCGCGCACCACTACAGCCGCAACGTGATCCGCGAAGGCAAGAAGTCCAAGGAAAAGGTCGACGTCTACAGCTACGAGCTGCTGGCCTACCGCCACCTGGTCAACGCCAAGGCGATGCCGTATGCCGACAGCGCCGACGCGCAGCTGCCGGACTACTTCATCGCCGCCGACGACATCTCCCCCAAGGAGCACGTCGACGTGCAGGCCGCCGCGCAGAAGTGGGTGGACAGCTCCATCTCCAAGACCGCGAACGTCCCCACGGATTACCCGTACGAGGACTTCAAGGACATCTACCGCTACGCCTACGAGCAGGGCCTGAAGGGCTGCACCACGTTCCGCTTCAACCCGGCCGCCTTCCAGGGCGTGCTGGTCAAGGAGAAGGACCTGGAGAACACCACCTACCGCTTCGAGCTGGAAGACGGCTCGATCCTGGAGGTCAAGGGCAACGAAGAGATCGAGTACGACGGCGAGACCCACACCGCCGCCAACCTCTTCGATGCGCTCAAGGAAGGGTATTACGGCAAGTTCTGAGTAACGAGGACTCGACCTTGCCGAAGGTCGCGGCGCGCGCTGTTCCGGGCGCCCGCCGCGACCGGTTCCAAGCAACACGGCGCCCGGAAGCTGCAGAAGTTGTCCCGATTACCACACGAAGAGCGCCCCCAGGAGGGCTCCCCATGAGCAATGGCAATGGTGTGACGGCGACCCTTTCCGAGGCCGCCGAGACCGTGAAGGAAAAAGCCGCTGAAGTCGGCCATGCAATCAGTGCCACCGCCAGCGGCGCGGTCGCCACTGCCGGCAAAACCGTGACCAAGGCGAAGAAGTCGGCCAAGAAGACCGTCGCCAGGGCCACCAAAGCGGTCAAGAAGGAGAGCGCCAAGGTGAGCAAGGCCGTCAAGAAGGAAACCGCCAAGGTCAAGAAGGCGGTCAACAAGACCGTGGCCAAGGCCAAGAAGTCGCTGACTGCCGCCAAGGACAAGGCCACCGCCGAAGCCGACGCGCTGCGCAAGAAGCTGGGCAAGAAGAAGCCGGCCAAGAAGGCCGCTGCCAAGAAGACCGCCAAGAAGGCGGCTCCGAAGAAGGCTGCGGCAAAGAAGGCTGCTCCGAAGAAGGCCGTCAAGAAGGCCCCGGCCAGGAAGGTCGCTGCGAAGAAGGCAGCTCCGAAAAAGGCCGTCGCCAAGGCCCCGCAAAAGGGGGCCAAGGCCCCGGCGAAGAAGGCCGTGAAGAAGGCTGCGCCGAAGAAGGCCGCCGCCAAGCGCGCTCCGGCCAAGAAGGCTCCGGCCAAGAAAGCCGCCAGGAAAGCCGCAAAGAAGTAAGCAGTCACCAACGCAATACGTCCCTCCCCACCTTGGGGAGGGACGGCGGCGGCGTCTTTGCCGCTCCCACGCAACGCACACAGGACACGCAAGATGGCCGTCAAGATCGACAAGAAAATCAAGGGTTACGCTGTTGTCACCGCCGAAGAGAAGGCGCGCGAATCCGCGCCGCCGGTGGTCGCCGCACCGGTCGATCGTGCCGTGATGGAGGCCGAAGCGGCCAAGGACAACATCATCCACATGCACGAGCGCATCGAGCGCCCGGAAGTCCTGATCGGCAGCACCTACAAGATCAAGTCGCCGATGGTCGAGCACGCCATGTACGTGACCATCAACGACATCGTCCTCAACGCCGGCACCGAGCATGAGCTGCGCCGCCCGTTCGAGGTGTTCATCAACTCCAAGTCGATGGACCACTTCCAGTGGATCGTCGGCCTGACCCGCATCATGTCGGCCGTGTTCCGCAAGGGCGGCGACGTCACCTTCCTGGTGGAAGAGATGAAGGCCGTGTTCGACCCGCGCGGCGGCTACTTCAAGGCCGGCGGCGTCTACATGCCCTCGCTGGTCGCCGAGATCGGCGCGGTGGTCGAAGAGCACATGAAGTCCATCGGCCTGATCCACGACCCGGAGATGAGCGCCCACACCAAGGCCCTGATCGCCGAGAAGCGCAAGCAGTTCGAAGACCGCTCAAAAAAAAACAGTGACCTGACCCCGGCGAGCGCCGCTGCCCAAGCAAGCGCCGGCGGCACCCAGGAAGACATCGCCGTCACCGGCGACGGCACCAGCTTCCCGCCCAGCGCCACCATGTGCCACAAGTGCAGCACCAAGGCGCTGGTGATCATGGATGGCTGCGCGACTTGCTTGAACTGCGGGTATAGCAAGTGTGGGTAGCCTGGGAAAGAGAGATGTCGTGCGTTGGCTTTCAGCAGGGTCGATAGCAGTACTTGCTGGTCTTCGCGCGGCATTCCTCTTATCCACCTTTTTGCTGCCTGGCTTGGCTTTCGTTCTTGTACTGGCAGCTGTTCTCCAGAAGAGCGGCCTCTTCCAGGTGCCGACAATCGGCGCATATCTCGATCCGATTTCGATTGAGGCGAGCTTTACACTGCTCGCAATAATTCTGGCCTCGTTCGGGGCTTTACGGGCTTGGCGGCTTCAAAAGCGCGACGAGCTCTTGTTGCAGTCTCTAGAAGAAGTGCAATCCTTCTTCGAAAAGGCTGTAAAGGTTTCAGGCAGTTTGAATGCACACGTTGCGCTGCTAAGTAACCTGCAAGCGGAGCTAATGGCTGGCCCGCACTCACTGCAGGCGTATTGGCGTGCCCAATATCTCGACGAAGGGGCTGGTGTTGCAAGGGAGTATCAGCGTCAACTGCGAGAGATGGCTGTAGATGTCTATGCTTTGGATGCAAGAAACTTGCAAGCAATGACGGTGCATCCATTTGTGTTTCGTGCTTTTAAGATCGCCAAAAGAAGCCTTCTTGAGCTAAGCGAAGCATCAAACTTCTATCTCCCTAGGTCTGTCGATGGCGACGCCGATCGCCTTATCGACATTCTAAGAAGGGTTCCAGAAAGCGAATTCGCCCAGTTTCTGAAAAGCTTTGACGAGCTAAATCCCAGAATGGGAGGGGCAGTTGGAGGTATTCGCGGAGGCGTAACTGCGCGCTTCTTCCCGCCGGGATTCACGCTCGCTTGGGCCGTTTTTCGATCGAATCGGGATTAGCGGGAAATAGGGGTCCGTAACATACGGGGCGGAGTGAAATTTCTCACTCAGGAAGACATCGCCGTCACCGGCGACGGCACCAGCTTCCCGTCCGGCGCCACCATGTGCCACAAGTGCAGCACCAAGGCGCTGGTGATCATGGACGGCTGCGCGACTTGTTTGAATTGAGGGTATAGCAAGTGCGGTTGAGGTGTCTCGCTATTCTTGAGGCTCTCGCCTCAAGCTAACTTATAAGGAGAAGCGCGTGGCTGATCGTAAAGTCGTGTTTGTTGCATTTGCAATAGAGGATGAGCGCGCACGCGACTTCTTGAAGGGTCAGGCCCTCAACACCAAGTCACCGTTTGACTACATAGATATGTCGGTGAAAGAGGCATACGAAAGCGATTGGAAGGCGAAGGTCGAGACGCGCATCAAGCGCTCTGATGGCGTCATCGCCCTTGTAAGTAAAAATTCGCTCTCATCCTCGGGGCAAAAGTGGGAAATTGAATGTGCGAAGAACAATGCCAAGCCGATTCTCGGTGTATGGGCATACAGGGACGATCGCGCAGTGGTTCAGGGAATCAAGACAGTCGAATGGACTTGGGACAACATCAAGAACTTCATCGATAACCTTTGAGGCGGTTCATGCGCAAGGCGCTGGTTGTCGGAATCGATCACTACGACAGAATTGGCGCCCTATATGGATGCGTCAAGGATTCCTATGAAGTCAAAGCTGTGCTGGAGCGTCACGGGGATGGGTCGGTCAACTTTGGAGTTCGCCACCTTGCTGCGACGTCACCTTCGACGGCAGTGGCCCGAGCAGCGTTTCGCGCTGCGGTTACGGACTTGTTTGCTGGAGACTCTGACGTAGCTCTCCTTTACTTCGCTTGGCATGGATACATAGATACGACGGGCGGATTTCTTTGCGCGAGTGACACGCAAGACGGCAATGATGGCCTCTCTTTACACGAAATCATTGCGATTGCTTCCGGCTCACAGGCAAAGAACAAGATAATTGTGCTTGATAGTTGTCATGCCGGCATTGCTGGGCAGTTGGCGAACATGCCGGCAGCAGTGCTTAGCGAAGGTATGACTATTCTGACGGCTAGTACTGCTGAGCAGTATGCGTTGGAAGAGAATGGATCAGGAGTCTTTACTACGCTATTTGTTGATGCCCTGAGCGGTGCCGCGAGCAACCTGCTGGGCGAGATAACGCCAGGCAGTGTTTACGCGCATATCGATCAATCCCTCGGTCCGTGGGATCAACGTCCGGTGTTCAAGACTAACGTCAAGAGCTTCGTTTCACTACGGACGGTACCCCCGCCACTTGATCACGCGGAGTTGCGTAGGATCACGGAGTTCTTCCCGCAGGCTGGGATTCTTCTGAGGCTGGACCATTCCTTTGAGCCGGAGGGGCCTAATCCGGATCCCGTAAATACGGATGCTTTTCGCGTCCTGCAGAAGATGAGGAGTGTAAATCTAGTTGACCCTGTGGGTGCGCCTCATATGTATCATGCTGCGATGGAGAGCCAGGCTTGCAAGCTAACCGTGCTCGGCGAGCACTATCGACGCTTGGTTGAGCGCGGCCTAATCTAGTCGGTAGGGAACACGGGTCAGAGTGCGCTTTCTAGCCGCGATTCCGAGAAATAGAAGGTCAGAGTGCTATTTCCTCGCGTGATGAGCTCGGTCGCAGTGCCAACTATCGCGAGGTCGAGCATGCAAGAAGAATAGGGGTCAGAGTGCAATTTCTCACTCGGCTAAAGGCATCGGTTCTGCTAAATAGAAGAAGTGGGAGGGAGCTCCATCTGGACTGGGATGCAGGGGGTGCACCCCAGTCCAGGTTGTTCAGGGGAAAACAGGGGTCAGAGTGCACTTTCACGCTGCATAGGTGAGCCTGGGGGTGGGCGGCGGCCTCTTTGATGCCTGGGTGATTGGGTGGACTTTCGAATCGCAGTGAACAGGGGGTTGTTCTATGCGCAAGTGGATTCTTCTATCCGTTCTTCTTCTGGCCGGGGCTGAGGCTTCAGCGCATAAGCTTGCGACGCAATCGACGCCGGATGAGAGGCGCCTGGCCGGCATCACCTCGGGAACGCGAGCTTCGGCTGAGCGGCTGATGGCGCAATGGTCGCTGGAGGTCTTCACGGAGCCCGTCCATGAAGAAATCACTAACCGCCTGTATGGCTGCAACGGTGATGCATGCGCGGGCAGCGAGGCCACGACCGCACCGGCCTCGGTTTTGGCGGGCGTGCGCTGGAATGATGATCCGCCTTTCCGTCTGCTCGCCGGACAGGCAAAGAGCTCCAGTTGCAAGACCCAGGAGACCGTGCGTTTCGAGACCCAGCCATGGTGTTGGGTCAGCCTCTTCCGTGATGCAGAGGCGGGCGCGGCGAGCGGGAAACGGTATGGCCCTGGAGACGCGATGCTCTACCGGTCGCATTTCGGCGACCTTCAGTACCTGCATGCGATGGCTGCTGCGGACGGAGAGCTCGCATCGAAGACCCGGGACAGCCTATTCGGCTGGTTCGAGTTCGCCTGGCGCGCCTCGCGCGGTGAGTACACGCTGGAGACCCGGCTCAGGGATATCGGAATTCCTGCGATCCAGGAGGCCTACGGTCGCACCGAGTGGCGCCTGATGGATCTCTATACGCTGGGTGCCAGTGGTGGCTTGCGGCGTTCGATCGGCGACGTCGCGTTCGGCTCTCTTCTGCATTCGGTGCAGGACAGCTTCGCGGCGGGTCATGCACGACGCGAAGAGGCCAGTGGCATGCGGGAATGCACACTCGCGGGAGATAGCGTGACAGCGCCAGGCAACATCCTCGAATTCCACTCCTACGCAGGACAAGACCATGGCCTGCATGCCGATGCGGATTCGCGCGCGGCCTTCATGCGCGGATTCCAGGAAGAGGGCAACGTGGTGGATGTCGGCCGGCTTCTTGTGCGGGCTCGCAAGCAGGAGCTGGATTGGGGGGCCGTCCGGCCCTATTTCGAATGTATTTTTACCTTGCAGCGACCAGACGCTCCGGCAACAGCGGGCGATTTTGTCGCGGGTCGGTAACAGCTGATCTATCACGGGAAGAACAGGGGTCCGAGTGCTTTTTCCGGCCGGGGTCAAAGGGGTGTAGGGGGCAAAGTGACCAGAACGCATATCTCGGGAGAGCAGAGGGCGCGCCGCCTTCTCTTGGATTCGGCTTCGCTCGTCCTCTTTGCGCTCGCCATTGGAGGTTGTGCATCCGGGTCAGCCATCGTCACCGGAACTGTGAGGGCGCCGATATCGTCCAGTCAGGTCACTCTCTTTCTTGAGCCGCCTGAAGAATTCGAGACGATTGGCCTGGTGAATGCATCGAGCGATTCAGGATGGACCGAGCAGGGCTCGGTGGACTATGCGATCCAGGAATTGAAGGAGCAGGCGGCAAAGCTTGGTGCGAACGGCGTTCTCCTGGAGTCATCGGGAGAGAGGACTGCGACCGTCTATGTTGCATCCGGGTCGACGCTTTATCCAATACCCGTAGTTGCCAAGACCCTCCAGGGCAGGGCGATCTACATCAAGAAGGAAGACTAGGCGGAAAGCAGCGGTCAAGGTGTATTTTTCGAATCTGCACTTTGCCCCCTTTCCCCAGAAGCGTGAGGTCGTGTGGACGATCATGAGTTCTTTGGCAAGGTTGCCCACAATATCGGCCTGATCGTGCTCGCAAGCCAGGAGCTGGAGCGCCAGATCAAGCCGAGTTCGGCCCTATCGACCTTGGAGTCAGGTGATTTCAATTCGAGAATCGAGAGGCTGGAACGCCGATCACTCGGGGTGATCGTCAAGGGATTCCTGCGAGGGGCAACGGTTGAGGAAGGAGATCCAGTGGCGCTCACGGCTTACTTGAACAAGCTTGTCGAGCGCCGCAACCAAGTCGTGCATGATTTCTTTAGGACCTATGCCCGCGAGCTTGAAGCCGGACGTCGAAAGGAGATCCTCGCGAGCCTTGCCTCACTTTGTCGTGAGCTTCGGCAGCTAGGTGCTTCCTTCGGGGATGCAAGCAAGGCAATTTTTGACTTGCTTCAAGTTGAGTCGGACGAGAATGGAAAGTTCTCAAGCGATGATTGACGCTTGAACGGAATCAGGTCATTTGCTCTAGGCGCGAGTTGCTGGGGGTCGTCATCTACACCATCGAGATCACCCTGTTCGTCGTTGGTCTGATCCTGCTGGTCGTGGGCTACCGGAAGAATCATCGCAACCTGCTGTTATGCGCGGCGATCACCTTGTTCCTGTCGGCGGGGCTGGGGTCGATGGTGGAAGGCTTCCGGGATGGATACCTCACATCGCGCGCTGCCCATTGAGCGAAGTCTCGGGAATACTGCCGTATGACAAAGCGATCAGAGTCGTATGGACTCGTCCATTGAAACTTCGAGGAAGCCCGACATGATGGGCCGTCCCTTCGAGATAGCCGGCATGCATCGTGGCTATCACCTGGCCGTGAGGCTCTTCGCAGCCTTGGCCTTGGCCGTCATCTGTAGTGTCCAGGCGGTCGCGGCGGAGTCCGAGCCGGATGGGAAGGCTCCTGCGCGGACGGTGGTCTTCGTGGGAGAGCGGCTGTCCATCGAGTCCTTGCCGGACCCGTGCGAGGAAGAATTCAAGAAGACGGGCGTGCTGGACTGCGTCTCCATGGACAGCCTGTATCGGGTGACCTATCGCGTGGTGCAGCCGGTGATAGGCGGGACGGCCGGCGAGGAAATGAGGTTCTCCGTTGCCGACCATTACGGCTTCCCGTACTTCGCGCGCTTCGGCCACGCTTTGCTGTTCGTATCGGTCGGTGAGGACGGTTCCTGGCTCTACAAGTACCAGGCCGTTCCGATGCACCGCACTGGGGACGGGCAGTGGGCCGCATGTGGAGACGTGAAGAGTTACAGCGACGAGAAGCTGCCGATCGGCCAGGCGCGTCCGATGACATTCGACCAGCCCATCCTGCCACTCCAGGATCTTGAGCCGGCTGATCGTGATCGACTGTCTTCCCGATGGAAGCGCGAGCGCGGCACCTATCGCATCTCCCATGGGCAAGTGCATTGCCTTAAGGGCGTTCCCGTCGAGTCCGCCTACGAGGTCATGCGACAGAACATGCTGACCGGTCGTCAGGTGTCGTTACCCGCTTGGCCTGCTGTACCCTGAGAGAGAGGTTGGCAAGTAACCGGGTGCCTTCTTGTGGTCTGGGCGATCAGGCCGCGAAGGATGTCAGGTAGCCTGCACCGGCTGGGTTATCGGTCTTCGCATTGGGGAATGTGATGAACTACTCGAACATCGGCCGCATCGCGGCCGGCCTGCTTGCGGCGGTCGCCTGGTTCGGACTGGCGCGCTATCTGGCATCGGAGGCGGCCTTTCTTCAAGGCAACTGGCTCTCCGCCATCTGGAGCAACCTGGGCTATCTGACCGATCTGTCCAACCTGTTGTTGGCGATCGTCATGACCAGCATCGCGCTGGGGGTGCAGCGGTTGTCGCGGCCGGCGGTCGTAGGGTGGGCGGTGGTCGCCATTGCGACGGTGGGCGTGGGGTTCTGGCTGTCGGGCGGCAGGCTGGTGTTGGGCAAGTCCGCACTAGAAGACGTGCTGCTGCACGGGGTGACGCCGTGGGCGGCCCTGCTGTTCTGGCTGGTGTTCGCGCACAAGGGCCGGCTGGCGTGGCGGCATGCGCTGGTGTGGATGGCCTGGCCGCTCTTCTACTGGTCGTACGCGATGGGGCGCGGCCTGCTGCTGGACCGCTATCCGTACAGCTGGCTCGACCCGGCCAAGCAGGGTGCCGCCGCGGTGGCGACGACCATCGCGATGATGGTGGTGCTGTATGCGCTCTGGGCGGTGGTGCTGGTGTTGCTGGATAAGAGGCTATCGCGGCGTACCGGCGGTTCTGCAGGCGCAGTGGCGTCGTAGCGTCACAGGTACTCACTGGTCTGCCAGCATTCGTGGGCCGCAGGATGGGATTCGCATGCACGACACGGCGTCATTAGCTCGCTCCCGGAATCCACGCCGTCCCGGATAGCCGCAGACAGCCTGTCCAAGTGAAGACAGTCCAGGACGTGTGGCGTCTAGACTAGGCAGCCCCCGTGGCTACCCACGCACCCACAAGGATCCGATCATGGCTTTCACCACCACCGCTTCCGGCCTGCAGTACGAGGACACCATCCCGGGCACCGGCGCGGAGGCCGCGCGCGGCCGCAATGTCACCGTGCATTACACCGGCTGGCTGTACCTGGACGGGCAGAAGGGCGACAAGTTCGATTCCAGCAAGGACCGCGACGAGCCTTTCATCTTCCCGCTGGGCGCCGGCATGGTCATCCAGGGCTGGGACGAGGGCGTGCAGGGCATGAAGGTCGGCGGCACGCGCGTGCTGATCATTCCGGCCAACCTGGGCTACGGTTCGCGCGGCGCAGGCGGGGTGATTCCGCCCAATGCCACGCTGCTGTTCGAGGTGGAGCTGCTGGGCACCTGAGGGCGGGCAAGCAGTGGTCGGGGGTGCCTGCTCCCGGCGAGTGGGCATTACCGGTAACTTCCGCATGCAGCAACGATCCGGTTCGGATGGAGGCATCCCATGGCCAAGTACCTGATCTCCTTTCCCAGCGCGGCGATGGCCGTGAGCGAAGCCGAGTTGCAGGCCGCCGGCCGCGACTCGCGTGCGGTGATAGAAGCGGCCAAGGCCGCCGGTGCCTACGTGTTCGGCGGCGGCCTCGACGAGGGCGTGCCGCCGGTGCTGGTCTCGGCCGATGGCACCGTCGCGCAGGGCGGTTATCCGTGGGGGCCGCAGCTCAATGGCGGTTTCTGCGTGCTGGAGCTGCCCTCGCGCGAGGACGCCATCGCCTGGGCGGCGCGCATCGCCAAGGCCTGTCGCTGTGCCCAGGAGCTGCGGGTCTTCATGTACGACCCGGCGTCCTGACGGGGCAGGGTGGGGAGCGGGGCCCGCAACAGAAACTGACTGGCGGTCCCGGCCCAGCACTTGCAGGCGGTCATTCCATTGATCTGAGCATGATCAGAAAAGCCACCGAGTTGTTGGCCAGGTGTGCCAGGAAGACGATCATGAATCTGCCTTTTAGGGGTACGTCCTCATCAAGCATCGCGCGAGCCTGTAGAAGAAATGGCCCGAGGACGACTACCCCCCAAAATGGGGAAATCAGGGAGTGAAGCAGCGCCATACCGCCGCCAGCAATCACCCACGAGAGGTTTCTTGGTAGAACGCGCGCCAGGCCCTTGATGGCCAGGAAAATCAGGCAGGTTTCCAGCGCCGGCGAGATCACTATGGCCGAGACGAAGGTCGCGATAGCGGTGTCCGGATCGGGTGCGCTCGCTTCATCGAACGCTCCAAGGAGATCGAGAATGAAAGCGACTCCGGACGATGCAGCAAGGCAGATCGCGCCGAGTGCAAGTCCACTGACAAGTACTTCTTGTCGATTCATGCGCTGGCAGTATGCCCCGCGCGACTGGTGTCGCGCGGGGCAGTCGGGTTACTGCATCGCTACCGGTATATTGTTGTAGTAGTGATCGCCGTATCCATTGGTCGGATATCCCCCGTTATTGCCGACTGCATTCGCAAGGGACTTCGCGCCTGCTACGAGCGCTTCACCCGCGGCGGTCTCCGCAATGAACTTTCCAGCTCGTGCGACCCAGCCCCAACCGCCGTCCACACAATCGACTTCCTGATTCGATATCTCGCGCATCTCGATTTCTACTCTCTTCGATAAGCCGCATTCCCTGCGACTGGGAGCCAAGCAGGATTGCCCTCCTGAGACTCGCGAGGCATGAGTGCATCACGAGCCATGCCCGGTGGCAATGCAGGTTCTGCTTGGTTGCCCGAAGTTATCCGCGGTCAGAAGGGCGAGCTATGAAAATAGTACGAAAGACTTTTCGGCTCGATCGGACATCCTGCGAAAGGCTGGAAAGGAGCCTGTCCCGTCAGGAGGACCGCTCCGCCGCGCGCCGCGACAAGGCCTGCAGCGCATCCATCGCCGGATGCGCCTGCTCGACCGGAACGAACAGATGGTCGTGGTGGACGCCTGCCACGACATTGCAGCTGATCCCGGCCTGGCCCAGCGCGTGGGAGAACGCGGCGGTGAGGCCGACCGCGGCAAGATCGGAATGCACGGTCAATGTGATCCAGGCGGCCGTGAACGCGACAGGTAGATCCAGGTCGCATGCGACCTGTTCCGGCACGATCACCGACAGGCCTTCCGGTTCGCGGATCGAGGCGATCACGTTAGCAGGGTCCAGCATTGATCCATCCGGCAGGCTGACGAAGGCGTAGCGGCCGAGGTCGAGCCGGGGCTCCATGCCGGCCAGCAGTTCGGTCAGGTCGCTGATTGCGGTCATGTCGGCACCGGTCGGTTGAATAGACGGGCAGGTTTGCGGATCGGCCACTCCGCTATCCGCTCCGATCCCATGGTCGGGTGCAGTTTACGCAACGGCTGGCGGGCGCTCCCGGTGGGCTGCAGGTCGCAACGCCGGGTGGGCCGGTGCATGGGTGTGACCGGCGGGGCCGTTTGTCCGCCATTCCGGGCCCGAAGCTCGGTGCACCGAGCCCGGAACTCGGCGCGTCGAGCAGACAGCTCCATGCACCGAGTCCGGAACTCGGCACGCCGAGCGGATAGCTCCATGCACCGAGTCCGGAACTCGACACGCCGAGCAGATAACTCCATGCACCGAGCCCGGAACTCGGCGCGCCGAGCAAACAACTCCATGCGTCGAGTCTGGAACCCGGTGCGTCGAGTACGTAGTTCTACGCAGCGGATCCGAAGCTCGGCCGACGAAAGGAAAACCTTCATCGCCCAGGCAGCGACTTGCACAGCGATCGGTCCCGCATTCACGTGACTTCGACTTTCGATGCTGCGCTATGCTCCAGGCTCCACACGACTCATGGAGAGCCGCATGCGACACGCGATTGGCAGGACGCTCTGGATGGCCACGATCTTCGCAGCTGGATCGATGGCATTGGCTGGCTGTGCCTCTTCGCCGCCGGAATCCACCGCGGCCGCACCGGCCAGTGCGGCACCCATCCCCGAGGTCGCACCCGGGATCATGGCCGGCTATCTGCATGGCACCAAGGGCGTCGACAGCCTGGCGCTGTTGCCGCCACCGCCCGCAGCTGGAAGCCCTGCGATGGCCAACGACGAGGCCGTGCATCGGGCCGCGCTCAAGCTCAAGGGCACGCCGCGCTGGGATGTTGCCGTTGCCGATGTGGAACTGATGGGGCCCGGTGCACTGGAGACCTTCAGCTGCGCGCTGGGCATCGAGGTCAGCGACACCGACACGCCGAACCTGGCGCGCCTGCTCAAGCGCAGCATGGTCGACGGCGGCCTGGCCACGTCCGGCGCCAAGGAGAAGTACCAGCGCACGCGGCCGTTCGTCGTGCACAACGAAGCTACCTGCTCGCCGCAGGAAGAAGACGAGCTGCGCAAGGACGGCTCCTATCCTTCCGGCCACACCGCCGTTGGCTGGACCCATGCGCTGGTGCTGGCGCAGGCCGATCCGCAGAACGCCAATGCGCTGTTCGCACGCGGGCGTGCGTTCGGCGAGAGCCGGCTGGTGTGCAACGTGCATTGGCAGACCGATGTGCTGCAGGGGCGGGTGATCGCCGCCGCCACGTTCTCGTTGCTGCAGACCGATCCGACCTACCGCCAGGACGTGCAGCTGGCCAGCGCCGACATCGCCAGGGCCCGCGCTGTCGGACTCAAGCCTGCGCGTGACTGCGCGGCCGAAGCGGCGGGACTGGCGATGCCGATCGTCGGGGTGCAGTAACCGGAGCTTGATGCCCGGCTGTTTTCGCCGGGAAGCGCCAGGCAGCAAGTCCACCGGACGGCGGGCTTGCTGCTGCGGGTGACTGTCCGGGCTGCGCGTCGAGGGTGCGCCAGGTGTCCCGTCAGCCAGTTCGCTCTTCCCGTTCCAGCCTTCATCGGGCCATTCCCGGTTTCGTCGGGATTGGCTTGAGCATCGAAATGCCCAGCGCCTAAGGTCGCGCCTTTCTCGTCCTGGAGGGAAGGCTATGGCGCGTTGGCGTGCGAAGAGTCGATGGATGGTGGGCGTGGTTGCGGTCGTGGCGGTGGCCCTGCTGGCGACCGGTGCGATGCGGGATTCCGGTAACGGGCGGGCTGCGCCTGCGGATGCGTCGCTGGCGACCGGCATTCCGGCCGACGTGCGGACCGAGGACGTGGTGATCGGACAGGGCGAGGCGGCGTTGGCCGGTACCCTGGTGCTGCCTGCGCATGCGGGTCGCGCCGCCGCGGTGGTGGTGGTGTCCGGCTCGGGCCCGAATGGCCGTCACGGACGCATCCGTGGATTCCCCGCCTACGGCACCATCGCCGGCCACCTCGCGCGTTCGGGCACCGCTGTCCTGTTGCTCGACCGCCGCGGTGTCGGCGGTTCGGCGGGCAACTGGAAGCACGAACGCATCGAGGATCGCGCCGACGACACGCTCACCGCCGTGCAGTGGCTGCGGCAACGTGCGGACGTCGATCCCGGTCGCGTCGGGGTGCTGGGCCATAGCCAGGGCGGCTGGGTCGCCGAACTGGCCGCGGCCCGCTCGCGCGATGTGGCTTTCGTCGTGCTCATGGCCGGCCCCGGCGAGAGCGTGCAGGCGCAGGTGCTGACCGACGAGCGCAACGAGTGGCTGCGTACCGGTCGCTCGCCGGAGGAAGCGCAGGAGCACGCCGACAGCGTGGGCCGCTGGCTGGCGCTCGCCGATGCGGTGGCGCCGGCATGCAGGCTGGGTCGGCTCCACCCGATCTGCTACACCGTGGAATACGACGCCGCGCCCGCGCTGCGCAGCATCCACGTGCCGGTGCTGGCCCTGTTCGGCGAACTGGACACGATGGTGCCGCCGGAACCCAACCGCGCATTGATCGCCGACGGCTTGCGCCAGGCGGGCAACCCAGGGCTCACCGTGCGCGTGTTCGCCGGGGCCAACCACCAGTTCTGGGCCGCGCGCACGGGCGCACGCGCCGAATATGCCCAGCTTGAACCGGGCTACGTGCCCGGCTTCCTCGACACGATCGGCGACTGGATCGCGTCGGTGCCCGTGCAGAAGCGGGGCTGACGGCGGCGACTGCGGAAGGGAGTGCGCGGGCCGCGCGAGGCCGCGCTACTCCTTCTTGAACCAGCGTCCATTGCCCTGAGGCTGCACCTCGAACCGCGCCCACTGGCGGAACTCCTCGATGCTGCATTCGCCGGTGCGGTGCATGCCGTCGCCGGCCAGCACCTTGTAGGCGACGGTGCCCGCTCGCGGCGCGGCAGGCAGCGAGTCGCCAGCGAGCACCTGGCGCACGCTCCACAGGTTGCCGAGCTTGCCGTTGCTGTAGAAGTGGCCGGCGAGGATCTCGCGCGGGTGAGTGATGTTGCGCTCGGCGTGCTGCTTGGCCAGCTCCAGCAGTTCGGTGAGGCTCTCGGAGGTGATGTCGACGTAGGAGTTGAGCTGCTCCATCGCCGCGTACAGGTCTTCCTGGGTGAGCTCGAACTGGCGCTGCGCCGGCTGGGTGGCGGGCACCACCTGCGCGCGCCTGTGGATGTGCGCCGGATAGCGGCGCCACGGGAAGAACGCGTTGAACGCCAGCGCCGCCAGCATGATCGCCGCGACATTGATCATCACCGGCGCCAGCAGATAGTGGTAACCCAGCGCATGCACGTCGGCGCCGCCGATCACCGCGGCCAGTGCGGTGGCACCGCCAGGCGGATGGATGCAGCGCAGGTAGTGCATGGCGCCCACCGCCAGGCCCACGGCCAGCGCGGCCGTCCAGGTCTGGTCGGGGAACAGCATCTGGCAGGTCACGCCCACCAGCGCGGAGACGACGTGCCCGCCCATCACCGCCCACGGCTGCGACAGCGCGCCGTGCGGCACCGCGAACAGCAGCACCGCCGATGCGCCCATCGAGGTGAGCATGAGCGCCCCGCCCGGCGTGGCGGTAAAGCCGTGCGGGAACACCGCGCGGGTGATCCAGTACACCGACAGGATGCCGACCAGCGCACCGATGCCCGAGATCCACTTCTCGCCATGGCTGGTGGTGCTGCGCTCGATGCCGAGCCACAGGCGCAGTTCGTGGAAGGTGGAGGCAGGGGACATGGGCGCGATGCGTGCGGCGGGAGCCGGGATTCTAGGGGCAAAGCGCGCGCCGGTTGCGACCGGAAATGGTGTCGGTTGAAAGGGTGTCGCCGAAGCCGGAGCGGTTCGCTTCCTCCTGGCGGCGCATCGGGGGCACAGGGGGCGCGCTCGTGCTTTCCGGCGCGCGGCCTGCAGCGGGCTTCGCGCGCCAGCTGCCGCTGCGGCGGAAGCGCTATCGGGTCCGGCCCGATCCGCCGGGGTTGTGCCGCCCGCGCCAGGGCTCGGGTCGGACATGCGTGGCGTCGGGCGTCGTGAGATCCCTGCCGGTGGCCTGCGACCACCCGCTGGCCACCCGGCGTGCGGCCGCGCCTGCTGGCGTGTGTGGCCGGTAGAGCGATGCGACGACCTCGTGATCGAGCGACGTCGAATCAGTCGGCATCGACTCCAGCGTCCTGAGCAGGAACGACAGCGGCTCGGCCAGCGCGAGCAGGGCTTCGGATTTCGCATGCGCGGCCAGGCCGACGCGCTGGCCCACCCGCACCAGGCGCTCGGCTGGCGTATCGGCCCGCGCGCCGAGATCGGCGATGACCGCGCTGCTGCTTCCCAGGCTCAGCGCCAGCCAACCGGCCATCGTCGCGGCATCCAGTTCTACGCGGTCGAGCATGCCGCCCATGCGCCTGGCGCCCAGCAGGGCGTGCAGCTCCGCGGCCATGCGCGCGATGCGATCGCGGGTCGCTGCGTCATCAGATGCCGGTGGACGGTTTCCGGCCCGCCAGAGCTCGCGCAGCAATGCCTCGAACTGGCTCAAAAAAACTGCATTGGCCGCGCTCGCCTTGACGTAGTCGGCCGGCCCGTTGTCCTCGCTGCCGAAGGCCAGGTCCATGCCGAGCAGGCGCCAGTACGCATTGCGTCGGGTGGCCTCGGCAGCTGCCGGCGCAGTGAGCGCGGATGTGAGTGCGGCGCCGGTCCCAGGCAGCAGCGCCTCGGTGGCCTCCAGCCAGTGCCGTGTCGCAGCAGACGGATGGCCCAGGGACTCGCCGTTGCGATACTCGCGCACCACGCGAAGCAGGATCTGGCTGGCGCGCGTGTTCTCGATCGCATGGCTGGCCGCCAGATGGTCCCAGCCGGGCGTATGCGGGCCGGCCGATGCGGGCGGCGTGATCGCGCTGAATCGCCCCGATGCCCAGCGTTGGCGGCGTGCCGGTCCAGCCGATGCGCTGTAGGCGTCCCAGCACTGCTCGACGTACAGCATCAGGTCGAGCGGATCGGCCGATAGCACCGCCTGCGCCGCCAGGGCCGGATCGTCGGCCGGCACGGCCGGATGCGAGGCCACGGCGGGCAGCCCGGTCTTGACGATGCCTTGGACGAGCTGACGGATCATGGTCGGCGCCCTGTTCGCACCCCGGTGGCGCCGGGTCGCGGATCGCAGGCGCCAGAGTGCACCGTCCACGGCGATCTGTCATCGAAGCGGCCCCGGGAACGCGCTGCGTCCTGCGGCGCGGCCCGGTTCGCACGGATGCACAATCCGGCCGCTGCCACTATCCTCCCTCGACCCCTTGCCAGGCGCCCCTACCCAGATGAAGTTGCCGATCGCGTCCAAAGCCCTGCTGTCCTGCGTGTTCGCCCTTGCCGTCGTCGGCTGCAACAAGACGCCGCAATCTGCTGTCGAAGGGACGACCGCCGAAGACGCTGCCGCCAAGACTGTGGCACCGGTGGCGAACATCGTGCCGCTGCCGCGTTCGGTGGAGAGGCAGGCCGGTGAACTGGCGATTGCAGGCAAGGTCGCAGTGGAAGCGCCGGCAACGGCCACCAATGCGCGGCGCGCACTGGACGCGTTGCTGACCACGTTGAATCTGACCCAGGACGATGCGGCGCCCGTGCGCATCCGCCTGCAACAGGTGGACGAGGCAGCGCTGGGCGCGGAAGGCTACCGGCTGGTGGTCGGCGATGGCATCGACCTGGTCGCCAACAACGACACCGGCCTGCTGCATGCGGTGCAGAGCCTGCGCCAGCTGCTGCCGGCCAAGACGCAGGCGGAGTATTCGCTGCCGCGCCTGGCGATCAACGACGCGCCGGCCTATCCGTGGCGCGGCCTCTCGCTGGACGTGGCGCGCAGCTTCCTGCCGGTCGAGTACCTGGAAAAACACATCGACCGCATGGCGATGTTCAAGATGAACCGCCTGCACCTGCACCTGAGCGATGACCAGGGCTGGCGCGTGGAGATCAAGCGCTATCCGAAGCTGACCGAAATCGGCGGCGCCAGCGCGGTCAAGGGCGGGCGCAGCGGCTTTTACACGCAGGACGAGTTGAAGCACCTGGTCGCCTACGCGCAGGCGCGCGGCGTCACCATCGTGCCGGAGATCGACATGCCCGGCCACGTGCAGGCGATGCTGGCCTCGTACAACGAACTGGCCTGCGACGACGAGGACAACCTGTCCACCTACGACGGCCTGGAAGTGGGCTTCAGCGTGCTGTGCCTGTCCAAGCCCGACGTGGTTTATCCGTTCGTGCGCAACGTGCTGGAGGAAGTGCTGGCGATCTTCCCGTCCAAGGAGATCCACGTCGGCGGCGACGAGATCAAGGACCCGCTGTACGCCGAATTCGTCGGCCGCACTGCGAAGATGGTGCAGGAGATGGGCCGCACGCCCATCGTCTGGGAAGAAGGCTCGGTCGCCGACACCACGCCGGACGTCATGCTGCAGCTGTGGAACGACGGCTACGCCATCGACGCGGCAGTGGCCGAGGGCCATCCGCTGATCCTTTCGCCGTGCACGTACTTCTACATCGACCACGGCAACTACGCCGGCCAGCCGCAGACCTACGACTGGTGCCGCAAGGAAGGCGTGCCGATGGCGCGCGTCTACAGCTTCGATCCCAGCAAGTTCAGCACCGCGGTGGGCGTGGAGGCGGCGCTGTGGACCGAACTGGTCCACGACGACGCGGCCGCCGACAACCGCCTGTGGCCGCGCCTGGCCGCCGTATCCGAGGTGGCCTGGACGCCGACCGCACAGCGCGACTACGCCGGCTTCGTCCAGCGCATGGGCGCGCTGCGTCCGCAGCTGGACGCGCAGGGCATCCAGTACCACCCCGAGCCGGACCTGGGCTGGGACAAGGCGCAAGGCGGGCACTGAGCCGCCCACGCGTTTGTTCACCCGCGCCGGCAGGATTTACCTGTCGGCGTGCGGCGGCTCGCCGGACTGCACGCCGAACTGCAGGCAACTGCTGCCGCGCCAGTGGATCTCCAGCGGCGTGCCGGCATCGGCGATGACCTCGCTTGAAGGGTCCTTGCCGCTGCCCAGGTTGAGCTGTCGATCCGGTTGCTTGCCCACGCCCAGCGTCACCACCAGGCGGCTGCCGGCGGCCAGCGTGCGGCCGAGCAGGCGCGTGTCCTTGACCTGCAGGCGTTGCGGCTTGCCCGGCTGCAGCAGCTGGCGCTGGCGACGGTCGGCGTTGTAGCTGGCCCGTTGCAGCCACCAGGCCAGGTCCAGGTACTCGCCCTGCGCGTTGAGCTCGTAGACACCGATGGCGATATCGACGTCGGGCTTGTTGACGGTGAAGTCGAGCACGCCGTTGAACGCGCCGGCCAGCTCCAGCGCCTGCGGCAGCACGTCACTGACGAAGGCCAGGCCGGTGCGCGGATCCAGCGTGGAGCTGACCACGCCTTCCGGCGCCGTCCATGCGGCGTCGCTGCGGTCCTTGAAGTCCACGCGCTGGGTGGTGACCGCCTTGGGCTTGGGCTGCGGCGACAACCGGTACTCACCCGTCGTCGCTCCCGGCACCAGGCACAACTGCTGCGTGCGCGTGGCCATCGCATCGAGGGTGGGCGCATGTCGCCATACGTCGGCGCCCATCACCTGCCAGTTGACCCGGTCGGCCAGCAGCTCGGGCTTGGGCGCGCCCTTGAACACGTGGTCGAACCAGGCCAGGCGCAGCGCCTGCAGGTCGATCCGCGCCGACGCATCCACCGCATAGCCCTGCACCTTGGGCGGCACGCCGGTCTGCATCGTGAAGTGTTCGTAGGGACCGATCAGCAGGGTGTGGTCGGCATCGGGGCGGTGGCGCAGGTGCTGGCGCAGATAGTGCAGGGCGCCGATCTGCCCGCCATCGAAGTAGCCAGTCGTGGCCAGCACCGGGATATCGATGCCGGCGAACTCCTCGCCCTGCGGGATCATCGCCTGCCAGTACGCGTCGTAGTCCGGGTGCTGCAGCCAATTGGCGAACACCGGGTTGGCCTCGCCGTCGATCGCCGGCAGGTCGCGGTAGGCGCGTCCGCTGGCGTACCAGTCGCGGTCCAGCTTCGCCCAGCGTGCGCTGTCGCCGTAGCGTTCGTCGTCCAGTGAGCGGTTGCTGGCCGCGTAGAACGGCCACGGATACATGAAGTTGAGGAAGACCCCGCCTTCCATCGGCACATCGATGCCGGGCGCCACGGTGGCCGAGGTGGCGATGGCCTTCAGCGCCTTGGGGTGGTGCTTGAGCGCGGCCCACTGGGCGAAGCCGTTGTAGCTGCCGCCGTACATGCCCACGCGGCCATCGCTCCACGGCTGCGCGGCGATCCAGTCGATCACCGCGGCCGCATCGGCGCCATCGTGTTCGAACGGAGCGATGGCATCGGGGCTGCGGCCCTTGCCGCGCGAGTACGCGACCACGCCGGCATAGCCGTGGGCGGCCATGGTCTTGGCATCGTTCCAGGACCAGTCGTCGTTGGCGTAGATGGTGAACGACAGCAACGTCGGCAGCGGTTCCGCCTTGGCCGGGCGCACGACGATCGTGGAAATGCTGGCGCCGTCGGGCGTGCGCACCAGCACGTCGCGGTCGATGGCGTAGCGGCGCGCGTCATCCTCCTCCAGCGCGGCGTCGAACAGCGGCATGAACGTCGAATACACGTCATGCACCAGCCAGGCGCGCACCAGTGCCACGGCATCGTCCTGCGGCAGCTGCGTGCGTCCGTCGGCCTTCTCCAGCGCGACGTCCAGGTCGGCGCGCCAGCGCGGCAGGCTGCCGCCGAAGGCGAACTCGGCGCGCAGGGCGACCGGATCATCCAGCGCGCCGAAGCGTTCGGCGAACACCTGCTGCCACGCCTGCGCGTACGACCGCTTGGCCTTGCCATTGCTCTGGGCCTGCAGCAGCCGGGCGCGCGCATGGATTTCGTAGGGCAGGAATGCCGGCGGCTGGGTAGGCGGATCCGCACGCAGCACGCGCAGCGCTTCGATGCTCTCGATCGCCTGCGCGTACTGGCCTGCGGCCAGCTGCAGGCGGAAGCGCGTGGTGAGATCGCGCTGGCGGTCGTCGTCGTGCCAGGTCGCCAGTGTTTCGCGTGCCAGCGTCGGTATCGCCTGGTCGGCAGTGTCCACACGCAGCGGCGCGGGAACCGGAATATCCGCTGTGCTGGCGAGCGAGGGGAGCGGCAGCAGGGTCAGCGCGAGCAGGAATAGGGCTTTCATGTGCCTAGGGCGCAATGCCATCCGGTGGCCGGCAGCCGATGGTACTGGTTTCCCGCGACGCTGCCCCGGCATGCCGCACTCACCCCTGGCGGCATCGCGCCGGTACCCATGCCCCGGTACCATCGCCCCTCCACCGTCGTTTCCCCGGGAGGGAACATGCGTGCAGTGATGATGTGCCTGCTGGCACTGGGAACAAGCCTGTCGTCCGTTGCGTGGGCGCAGGATGTCGCCAAGGCCGGGGGCCTTTCAAACACTGAAGGCCCCTCGCAGGTCCGCATCGTCAAGGGCGACGACGGCTACCGCATGACAGTCGACGGCCAGCCCTACTACGTGCGCGGCGCCGGCTCGGCCAGTGGCGACCTGGAACAGCTGGCCGCGCGCGGCGGCAACTCGTTCCGCACCTGGACCACCGGCACCGATGTGGCGAAGGTGCGCGCGATGCTCGACCGCGCGCAGCGCAATGGCCTGACCGTGGCGATGGGCCTGGCAGTGGGCAAGGAGCGCCATGGATTCGACTACGACGACCCCAAGGCGGTGGCCGCGCAGCTGGCCAAGCTGCGCGAGGAAGTGCGCCTGTACAAGGACCATCCTGCGGTGCTGATGTGGCTGGTCGGCAACGAGTTGAACCTGGAATACAGCAATCCGAAGGTCTGGGACGCGGTCGGCCAGATCGCCGACATGATCCACCAGGAAGATCCGAACCATCCGGTGATGACGCCGCTGGCCGGCTTCAACCGCGAGCTGATCGACCGGATCAAGGCGCGCGCGCCATCACTGGATCTGATCGGCGTGCAGCTCTATGGCGACATCGGCGAGCTGCCGGCCAAGCTGCGCGCCGCCGACTGGACCGGGCCGTACATCGTCACCGAGTGGGGACCGACCGGGCATTGGGAAAGCCCGCTGACGTCGTGGGGCGCGCCGGTGGAGGACGACGCCTCGCGCAAGGCGCAGCTGTTCCAGCAGCGCTATCGCGACACCATCGCCGCCGACACGCGCCAGGGCCTGGGCTCGTACGTGTTCCTGTGGGGCAACAAGCAGGAGCGCACGCCGACCTGGTACGGCCTGTTCCTGCCCACCGGCGAATCCACCCCGGTGGTCGATGCGATGCAGAAGCTGTGGACCGGCCAGTGGCCGGCCAACCGCGCCCCGTCGATCGAAGCGGCCCGCATCGACGGCCGCCTGGCCACCGACAGCGTCGTGCTCGCCCCTGGCGGCACGCACACAGCCACCGCGCCGGCAAAAGACCCTGAGGGCGACACGCTGCAATGGCGCTGGTACGCGCTGGAGGAAAGCACCGCCACCTCCATCGGCGGCGATGCGGAAACCGTGCCGGCGCAGGTCGACCTGCACGCCACCATCGACCAGGACGGTCGCCTGCACTTCACCGCACCGGCCAAGCCCGGCAACTACCGCCTGTTCGTGGAAGTGCGCGACGGCAAGGACCACGCGGCCTACGCGAACATCCCGTTCCGGGTGGAGCAGGGCGGTAAATAGGCAGGAGGGCTACGCACAACTGCGAGGTGCGTGGTCGAATCGGGGATGATCCAGACAACGGGGGATGGCTTGCATGGATGTGGAACACAGACCGGTGCTTACGTTCGCCCTGCTCGAAGCAAGGATCCATGCGTTGCCCGATGGGCCAGGCGCAACGCTCAATCCGCCTGGCTGGATGCGAACAATGACGCTGGTCGGTCTGGCAGGGATGATTGTCGCGTTCGTGCCATCGCTTCTGGCGGAATGGCTCGGTGCCCAGCAATGGATGGTTTGGGTCGCGAAGATCGGGTTCGTGGTGATGGTGGTCGGATTTGCTCCCGGCACATTGCGTAACCTGTGGATGCTCATTCGGGAACTGCGACACCATCGACGTAGCCTGATATCCCAGTTCGATCACGACGTCGCGCAGTTTCGCGGCTTGGCGGCGTGGTTGTCCGGCTATCCGGGCGAAGTCCTGGAATCAAATCTTCGCTACGCGCGCATGGGTCAAGAGCGCCTGCAGTCGCGGCTTGGCATGCTGACCGGGGGCATCGACCGGCTCGGGATCCTGCCGGTGCTGGTATCCCTGCTGGTGCTGCTGCGCAACTGGCAGGATCTGCTGGATTTGCCTGCATGGCTGGCAATACTGGGGTTGTTGGCCCCGTTCCTTTGGCTGATCGCCTGGCTTGCAGCCGAGTTTGGCAGGCGTCTCCAGTTGTATGCATTCCTGTTGGACGAGGCGCTGCGGAATCAGGACGGGTCAACCGTTCGTTAGCCGTTCTGAACCGACTTCTTGGAGGCAGTCTTGCATCGCGCCGGTGCGGCCTGTCTGACGCAATGAGGGTGGCGCTCCGAAATCCCGGCTGAACAAACCGGCGGTTGGCCAACCAATGGCAGGGTGGAGGCGGCCGGTGGCGCGTCTAGCCTGAGCGTCACTTCCACCTGTCGGTTTCCAGCATGCGCGCGACTGTCCTGGCTGCGACTGCCGTAGTGCTCATCGTCCCGCTGTCGGCCTGCACCACCGCGCAGCTGCGCATGCCCGAGGGCTTCGCTCCCGATGCGGTGGTCTACGAGGTGAGCGGGCATTCGCCGCGCCGGTTCAACGAGCCGGTGCGATTCGGACCGTACAGCGCGCTGGAAATGAAGGAAGGCTCGACCTTCGCCTGGGCGGTGCCGCTGCCGGGATTCGAGGTGGGCAGCACCCGCAAGCCATACGCCTACACATTGGTCGCGCGCGATCTTCCGCCGGTGGAAGTGCAATGCCTCACCCTCGCCTGGACCGCCGCCGCCGGCCGCGAATCGCGGCGCGCCACGGTGGACCTGACCGCGCTGTCGGGCCCGTTGCTCGCCTGCGGTCTGCAGCTGGATGGCGAGCCGGCGCAGCCGCTGGAAGTCGCACGGCAAGGCCGTCATCTGGAAGGTCGACTGCTGGCACCGTGGGGTCGCGAATACGCCGTACGCGGATTGAACGGCTATGAAGGCACGCCGATCACCGCGACCGAGCCGACCGGCTACGCCATCGTCGATGGCGCCACCACGCTGGCCGTGGTCGATGTGCTCAACGGCGGCCGCGTGCACCTGGCGCGCACGCTCGACGAGGAGCAGCGCGTGTACTTCGCTGCCACCGCCGCGGCGCTGCTGTTGCTCGATCCGACCCTGGGAGAAGGTTGACCGGGGCGGCGTGTCCGGGCCGGTTCGAGCGGGTTGGCCCGAGGGCGTTGGACATTCGATCAGGCCGTCACGCGGTTGTGCATCGCCGCGACTACGCTGCACGGACCCCCCACACCCCCAGGTGGCTCCGATGGCGCGCATACGCCGTCCGCGCAGGACTTCCGCCCAGCAACTGGTCGAACTGGGCATCGCCGCACCGCAGGTGGTCGCGCATCGCCTGACGCGAATGGCTGCCGCCGGTGCCGGACCGTCGGCACGTGATCGCCGCGAGTTCGTCGGCATGGTCCTGGAGAAGCAGACCGCCTTCGCCCAGGGCTGGGCTGCGATGTGGGTGGAAGGATGGATGGCGCAGCAACGGTTGATGATGGCCTGCCTGTCGGGCAATCCGTGGACGCCCGGTCATGCGATGCAGGCTGCCGCGAGCTGGGAGCGCGTGCTCGATCGCGGCATCGCACCGGTGAGGCGCAAGGCGGTCGCCAACGCGCGTCGCCTGTCGCGCCGCTGATCGGCCTTCGGAGCACGCGCGGCAATCGGCCGGGTTTGACCGGAAAACCCGGTTCCGTCGGCTCAATCCCCGTTCCGTCGCATGGCCTTTGCCTGCCATGCGGCCCTTGCCGATACTCCGCCCACTCAAGCCAGGCCATGCCGGGGTGCATCGTGCGACTTCCCTTCCTTGCCGTTGCCTGCCGTCCGCTGGCAGGCGCCTTCCTGATCGCACTGGCGCTCCTGCCGACCGCCGCGGTGGCGCAGGACGCGCCGGTCTCCCTGGACGCATTCATTGCCAGCTACGCTGCCGAGCACGACTTCAGCGGCACGGTACTGGTCCAGCAGGATGGACAACGCCGCTACGTCCACAGCTTCGGCCAGGCCGATATCGCCCATGGCGTGGCCAACGGGCCCGACACGCGCTACTGGGTCGCGTCCATCACCAAGCTGTTCACCGCGGCGGTGATCCTGCAGTTGCAGCAGGAGGGCAAGCTCGACCTGCAGGCGCCGTTTACGCGCTACCTGCCCGAGTGCACCGGCAAGGGCGCGCGCGACGTCACCGTGCACCAGCTGCTCAACCACACCTCGGGCCTGAAGAACTTCGACCAGGTCGCCAGCCTGGAGCAGGCGCTGGCCGAAGGCATGCCCAACTACCAGCTGCCGCACACCAGCGCGCAGCTGGCGCGCGATTTCTGCAACGGGCCGCGGTTGCAGGCGCCAGGCACCACCTTCGATTACAACAATGGCGACTACCTCGTGCTGGGCCGGATCATCGAACAGCTCACCGGCCAGTCCTACGAGCAGGCCGTGCGCGAGCGGATCCTGTCGCCGCTGCACCTGGCCGACACCGGCCTGCTGCGTCATGCGGATATCGTCAAAGGGCTGGCCTCGACGTATTCGTATCGCGAAGACCTCAAGGCCATGGCCAATGATCTGCCGGTGTATCCGGAGAACTGGGGCGCATCCGGTGCGATGTACTCGACGGTCGACGACGTGCTGGCCTTCGCCGATGGGCTGTTCGGCGCCAGGCTGATCGACCGCGAAAGCCTGGCGCGCCTGACCACGCCGGGGCTGGACGACTACGGCTACGGCCTGTGGGTCTACGAGACCCAGGTCGGCGACGGCAAGCTGCGCGTAGCCAAGCGCCCGGGCCGGATCATGGGTGCGCAGGCGCAGCTTTATCGCTTCCTCGACCGCGACCTCACCGTGGTCATCCTGGCCAACACCGCCAATGCCGACCTGGACCAGTTCGTGGCCCGGATCGGCAAGGTGGCGCTGGGCGCCACCGGCGTTCCGACGCGATAAGGACGACCGCCCGATGCGCGGCATGGCGGCCGCTGCGATTCCCGCAATCCCCGGCCGCCCGCCATGATTCAATAGGCGCGTCGGGGGCCGGGGTCGGGGGGAAGGGGATGGACGAGTCGAAGAGCGTCAGCGGCAGTACGGCGCGGCCGCGTGGTGTGTGGATTGCCACGGTCGGCGTGGTGATCGTGGCCCTGCTGTTGTTGAACGTCGATTCGATCGGGCGCGTGGCGATGGCGGCCTATGATCGGATGCAAGCGCGTCAGGCGCAGCGCGAGCAGACGCAGCGCGAGCAGACGCAGCGGGCGAGGTCATCGGCGCCGGCCCTCGTTACCCTGGTGGAAGTGCCGCCGCCTGCCAGTGCAGTGCAAACGGCCCCGCCTCCGCATGTGGCACCCGCGCCTGCCGCCGCCATGCCCTCCACTGCCGTGCCCGCCGCCGCCATGCCTGCCACCGCCGTGCGTGCCGCCGCCGTGCCAGCCACCGCCATGCCTCCCACCGACGTGCCTGCCGCGCAGCCGGTGCAGCGCCTGTATCCGTCGCCTGCCAATACCGCTCCCGTGCCGTCGGGACGTGCGGGACTGGTGATGCTGATACGGTCGGGTGTATTGCGTCCGGCGTCCGGCGCCGACCTGGCGCACTGGAAGATGCGCTATGCATCGACCAACCCGGGCGGCGTCGGCCGGCAATTCGACGAGTGGACCCGTTCGATGCCCGCGTACGTGATCGTCGGCGACATGGCCATTCCCGACGGGTTGGCCGGCGCCAATTCGGTGATCTTCCTGCTCGGCGACAAGGTGCCGTTTCCGACCGGAGACCCGGGTCATTCGGTCATTCTCGACCCGGTCAGCGGAAGCTGCCTCGGCACGGCGTGCAGGATGATTATGGAGCGCTGACGGTCGCGTCGCGTTTGCTGCGAACAGCCACTGCCAGGACAGAAGCATGGAGATCGCGTTCATCGATGACGAAGCCGGGATCGCCCGCAGTTTCGAACTGATGTCGGTGCTGCGCCCACGCCTGTCGCGGGATGACTACGTGGATTCGGTTTCGAGGCTTGCGGCCGCCAACGGCTACCGGCTGGTGGGGCTGGAGGACGGCGGGCTGCGCGCGCTGGCAGGCATCCGCGTCGGCGAGTGGCTTCATTCCGGCCGGTATCTGGAGGTCGAGGAGCTGGTCACCGCGCCGGCCGATCGTTCGCATGGCTACGGCCGCGCGCTGCTGGCCTGGATTGCCGACCATGCCCGTCGGCAGGGCTGCCGCCAGCTGCGGCTGGTGTCCGGCGTGCAGCGCGCCGATGCGCACCGGTTCTACGAGCGCGAGGGCATGGCCTGGGAGGCCAAGTACTTCTCGATGGATCTGGGCTGATTCCTCAAGGCTCGGGGGCGGCTCGATCGACCGGCTGAAGCACGCGCGGAATCCGATGAGGCCAGGTGTTGTGGATCGGACGTTCCCTGTTGGATCGCGCGTCGCGGACTCGATGAGGTGTGACGCACATTGACCGTGCACGAGCCCCGGGAGTGGCGGATCCCGGGATGTTTTCGCGCGCGTCCTGATATGTTCTTCAGCAAGTCGGTATCCCCCGGAAGGGACGTGCAGTGAAGACTTTTTCCCGGGCCATGCTGGGAATGATGGTGCTGCTCAGCGTGGGCCATGCCGTCGACTTCGTCGCCTACGACGGCAAGCTGCCCAGCGCGATGGCATCCGTGGGGTTCGGCCTGGTGGCCTACGGCGTGTGGCGCAATCCGATGCACCAGGTACCGGTCGACGGCGAGGCGGTGGGCCGCGACCGGGTCGCCAGCGATCTCTCGTCGATCGGCATGGCGCTGGTCGCGATCTATTTCGTATTGAAGGTGTCCGGCTACTCGCAGTGAGTGCGGCGGTCCGGGTAGCTGCTCCGAAGGCATCCTGAGGCGCCTTGCCGGGCCGGGAAGGGGGCAGGTCAGGCAACGGTTCCTGAAAGGGGCTTCCAGCCGCTCGCCAACGGGGCCGGGCACTGCATTTCCGCCCCCCGGATGTGCCATGCTCCTCGCCGTCACCAAAGCAGGAGTGCGGACATGGCCAAGGGCCTGGACAAGAAGAAAGAACAGAAGAAGAAGCCGGAAAAGACGCTGAAGGAAAAGCGCGCGGAGAAGTCCGAGAAGAAGGCCAACCGGTCCTGATAACGGACGGATGGTTTACTGGTTTCCGCTTCCCGACCGGTCGTGTCGACACGCTTGAATCCGACCGGTCCGGTGCCGCCCCCGGGGTAGACGATCCACCCCGGGGGATGGTTTGAACGACACGGGATAACCGCCCTGCGCGGCCGGTGTCGACAGTGATCGTCCCGGCGAGCGTTGACGCCGGCGGCCATGGGTTGGCGCCCGGCCGGATGGGTCAGGGCCGCCCGGCCTCGGTGCAGGTCAGGTACAGGCGCAGATCGAATTCGAGCTGGTGGTAATCCGGCTCCATGTGCGTGCACAGGGCGTAGAAGGCCTTGTTGTGCTCGGCCTCCTTCATGTGCGCCAGCTCGTGCACGGCGATCATCTTCAGGAACTCGGCCGGCGCGTCGCGGAACACGGTGGCGATGCGGATCTCGCGGCTGGCCTTGAGCCGCCCGCCTTGCACCCGCGATACCGTGGTGTGCGTGCCCAGCGCGTGCTTCATCACCTGCAGGGTGCCGTCGTAGACCACCTTGCCCAGTGGCGCCGAGCGGCGCATATGCCGGTCCTTGAGCGCATGCACGTACTCGTACAGCTGGCCGTCGCTGCGCACGGCATGGGGTTCGTTGTACTTGTCGGCCAGGATCTGGCGCAGCCGGCCCTGCACGATCAGCTCGCGCACGCGCGCCTGCACGTCCTGCGGGTAGCCGGTCAGGTACTTCAACGAATCCATCGGCAAGGGCGGGCACGGGGCCAGTGGCTGGGGCGGCGGGTATGATGGCGCGGAAAACCCCGGCAAGAAACCTCGACATGGCCAAGCCCAACCCACTCCAGGAACAGTTGCTCAAGGCCGGACTGGTCAAGAAGTCCAAGGTGGCCGAGGCCGCGCGCGAGCAGGTCAAGGCCCGGCATGGCAAGGGGCCGGTCGAGCCCACCCAGATCCAGCTCGACGCCGAGCGTGCCCGCGCCGAGAAGGCCGAGCGCGACCGCGCACTGGCGGCCGAGCGCAAGGCGCAGGCGCACGTCGCCGAACTGCGCGCGCAGGCGCGGCAGATCATCCAGGACCGCAAGGTGCCGCGCACCGGCGAAAGCGAGTACCGCTTCACCGCCGACGGTGCGATCCGCACCGTGCTGGTCGATGACGACCTGCGCAAGAAGCTGTCCACCGGCGCTTTGGTGATCGTGCGCCTGGACGATCGCTACGAGTTGCTGCCGCGCGTGGCCGCCGACAAGGTGCGCGAGCGCGACGCGGGCATGATCGTGCTCGACCATGGCCAGGGCGCGGACACCGGCGCGGCCGCGGCCACGTCCGAAGACGATGCGTACTACGCGCAGTTCAAGGTGCCCGACGACCTGGTGTGGTGATCGCGCGGTCCGGGCGCAGGCCTGGGCCGTGCCAGCCGCAGGCCGCTGATCGCTGACCCGCCGGGGCGCCGCCCGGGGTCGGGCCGTCGCGTGCGCTTGTCCGCTTCCCCGACCGATTTCGTTACTGTCCCTATACCCAGCCTGGGGAGGCCGCCATGAACCGTCGATCCTTGTTGCTGCTCTCGTCCGTCCTGGCCGCGCTGGCGCTGGGCGCCTGCGATTCGGCAAAAAAGGCGCCCGATGCGGTCTCCGCGCCCACCGCCGCGGCCGATGCCCTGCCGCTGTTCGACACATTCGGCGACCTGCGCCGCGACGTGGGCACGCGCGTGCCGCAGGCGCAGCGCTACTTCGACCAGGGCCTGCGCATGGCCTACGGCTTCAACCACGAGGCTGCCGGTCGCGCCTTCGCCGAGGCCGAGCGCCTGGATCCGCAATGCGCGATGTGCGTGTGGGGCCAAGCCCTGGTACTGGGACCGAACATCAACCTGCCGATGGATCCGGCCCTGGCCAAGGACGCCACCGCGCTGGCCACGCGCGCGGCGAGCCTGGCAGGCAACGCACGCCCGGCCGACCAGGCGCTGATCCGCGCGCTGCAGGCGCGCTATGCCGACCCGTCGCCGGAAGACCGCAAGCCGCTGGATCGCGCTTACGCCGATGCGATGGCGCAGGTGGTGGCGCAGTTCCCCGAGGACGACGATGCGGCGACCCTGTACGCGGAAGCGTTGATGGACCTGTCGCCATGGGCGTACTGGGAGCAGGACGGTGCGCCAGGGGAGTTCACCCCGGCGCTGATCGGCGAGCTGGAGCGCGTGCTTGCCCGCAACCCCCACCACATCGGTGCGATGCATTACTACATCCATGCCACCGAGGCTTCGCCCGATCCCGGCCGCGCCGAGCCCTATGCCGATGCGCTTGCCGCGCTGGCGCCCGGCTCCGGCCATCTGGTGCACATGCCCGCGCATACCTACATCCGCGTCGGCCGCTATCACGACGCGACCCTGACCAACTTCGCCGCCACCACCGCCGACAAGGATTTCCTGGCGGTGTGCCGCGGCAGCAACGGGGTCTATCCGCTGGGTTACGTGCCGCACAACTGGCACTTCGCCACCATGACCACCGGCCTGACCGGATCGCGCACGCTGGCGCTGCAGGCCGCCGGGCAGACGGCCGATCGCGCCGACCGCGCGGTGATGGGCGAGGCGCCGATGCAGTTCATGCAGCAGTTCGTGGTCGCGCCCTCGCTGACGCAGGTGCGCTTCGGCGACTGGGACGCGATCCTGGCCAATGCCGCCGCGCCGTCGGAGTTGCCGTATCCCACGGCGATCGGTCATTTCTCCCGGGGCATGGCCCACGTGCGCAAGGGCACGCTGGAGGAAGCGGCGCGCGAGGCCGACGCATTGCATGCGATCGCGATCGATCCGTCGATGGCGGAGGTGGCCTTCTTCGACATCAACAACGCCGGCAGCGTGCTGAAGGTCGCCGATGCCCTGCTGCGCGGCGAGCTGCTGCGTGCGCAGGGCAAGCATGTCGAAGCCATCGCCGCGTTGCGCGAAGCCGCTGCGGCCGAGGATGCGTTGGCCTACAACGAGCCGGCCGACTGGCCGCTTCCGGTCCGGCCGTACCTGGGCGCTGCGCTGCTGGAGGGTGGCGATGCCAAGGGCGCGGCTGAAGCGTTCAACCAGGATCTGGTCGCCTATCCGGAAAACGGCTGGTCGCTGTTCGGCCTGGCCCAGGCGCAACAGGCGTTGGGACAGGCGGAAGCGGCGGGTGAGACCTCGCGCCGGCAGGCGGCGGCCTGGCAGTGGGCCGATGCGCCGCTGACTGCGGCGCGGAATTGAGCCGGACACCGCACTCCGATTCGACCCGGTTCGCCGGGTATGCTGATCCCCGTGCCTGACGCGGGGAACGCCATGCCCACCATCGAGATGCAGCTCGATTCGCTGCCCCGGCTGTTCGATTCGCTGGATCCGGCGCCATTCCACGATCGCACGCTGGACCGCGATGCCGAGGCCTGGCTCAAGGAATCGGTGGACGAGGTGCCCTCCAAGGCGCAGCTGGAACTGGTGATCCGCGGGCCGGATGCGTTGCGTGCCCATCTGCCCGAGATCGAGACGGCCGTGCACGCGCACTTCCGTCGCGCGCTGGAACACGAAGAGTGGAAGCTGCGGCGTCGAATGCGCATCGGGCGGCTGGCGCTGCTGATCGGCCTGCTGGTGCTGGCCATCACCCTGATTGCGCGGCACCTGCTGCACAGCCTGCATACCTCCAGTGCCGATGTGTTCGGCGAAGGCCTGCTGATCGTGGGCTGGGTCGGCCTGTGGCGGCCGGCGGAAATGCTGCTGTTCGAACGCCTGGAGAATTCCGCCGATCGCGCGGTGCTGCGCAGGTTGTCGCAGATATCGGTCCGCTTCCGCGCGCTCGACGGTTAGGCCGACGACGCCTCCGCGTGGAGGCGGGCCACTGACTGTTCGCGCAACCGCTCAACCAACAAACGGAACGCCCCCATGTCCCTGCTGATCTTCGCGTTCGCCGCGGCCACGGCTGCAGCACCGGCTCCCTCACCGGCCACCATGGCTACGATCGACCCGGCCACCCGCACCGCGCTGGAAGCGACCTGTTTCGATTATGTCGACGGCCAGCTGGAAGGCGATCCTGCGCGCTTGGCCCGTGCACTGCATCCGGACCTGGCCAAGCGCCGCGTGCTCGGCGACACGCCGGACGAGCGACTGGGCCTGCGCCGCATGAGCAAGGAAGAGCTGGTCGAACTGACCCGGCAGGGCGCGTTGAAGACGCCGAAGGAGCAATGGAGCCGCTCGTGCACGGTGCTGGACGTCGCCGGCAATACCGCGGCGGTGCGCGCCGAGACTCCGTGGTTCATCGACTTCTTCCACATGGGCAAATTCGGCGACCGCTGGATCATCGTCAACGCGCTGTGGTACCAGAAACAGCGTTGAGTGCGGATGGCGGTCGATTCGAGTCCGTCGTCGCGGCGGTATGCGTTGACGGGCGAATGCTTCAGCCGGCCTCGACCCGCTCGCAGTAGCGGGTGAGGGTCTTGCGCCATGCCGGTCGCGACAGGCAGCGCTCGCGGTAGTCGCGTACGCGCGGATGCGGCTCCCACAAGGCCGCGTCCTCGGACTGGGTGAGCACGTGCGACATGAGGATGTCGGCGACGGTGAACTCGGCCGTGGCGATGAACGGACGATCCTCCAGCCAGCGCTCCAGCGCGTCGAGATGGCGTTGGGCCCAGCCGAACACGAAGTCGCGGTAGGCGAACGTACCCGGGTCGCGCTTGCCGAATTCGATCATCTGCAGGTGCAGCAGCGGCATCTCCACGGTGTTCAGCGCGGAAAAACACCAGCGCTCGACCTGCGCCCGACCGGCAGCGTCGGCGGGGATCAGCCGCCCGGTCTTGCGCGCCAGGTACAGCACGATCGCGCCGGACTCGGACAGGACCAGGCCGTCATCATCGATCGCCGGGATCTGCGCGAACGGGCTCATCGCCCGGTACGCCTCGCTATCCAGTTCATGCGCCGGATGGTCCATTCCGACCAGCCGGTACGGGCACTCCATTTCCTCCAGCGCCCACAGCACGCGCAGGTCGCGCGTGTTGCCACGGGCGATCGGATTCACGCGCGAGAAGCCGTAGACGTCGAGCATGGCCAATCAGCCCGGATCAACCGCTGCCGGGCACGTTTCCGTACAGCCACAGGATGATGCCGACCACCACCGCGCTGGCGGCGATCAGGCCGATCATCAGGCCCAGTGCCAGGCGCGGCGGCTTTTCTTCGGTGGGGTGGCGCGCCTCCGGCGGCGTGCCCAGTCGGACGTCGTCTTCCGGTTGCATGGTGCCTCCCATGAGCGGGTACAGGGGCGTGAGCGGACGCGGATGGATCAGCCGCCGCCGGATCAGCACCGTGCGGCGTGAGGTGGAAGGGCGGGTTCGGGTCTGCGTCCGGGTCATGGCCCGATACTGCGCCCGTGGTGCGTCACGGCAGCGTGGAGGGTGCCGGCGTCATGCGGACTGACGATGCATGCGCGCGTATCGAGCGCACCGGATGGCCCGCCTCAGTCGTGGTTGACCGCCTGCCGGTACAGCATCCAGCTGCCATCGGGGTCGCGCTGCCACAGGTTCAGGCTCTTGCCCTCGACGGTTCCCCGGTCGGCGCCCGCGCGCCAGGCGACGCGATAGAAGCCCTCTTCCAGCTGCAGGCGGCCGCCATCGAGCGGGTGGATGCGGCCGGTGCGCAGGTCCAGCGCGTCCAGCGCGACCGGGCCCGGCCGTTCGTGTTCGAGGAAGTACGGACGGATCGCTTCGATGCCCACCAGCATGGGCGTGTAGTAGGTCATGTAGATCGCATCGGGCACGAACAGCTGCGCGTGTTCGGCGCCCTTGCGCTCCATGACCAGTTGGCGGATCAGCGCGTTGCGGTTGCCGATCGCGTATGCGATACCGGCATCGTTGCCGGGCAGGGCAGACAGGTTCACCGGCTCGCCGTCGACGATGGCCGGCAGCAGCGCATCGTCGAAGGCGGCATCGGCGCCCCACAGTTCGGCGACCACGCGCGGGGCCGGGCCGGCCGTGTTCCACAGGACCATGTATTTGCCGATGTAGTCATGCGGCGAACCACCGTCCAGCGTGTATGCGTGACGGAAGGTGCCGGTCTCGATCGCATGGTCGCCGTAGTCGAGCACCTCGTGGATGCGCCGCGCGAAGCTGCCGGTATCGGTGAGCGCGAACCATTGCCGGTGGTAATCGGCGATCGCTTCGCCGCCCTGGCGGGCCAGTGCGTGCTCGGGCATGAGCATCGCCGCGGCGTCGTATCGGGCCAGCAGGGCGGGAACGTCCTCCGTCTGCCAGGCGAGCGCCAGCGCCGCATTGGCCTGCTCCAGTCGTGGCCGCAGGGTGTCGTTGGCGGCCGCCGGGTGCGCGGCGGTGAGCAGACCTGCAAGCAGGCCGGTCAACAGGACTGGCAGCGTGGGCCTGGTCGGCATGGCAACCCCCGTCGGCGGATGGCGCTGGCATCTTGGCATGGAAGCCGGCCCTGGCCGGTTGCCATCGGCAAGCTGCGTGGGTGCGTGAGCCAGCGGCCGTTCAATCCCGGCTTGCTAGCTTGCTTGTATGCCGCCCGCCGGGCGGTACCGGATAATCCCGCCATGCGCCTCATCGCTGCCCCCGTCCTGTGCCTGTGCCTGGCGACCCTGCCGGCGTTGGCTGCCGAGCCCGACGCACTGGACCTGTCGCTGCCGCAGGCATCGGCTTTCCGCAACGATCCGCCCGGCACCTTCTATGGCGACACCTCCGGCGTACCGGCATCGGCGGCCACGACTCTCTTCCGGCGCAACCTGTGTCCGACCTCGCCCGACGGCGAGGAGACCAAGGTGACCGGCAGCGTGTCCACCGGCATGGGCTACTCGTCCAACCTGGGCAGCAGCACTTTCGGCGGCGCCAGCCTGAACTACTGCAACACCTACACCAACGACAACGGCGACGAGCGCACGATCAACATGCGCCTGGACATGAACACTTTCGACGGTCCGGTCTATGGGCCCGAGTATCGTGGCCCCGATTACCGCATGGGTCCGCGCGGTGCCGAGCCGGCGTTCGGCCCCGGCCCGATGACGCGTGGCGGCGGCCGCTGAGCCGCACGCCGGCCGCAGGCGCGGCGCGCTGGCTTATTCGCCGGTGCGGAACCGCAGGGTCAGGCCCTTGAGGAAATTGCGCAGGATCTGGTCGCCGCAGGGGCGGTAGTTCTTGTGCCCGGGCTGGCGGAACAGGGCGGTCAGTTCCGGCTTGGTCAGCGGGAAGCCGGCGGCCTGGAAGATCTCGTGCATGTCCACGTCCTTGAGCTGGAAGGCCACGCGCAGCTTCTTCAGCACCAGGTTGTTGGTGATGCGGGTCTCCACCGGACGCGGCGGCTGGGTCTCGTCGCGACCGCGGAAATACAGGACCAGGCCATCGAGGAAATGGGCCAGGATCCGGTCGTTGCATTCCAGCGCGCCTGGCTCGCCGTCCTTCTTGAGCAGCGCGGGGATGTCGGTCTTGTCCAGCGGGAAAGCCGGATCGGCCAGGTGCACGATCTCCACCACCTTGGCATCGCCCAGGTCCAGCATGTAGCGGATGCTGCGCATCACGTCGTTGTTGATCATGGGATCCGCTCGCTCGCCTGGAAGCTCGGGCCGGGCCGGCCGGGGCGCGCAGTCTAGCGCCCGGCGGGGGAAAAGGGCGTTTTCCCGGCCGGGCAGGCACGCGCGCCGCCGCTGTCCCATACTCCGGCCATCGCCGCGCACCGGGGTGGGGAGGATGCCGTGAACGACCAGTTCCAGCACGTCATGGTGCTGATCTCGATCATCATCGGCCTGGCGATCACCCACCTGCTGTCGGGCGTGGTCGATGCGGTGGACCGGGCCAACGACGAGGACGAGCCGGAGATCTTCAGCCCGCTGGTGACCCTGTGGGGCACCACCGTGTTCCTGTGGATGGTGAATTTCTGGTGGTTCCAGTTCCGGCTGCTGGGGATGGAAGGGTCGTGGACGATCTGGCGCTACCTTTTCATCATCCTGTACTCGGTCGCGCTGTACGTGCTGGCGGTGATCCTGATCCCGCGCGACTGGGATGCGATCAAGCGCTACACCGAATACTTCATGCGCAACCGGCGCTGGTTCTTCATCGCCCTGCTGGTGGCCAACCTGGCCGACGTGGCCGATTCCTGGCTCAAGGGCGGGTGGGGCTACGTGCTGGGGATGGGGCCGTTCAACAACTTCGTGGCGCTGATCACCTTCCCGGTGGTGGTCGTCGGCATCGTCTCGCGCAAGGTCATGGTGCAGACGGTCATGGCGGCGATCTACTTCGTGGTGTTCGTCATCGCCGTGTTCGAGTACACGCCGGTGCTGATCGCGGCGTGAGGCGGCGGGCAGCGGCATCGTTCGAGTGCGGCGATGGTGTTGCGCGATTCGCGACGGAGTTCGCTTTCAATCCGGCCCGTGCTGGTATCTGATACGGGCCAATCGGGGGATTCCAGTGGTTTCGTCCATACGGGTCGGGGAGGCTCGGATGACGCGTTGGTTTGCCCTGTGTCTGGCCGTCGCGGCGCTGACGGGCTGCTATGTGCAGCTGCCGTCGGAACCGCAGGCGGCCCTGCCCGAGCCGACATCGGGAACCCATGCCCAGCAGCAGGAAGCGGCGCATGCGGCGCTGGGCTACCTGACGATGATCGATCACGGCCAGTTCGAGCAGACTTGGGACCGTTCCGGCCCGGCGCTGCAGGACATCAGCAACCGCCTGGCCTGGGTCAACATGCTCGAGGTCACCCACAAGACGCTCGGCCCGACCCGGCCCAGGCAGGTCGCGGGCCTGGACTTTTCCACGCAGGTCGACACGCGGGCACCGCCGGGCGAATACGTGACCGTGCAGTTCCGCAGCGGCACCGAGCAGGCATCCACCACCGAACAGGTGGTCATGCAGAAGCACGACGACCAGTGGAAGATCGTCGGCTACTTCATCACCCGGCGCGCGAACCTGCAGGCGAGCGGATAGACGTGGTGCTCATTGCGCAGGCAATGCGTCCAGCAGCGCCTGCCATTCCTGCTTGCGACCGGCATCGGGCGCCGCTTCGATCAACCCGGTCAGCGCCAGCCGGTAGGCTGCGTCCAGCGCCTGTTGTTGGGCGACGGCCACATCGGGCGTGATCCCGCTGCCTTCCCAGTTGCCGCCGGTGACCGGGCTGACCGATTCGGCATAGGGAATGGAGGCGGTGAAACGGTCGCCGATCCGGAACTCGCGCGCCGGCCGCGCGCCGCCGCCACTGCGCTCGCCCACCACCTGCGCGCGTGAACTGACCTGCAGCGCATAGGTGAAATCCTCGGCCGCGGAGAAGGTGGTCGGTGAGGTCAGGATGTAGACCGGCTTGTCGCCACCGAAGCGCGCACCGGGTACGTCCGGCTGCGTCCAGTATTCGCGCACGTTGCCGCCATGCCGGTAGCGGATGCTGTTGAGCTGCACCGGCTGGTCGAACAGATAGCTGGCCATCAGCCGCACCATCTCCGGATCGCCGCCCATGTTCTGGCGCAGATCCACGATCAGTGCGTCGGTGTGGGCGAGGAAGGTCATCGCGGTACTGGCTGTCTGCGCGGCCAGGTAGGGGTAGGCGAAGATCCGGAATTTCACGTAGCCGATGTTGCCGGGCAGGCGCTCGACCCGGTCGAAAGCGAAGTTGTCGCGGGCGATCGCCGGGCGCCATTGGTCCAACTCGGCATGCGACGGCCCATCGGCCGGCTCGTCGCGTGCACCGTCCGGGCGGAAGCCGATCCACAGGTGCTTGTCATGGCCGAGCGCGCGCAGGTCATCGGTCAGCCGGTCGGCGAATGCCTGGCCGCCGAGCAGCGCGGCGTAGTCGCCGCGATCCGAACGTTCCCGCAGCGTGCGCGCCATGCGCTGGCCCATGGCCGGGTCGATGTACTCGGACTCCAGCATCGTGCCGAGGCGGTCGATGATCGCCTCGCGTTCGGCAGGCGTGGTGTCCGCCACCGGCGGCGCGGCCTGGACGCCGGTCGCCAGCAGCAACAACAGCAATCCGCGTAGTCCAGCGCGGCTGGGCATCGCCGTGGTTCCCGTGGCCTGCCACCCCGTCGGCAGCACCGGCATGCTACCGCGGCGCCGCGCCCTGGCGCCGTAGCGCGTCGGCGTGCGCCCACAGGTCGGCGAGCAGGTCGGCATAGACCTTGGCTTCGGCGCCTTCCACCGAGGTGTTGACCATCAGGACGACGGCGGTGTCGTGCGACAGGTCCGAGAGCATCTCCGTGCGCACGCCCGGATCCGAGCCGCCGTGGCCAATGCGGGTGACGTTGAACTTGGTGGACCAGAAGATGCCCGAGTTCTTTTCGGACAGCTCGACGTTGTCGGGATGGTGCCCGGCCGTGTACTGGAAGCGGAGCATGTCGGCGGTCGCTTCGGGCGAGAGGATGCGCTTGCCCTGGTACTGACCGCCATCGAGCAGGGCGATGAAGAACCGCGACAGGTCGTTGACCGAAGTGCGCACGCCGCCGTCGGGATAGGTGGTGAGCCCGTACGGCGGGATCGGAATGCTCAGCCCCGACTGGCCGACATACAGCGTGGAGTGCGTGCCGGCCGGCACGTCGGCCAGGCGCCAGGCGCTGCGGTCCATGCCCAGCGGCTGGAAGATCGTGCGGCGCGTGTAGCGGTCCAGCGGCTCGCCCACCGCGCGCTCGACGATGTAGCCGGCCAGTCCGGCGCCGATGTTGGAATACTCGCGATGGATACCGGGCCGGACCTTCAGGAAATTCTCCGCTGCGTAGTGGCGCCCGCCGGGCACCAGGTAGCCGCGCATGAAATCGCCCAGCGATTCGTCCGCTTCGCCGCCCCAGTGGTAGGTGTCGCGATACACCGCCCAGCGGTCGGTGAGGCTGGAGGTATGCGTGGCGAGCTGGCGCAGGGTGATGGGCGTATCGGGGAAGGCGGGATTGGCGACATGGAACGGCAGGTACCGGTTGATGTCTTCGTCCAGCGACAGCTTGCCGTCCTGTACGGCCTGCATCAGTGCCACGCCGGTGACGGTCTTGCTGATCGATCCGATGTTCATCACCGTGTCGGCGGTGAACGGCACGCCGCGGGCCTGGTCGGCAAAGCCGTAGCCGCCGGTCCAGACCAGCTTGCGATCCACGATGATCGCCGCGCCCAGTCCGACCAGGCCGGCTTCGTCCATCCGTTGCCGGATCGTGGCGCCGATGTCGACTGGGGCCGCGCTGGCCGCGGCCGGGTCGACAGCCGCAGGCGTCGCCGCGGCAGCAATTGCCGAGGCGCCGCCCCACAGCAGGGCGACGACCACTCCGGTCCAACCCCAACTCCTGACTGCGCGCATGTCGTGCTCCTTGCTTTCCTGGGATCCGGGTCGCGAGGGACATGCCGCGCTGGCTTCGCAGGGCGACGACCGTGGCGGACTGGCCGGAGCGGCACAGACTGTCATCGCCTTCGGTGGCATGCCATCGGCATGCGACGAAACCACCGCCCGGGCGACGAACCGGCCGCAGCGGGCCGTGAGCCGGTCGCCAGATCGCCCGGCATGTCGATCAATGCGCCCCTGGGCCGTCGTCCCGGTGAGGCCCTGCGAGGAACGCCCCATGTCGCCTTCAACCCTGCCTCCGGCGCCCGTGCTGGATCGCAACTGGCCGCTGGTCGCCGCCGGTGCGCTGTTGGGCTGCGTGGGCATCGGTGCGCTGTTCTCGCTGGCGGTGCTGTTGCAGCCGATGGGCAGCGATACCGGCTGGTCGCGCGCGGGGCTGTCGGCGGCGATGACGGTCGCGTTCCTGGCCAGCGGCTTCGCCGGGTTCGGCTGGGGCGCGTTGAGCGACCGGATCGGGCCGCGGGTGGTGGTGCTGGCCGGATCGGTGCTGCTGGGCCTGGCGCTGGTGCTGGCCAGCCGCGCGACCACGCTGCTGCAGTTCCAGCTGACGTTCGGCCTGCTGCTGGGCGTGGCGGTGGCGAGCTTCTTCGCGCCGGTGATGGCCGCGACCGCGTCGGCGTTCGATCGTCGACGCAACCTGGCCATCTCGCTGGTCTCGGCCGGCGTGGGCGTGGCGCCGATGACGATGTCGCCGCTGGTGGCCTGGCTGCTCACCCATGTGGGCTGGCGCGAGACCCTGCTGGTGCTGGGTATTTTGTCCTGGGTGCTGACCTTGCCGGCTACGTGGTTCGTGCGCACCGACACCGCGGCCGGCGCGCACGGCGCAGCGGTGGGCGGCAGCGATTCATCGACGATGACCATGGGCCAAGCGCTGCGGTCGAAGCCGTTCATCGTGCTGGCGCTGGCGTTCTTCGCCTGTTGCGCGGCGCATTCCGGGCCGATCTTCCACACCGTCAGCTATGCGGTCGGTTGCGGACTGTCGGTAACCGCGGCGGTCACCATTTACAGCATGGAAGGGGCGGCCGGCCTGGGCGGGCGCTTGCTGTTCGGTGTGCTCGGCGACCGCTTCGGTGCCAAGCCTGTCCTGGTCAGCGGGCTGGCGCTGCAGGCGGTGGCGGCGGTGAGCTACCTGGCGGTCGACCAGCTCGGCGGCTTCTATGCGGTGGCGCTGGTCTTCGGCCTGGCCTACGGCGGCACGATGCCGCTGTATGCGTCGCTGGCGCGCGAAGCGTTCCCGCCGCGCATCCTGGGCGGGGTGATCGGCGCGATGACGATGCTGTCCGGGCTGGGGATGGCGTTGGGGCCACTGTTCGGCGGTTGGCTGTTCGACCGCTACGGCAGCTATGCGTGGATGTATATCAGCGCCTTGGTGCTCGGCCTGGCGGCTGCGGCAGTGGTGAGCCAGTTTCCGCGCGCGCCGTCGCGCACACCCGAAACCGGGCCGGGCGGCGAGGGCGTCGTGTCGACGTGAGGCGTGACGACGGATTCGGGCAGGGGTGCATTTCGACCGATGACGCGGGCGCGATCGCGCGGCCATACTCCGCGCTCTTCCATCGACAGACGGGTCCGCGCCATGCGCCTTCGCTTCGCCTTGCTCGCTGCCTTTCTCATGACTTCATTGCTTGCCGCACCGGCCATCGCTGCGCCTTCGCTCGACGGCGCCTGGCAGCTGCAGGCCGGCGAGTTCGTCGATGGCGCGGGCAAGCGCGTTGACTACACCGAGGCCAAGCTGCAGGGCATCAAGGTGCTCGACGGCGGCACGTTCGCGTTCACCACCACCCGGGACGGCAAGTTCTGGGCCGGTGGTGCCGGTGGCTATGAGGCCGTCGATGGCCATTACACCGAGACGCCTCGCATGGCCTCCTTCCCGCTCGAAGGCGATGGCCAGTACCGCTTCGAATACCGGCTCGAAGGCGATACCTGGACCCTGGAGCGTCGCAACGCGCAGGGCGTGGTGGTCGAACGTGAAGTGTGGCGGCGGATGCCGGCGCCGGCCGGCGACGCGCACGCGCATTGACGCGCCTGATTGGAGCAGGCGTGGCCTGCGGGATTGCGCTAGGGTCGGCAGGCGTCGCCGCGACGCCTCTGCCGCTGCACGGGAACGCCTGATGGCCTCGATTGCTTCGCTCCGATATGTGCGCCTGCCGCAGCGGCTGCTGCGTGCCGCGTTCGCTGCCGCTCTGCTGTTCGGGCCTGCGCTGGCGGTAGCTGGCGATGTGGTGCCCGCCTGGTCGACTCCGGTCACGCAAGGCACGCCGACGGCGCGCCACGAGAACGGCTTCGTCGCCGTCGACGGACGCCTGTACCTGCTCGGCGGGCGCGACTCGCGACCCCTGGACATCTTCGATCCCGCCACCGGCGCATGGACGCAGGGCGCGCCGCCGCCGCGCGAGATCCACCACATGCAGGCGATCGCCATCGACGGCCAACTGTGGGTCCTGGGCGCGTTCACCGGCGGGTTCCCCGAAGAACAGCCCCTGACCCACGTGCTGGTCTACGACCCGGCCACGGACCGCTGGAGCGAAGGCGCGGAAGTGCCCGCGCCGCGGCGTCGCGGTGCGGCGGGCGTGGTCGTGCATGACGGACTTGTCTACCTGGTGGGCGGCAATACGCGCGGCCACATGGCCGGCTTCGTGCCCTGGCTCGACGTGTTCGATCCGGCGACCGGAACCTGGCGCGCGCTGGCCGACGCACCGCATGCGCGCGACCATTTCCATGCGGTGGTGATCGACGGGCGCGTCTATGCGGCTGGCGGACGCCGCACCTCGCACGACACCGGCGAGACGATGTCGCTCACGATTCCCGAAGTGGACGTCTACGACATCGCCAGCGGTCGCTGGAGCACGCTGGCCGCGCCGTTGCCGACGCAGCGCGCCGGTGCGCCGGCGGTGGCGATGGCCGGCCGCCTGGTCGTGCTGGGTGGCGAGAGCCCGAGCCAGGTGCCTGGCCACAGCGAGGTGGAGGCGTATGACCCGACCACGCAACGCTGGGCCACGCTGGCACCGTTGCCGAAAGGCCGGCACGGGACCCAGGCCACGATGATCGACGGCGTGCTGCACGTTGCCGCCGGCAGCGGCGACCGCGGCGGCGGACCGGAGCTGGACGACTACCTCACCTTCGGCGCGGCGCAGGCGCCCGGCAACGATTGAACCCGCACGGCATCCCATGAAATTCGCACGACGCCATCCGGTATCGACCTTCCTCGTCCTTGCGTTGCTGGTGACCTATGTCGTCGGCATCGCGTTCCATCTGGCGATGGATCGCGTGCAGCACGCGGCGGGGCTGGAGATCGACAACGTCAACGACCTGCTGATGCGCTTCGGCCCATCGCTGGCGGGATTGCTGACCGCGTGGCTGGTCGCGGGCAGGGCGGGTGTCCTGGATATCGTGCGGCGGATCACCCGCGTGCGCGCACCGGCCAGGGCGTGGCTGCTGGCCGTGCTGTTGCCGCCGGCACTTACCATCGCCGCATTGCTGCTGCGCGGCTACGGCCCGCATCTGCACGAGGTCGGCGTCGGGCACATCCTCGCGGTGTTCGCCACCCAGCTGGTGCTTGCCGCCGTGTTCGCCGGACTGGGCGAGGAACTGGGTTGGCGCGGTTTCATGCTGCCCACGCTGGCCGCGCGCATGAACCGCTTCAGCGCGAGCATGCTGGTCGCACTGGGTTGGCTGGCCTGGCACCTGCCGGCCTACGTGCTGTTCGGCAAGGGCGACGACGATCCGTTCCTGCCGTTCGTGGTGATGATGGTGCCGCTGTCGCTGCTGCTGGCGTGGACGTACTACCGCTCGCGCGAAGGCCTGCTGTTGCCGATCCTGCTGCACGGCTCGCTCAATGCGAGCTTCTACAGCCTGCAGATCCTGTATCCGAAAATCGCCGCCGGGGCCGGCTTCCAGCCCGGGTTCGACTGGACCCTGGCGGTGCTGTGGCTGGTAGCCGCTGGAGTCACGGTGCTGGCCGCGCGCGCGCTGTTCCTGCGTCGCTGAGAGGCCGCCCGCCCGCCTGTCCGGTTCAGGTATCCGCGCGCACGCCCAACGGCACGCGTCCGTCACCCGCCGTGCATCGCGTTGCCATCGATGCTAGGCAAGGCATTCCGCCTTGAGGGGAGGGGACACAGCGGGAGCAGTGCGATGAACGAGCAACAAGCCACCCTCGACCAGGAGCGCCTGGGCCAGTTCCTCGGCATGGCCGTCGGCGACCTGGGCGCGGCGATCAGCGCCACGCTGGTGCTGGCAGGCGACAGGTTGGGCCTGTACAAGGCACTGGCCGAAAAGCCCGCCACCTCGGCCGAACTGGCCGAACGCACCGGCACCCATGAGCGTTACGTGCGCGAATGGCTCGGCAACCAGGCAGCTGGCGGCTACGTGCAGTACGACGCCGACAGCGATCGCTACAGCCTGGACCAGGTGCAGGCGCTGTGCCTGGCCGGACCGGGCGGGCCGGTGGATCTTCCTGGCGCCTATTACCTGATCGAAGCGACCTTCCATGCGCTCGATCGCACCGTGGACAATTTCCGCAGCGGCAAGGGCATGGAATGGGGCGAGCATCACGCCTGCCTGTTCCATGGCACCGAACGCTTCTTCCGCGCCGGTTACAACGCGCACCTGCTCGGCGAATGGTTGCCGGCGCTGGAAGGCGTCAAGGAGAAACTCGAACGCGGCGCGAAGGTCGCCGATGTCGGTTGCGGCCATGGCGCCAGCACCGTGCTGATGGCGCAGGCCTATCCGCGCTCGCAGTTCATCGGCTACGACTACCACGCCGATTCGATCCGCGTCGCCGGCGAACGCGCCGCGGCCGCGGGCGTGGGCAACGCCCGCTTCGAGGTCGCCGATGCGACCGGCTACGGAGAACAGGAGTTCGACCTGATCGCGTTCTTCGATTGCCTGCACGACATGGGCGATCCGGCCGGCGCGGCGAAACATGCGCGCCAGGCGCTCAAGCCGGACGGGACCTGCCTGCTGGTGGAACCGTTCGCCGGTGATCGTGTCGAGGACAACCTCAATCCGGTGGGTCGGGTGTATTACGGCGCGTCGTCGCAGATCTGCGTGCCGGTCTCGCTCGCGCGCAAGGGCCCGGCGCTCGGCGCGCAGGCCGGCGAGGCGCGGCTGCGCCAGGTGATGACCGAAGCCGGCTTCAGCCGCTTCCGTCGCGCGACGCAGACGCCGTTCAACCTGGTGCTGGAGGCCAGGCCCTGACTGCAGTTGGCGGTGCGCGGGTCAAGCGCCCGCCGCGCCTGAGGTCATGCGCGAAAGGCATGAGCCGGTCACGTCGCGGTGCGGCGGGCAGCGGTTATGGTGGAGGCGGTTCCCTTTCCAGATGCTCGAATGAAGCCCCGTCTTCTGTTTGTTGCTGCCGCCGTCCTGCTGGCCGCCTGTTCGCCTTCTCCGCAGGCCGACACCGCATCGCCGGCCACTGCTCCGGCTAGCGCACCGCCGGCCGCGGACGAGGCCTACCTGGCCTCGATCGAGCAGTGGCGCCAGGAGCGCGAGCAGAAGCTGCGCGATCCCGACGGTTGGCTCAGCTTCGCCGGCTCGGGCCAGGTTGCGCCGGGGACGCATCGGGTCGGCAGCGGCGCGGACAACGCCATCGTCGTGCCCGGTGGGCCCGAACACTGGGGCGTGCTGCGCCTGGCCGAAGACGGTGCACTCACGTTCGAACCGGCCGCCGGTGCTGGCCTGCAGGTCGACGGCAAGCCGTTTGCCGGCGGGCCGCTGCTGACCCAGCTCGACGCGGGGGGGCCGACCGGCATCCACGCCGGCGCCCAGCGCTTCTACGTGGTCCGCACCGGCGAGGTGTACGGCTGGCGCTTCCGCGACCCGCAGTCGCCCGGGCTCAAGGCGTTCGCGGGCGTGCCGCATTTCCCGGTCGATCCGTCGTGGCGGATCCAGGCGCGCTGGGAGGACTTCCCGACGCCGCGCACGATCGACCTGGCCACCAGCAACGGCACGATCGAGCCGGCGCGCGTGCCCGGCCAGGCGCAGTTCGAGCGCGACGGCCACCGCTACACCCTGCTGCCGGTGCAGGAAAAGGACGGCGACGAGCTGTTCTTCATCGTCGCCGACCGCACCAGCGGCAAGCAGACCTACGGCGGCGGCCGCTTCCTGTACACCGCACCGGCGCAGGACGGCGTTGTGGTGCTGGACTTCAACCGGGCCCAGAACCCGCCGTGCGCGCTCAACGGCCACGTGGTCTGCCCGACCGCACCGCCGGAGAACCGGCTCGATATCGCCATCGAAGCCGGCGAAAAGACCTACCCGCTGGCGCATTGAGGGCCCGCCCGGGGCCCCGCGCTGACCGAAGCTGCGCACACCCTTGACCCTGGACCGGGGTCAAGGGTTCAAGCTATGCCCGTCACGGTACTGGGCATCCCCATGAAGATCGGCGAGCTGGCCCGCAAGGCGGGCGTCAACATCGATACGGTCCGCTACTACGAGCGGCAAGGGCTGCTGCCGCAGGCCCAGCGCCTGGAGTCGGGTTATCGCGTGTACGCCGATGCCGACCTGCGCCGGCTGCGCTTCGTGCGCAAGGCCAAGGCGCTGGGCTTCACCCTCGAAGACATCGGCGAGCTGCTGTCGCTGTCCAGCCGCTGCGACAACGACATGGCCGGGATGAAGTCCACCGCCGCCGCGCGGCTGGCCGACGTCGACCAGCGCATCGCCGAGCTCGAACGCATCCGCGGCGCGCTGCAATCGCTGGTGGAGGCCTGTCCGGGACACGGCAGCGTCGACGGCTGCCCGATCCTGAAGACGCTGGCCGGAGAGCAGGCATGAGCCACGAGCACGACCAGCATCCGCTCCACGCCCACGGCCAGCACGGGCCGTCCAAGCCCGGCGCCTGTTGCACGGGCGGCCATGGCCATGCTGAAGCGGCCAGCATGCGCGATCCGGTCTGCGGCATGGCGGTCGATCCCGCGAAGGCGCGCGGCGGATCGGCGACCCATGACGGAGCGACGTACTTCTTCTGCTCAAGCGGTTGCCAGGCCAAGTTCAAGGCCGATCCGGCGCGCTACCTGCAGCCGCGCGACGCGGCGCCGGTCGCGCCGGCACCGGAGGGCACGATCTACACCTGCCCGATGCATCCGGAAATCCGCCAGTCCGGCCCCGGCACCTGTCCGCTGTGCGGCATGGCGCTGGAGCCGGAGATGCCCAGCCTGGAAGAGGAAGACAACCCGGAGCTGCGCGACTTCACCCGGCGCTTCGCCTGGACGCTGCCGCTGAGCCTGGTGGTGTTCGTGCTGGCGATGTTCGGGCATCGCTTCCCGTGGCTGCCGGCCGGCACGCGCACCTGGCTGGAGTTCGCGCTGGCCACGCCGGTGGTGTTGTGGGGCGCTTGGCCGTTCTTCGAGCGTTGCGTGCAGTCCGTGCGAAACCGCAGCCCGAACATGTGGACGCTGATCGGAATTGGTGTGGCCTCGGCCTACGTGTACAGCGTGGTGGCCACGCTGGCGCCGGGTGTGTTCCCGGCCTCGTTCCAGGAGCACGGCCGGGTCAACGTCTACTTCGAAGCGGCGGCGGTGATCGTCTCGCTGACCCTGCTGGGCCAGCTGCTCGAGCTGAAGGCGCGCTCGCGCACGTCCGCGGCGATCCGCGCGCTGCTGGGCCTGGCGCCGAAGACCGCTCGGCGGATCGGCGAGGACGGCAGCGAATCGGATATCCCGCTCGAACACGTGCACGTCGGCGATCGCCTGCGCGTGCGCCCGGGCGAAAAGGTGCCGGTGGATGGCACCGTGCTCGACGGCCATTCCAGCGTGGACGAATCCATGCTCACCGGCGAGCCATTGCCGGTTGACAAGGCCACCGGCGCGCGCGTGATCGGCGCTACGATCAACGGCACCGGCAGCCTGGTGATGCGTGCCGACCAGGTCGGCTCGGCCACGGTGCTGGCGCAGATCGTGCAGCTGGTCGCGCAGGCGCAGCGTTCCAAGGCGCCGATGCAGCGCATGGCCGACCGGGTGTCGTACTGGTTCGTGCTGGGCGTGCTGGCGATCGCGCTGCTGACCTTCCTGGCGTGGGGGCTGTTCGGCCCGTCGCCGTCGTGGGTGTATGCGATCGTCAACGCGGTGTCGGTGCTGATCATCGCCTGCCCGTGCGCGCTGGGCCTGGCCACGCCGATGTCGATCATGGTCGCCACCGGCCGCGCCGCGCAGGAGGGTGTGCTGTTCAAGGATGCCGCGGCGATCGAGCAGCTGGCCAGGATCGACACCCTGGTAGTCGACAAGACCGGAACGCTGACCGAGGGCCGGCCGGCGTTCCGCACCGTGCTGGTGGCTGGCGCTGCGAGCGAGGAAGAAGTGCTGGCCGACGCCGCCTCGCTGGAGCAGGGCAGCGAGCATCCGCTGGCCGCGGCGATCCTGGCCGAGGCATCGCGCCGCGCGCTGGACGTGCAGGCAGCGAGCGGTTTCGAGTCGGTGACCGGGCAGGGCGTGCGCGGGCATGTCGGCGGCCGCGCGCTGGCGCTGGGCAACGAGGCGCTGATGGCATCGGTGGGCGTGGACCTTTCTCCCGTGCGCGAGGCGGCGGCAACGTTGCGTGGCGAAGGCGCCACGGTGATGTACCTGGCCAGCGATGGCCAGCTGGCCGGTGCCATCGCTTTGGCCGATCCGGTCAAGGCGACCACACCCGACGCGCTGGCGGCGCTGCGTGCCGAAGGCCTGCGGATCGTCATGGCCACCGGCGACGCGGAAGCCACCGCGCGCTCGGTCGGTCGCGCGCTGGGCATCGACGAAGTGCATGGTGGCGTCGCACCGGCGGACAAGGTCGCGCTGGTGCAGCGCCTGCGCGGCGAGGGCCGCAAGGTGGCGATGGTCGGCGACGGCATCAACGATGCGCCGGCACTGGCAGCCGCCGATATCGGCATCGCCATGGGCACCGGCACCGATGTGGCCATGTCCAGCGCGCAGGTGACCCTGGTCAAGGGCGACCTGCGCCGGATCGTGGCCGCGCGCGGCATCTCGGCGCAGACCATCGCCAACATGAAGCAGAACCTGGGCTTCGCCTTCCTCTACAACGCGCTGGGCGTGCCGGTGGCCGCAGGCGTGCTGTATCCGGCGTTCGGCCTGCTGCTCAGCCCGATGTTCGCTGCGTTGGCGATGAGCCTGAGCTCGGTGTCGGTGGTGACCAATGCGTTGCGGTTGTCGAGGGTAAGGGCGGATGCGCCCGCGGCGGAGCATTAGCAATCCGGATACCGACGATTCTGTTCCGGAATAGCATGCGTCCGGTGCCCGCTCGATGTGGAAAAACAGCTCGGCACGCAGTTACTCTCCGTGGCGACCGATCGGGGAGGGTTGGGAATGAAGCATCTGTCGTTGCCGGTGTTCGTATTTCTGTTCGCCGCATTGCCTGCGCACGCGGCCAATCCGCTGAAGGAACTGCAATCGGGGCGCGGCGGTGTGGTGGTCGAGTACGAACGCGCGGTCGCCGGCGACGAGGAGTTCGCGCGGTTCTCCAGTGGGCAGCCATCGCTGCCGATCGTCGTGTCGTTGGCGCCCGGAAGCGCAGCGGAAGTGGGCGTGGTGGCCTCGGCCTACGCGGAGGGGCTGCGCACACGTCTTCCCGACGCGGTCCTGGCCACCAGCGGAAACGAGCCGACGGCCGCGGGATACCTGGCCGAAGTCGGCGTAACCAGCGCCAGCAAGACGGTCGAGGGCACCGAGGAGGTCTACGCCAACCGCCAGGCGGGCACGACCTGCAAGGCGCAGCCGGATGGCTCGGTGGTCTGCAACGACGTCGGCAGCGCGCCGATCTCGGTCGGCACGCGCGCCACCGAGACGACCGAGCAGAACATCAAGACCGTGGTGCGCCTGTACCGGGTCGAGCAAGGTGGCGCGCGCACGGTGGTGTTCGAGGACGCCTATTCGCTGAGCTTTGGCCCGGAGCAGTGCCGCAATGGACTGGCCGCGGCCGCGACCGTGGCCACGGCGCTGGGCAAGGACGCGCTGTCGGACCAGCCGCTGAACATCCGCCTGTACAGCACTCCCAAGCTGCTGCGCTGCGAGCGGAAGTGACCTGCAACCCGGTGGGCCGGTTGCCGGCCACGCACACCGGTGGTGGCGGATAGGGCCAAGGGCCAATTGCCGGTACGGCCGGCGTGGGCGACCGTACCGCCGCCTACGCGCTGGAAGACGCCGATGAAATGGCTGCTGGTACTCGTGCCGATCGCCATCGTCCTGGAGCACCTGGCGCCGGGAAATGACCTGCTGATCTTCGCCGTCGCCGCGGCCGGCATCGTGCCGCTGGCCTCGATCATGGCGCAGGCGACCGGCTCGCTGGCCACCCGGCTGGGCGCAGGCCTGGGCGGCCTGCTCAATGCAACCTTCGGCAACGCCGCCGAACTGATCATCGCCCTGGCCGCCTTGCGCAGCGGCCTGCACGACATGGTCAAGGCCTCGCTGGCCGGCACCATCATCGGCAACGTGCTGTTCGTACTCGGCGTGGCCATGGTGCTGGGTGGCGCGCACCACGGCGACCAGACCTACGATGCGCGCGCGGCGCGCACCCAGGCGATCATGCTGACCCTGGCCGCGACCGCGCTGATCCTGCCGGCGGCTTACCTGGCCATCGTTCCGCAGGCCGAAGTGCAGATGAACTCGATGAGCGCGCTGATCGCGGCGATCATGCTCGCCGTCTACGTGGCCAATGTCGCCTTCACCCTGGTCCGCAGCCGCGCCGAAGTGGCCGCCGCCGGCCAGTCCGCGGGCGCGGGCCACGCTGACCTGCATCACGGCCCGCAATGGAGTCCGCGCAAGGCGATGCTGATCCTGTGCGCGGTGACGGTGGGAATCATCTGGCTGAGCGAGATCCTGGTCGGCACGGTGGAGGCGGCGAGCGAGGCGATGGGGTTTTCCGATGCGTTCACCGGCGTGTTCGTGCTGGCGGTGATCGGTGGGGCGGCCGAGCAGGCCACGGCGATAGTCGCCGCGCGGCAGAACCGGATGGACCTGTCGATGTCGATCACCCTGGGCGCCAGCGTGCAACTCGCGTTGCTGGTGGCGCCGCTGCTGGTGCTGCTGAGCTTCTTCATCGGACCGCAGCCGATGGCGCTGGTGTTCGGCCCCGGCCTGGTGCTCACGATCCTGTTCGCGGTGATCATTGCCGGCCAGGTGGCCAGCGACGGCCGCGCGGACTGGTTGCGCGGAGTGCAGCTGCTGGCGGTGTACCTGATCCTGGCCACGGTGTTCTTCTTCGTGCCCGATGCGGCGGGATGAGCGGTGGAAACGCCGCTGCCAGGCATTCCCCATCCCTCGCGTGGCCTGTTCACGCGCCACCGCTACGCGATCCTGTTCTTCGCGCTGCTGTCGACGATCGCCATCGGTCCATTGCTTGAGGCGTTGGATTTCGGTCGGGTGCTGATGGAGGCGTTGCTGACGGCCAGCCTGGTCGCGGCCGTGTTCCCGCTCGGCGTGCTGCAGCGACGGCGGGCGATGTTCGTCATCCTGGGGCTTGCGCTGGGCCTGCGCTGGTACGCCTCGCATGCCGATTCGGCGACCGGTTCGGTCGTCGGCGCGTTGCTGTGGTGCGCAGTGGCGGTCGTGGCGGCCTATGGCGCGATCCGTTATTCGCTGTCCAGCGTGCGCATCGACCCGGAGCACCTGTGCGCGGCGCTGAGCGCCTACCTGCTGGTCGGTGTGTGTTGGGGCGTGATCTACGTGGCCGTGGTCCGGCTGCAGCCGGACGCGATGCTGGCCGGCGGCGCTCCGCTGGCGCACGGGCTGGGGATGGGCGATGCGATCTACTTCAGCTTCGTCACCCTGGCCACGCTGGGCTACGGCGACATCACCCCGGCCACGCCGGTGATGCGCGGGCTGGCGGTGTTCGAGGCGATCATCGGCCAGCTCTACCTGGCGATCATGGTCGCCAGGCTGGTGGGCCTGCAGACCGCGCTGCAGTCGCGATAGCTGCAAATGCCTGCCACGCCGCGTCGGTGCTCATCCGGCCCGGCGTGGGAAGCGATAGAACAGGCTGCCCACGCCCATCGCGATGCCGACAGCCAACAGGTGCGCCGGGCTCGCGCTCAGCAGCATCGCCAGCGACAGGATCAGCGCGGCGATGGGAACCAACGGCCCGCCCGGCAGGCGCCACGATCCCGGCGGATCGCCCAGGCGCCGCCGCAGGACCAGGACGCTGGCCGCGGTGGTGATGTAGGCCAACAGGCGCGTGACCATCGACAGCAGCGCCAGCTGGACGAACGAGCCGCTCAGCGCCAGCGCCAGGGCCAGCACGCACTGGAACGCGATGGCTACCGCCGGGGTGTGCAGGCGCGGATGCACGTGCGCGAGGATGCGCGGTCCGTAGCCATCGCTGGCCAGCGTGTGCAGGAAACGCGGACCCAGAAGCATGGTCGCGTTGCTGGTGCCCAGGATCGACAGCGCCGCGCCGATCGTCATCAGCCACGCCAGGGTTTCGCCGCCGAACATGGCGGCCGCGTCGGCGACCGGCGTGGCCGATTCGGCCAACGAAGGCAGGGTGCCTTGGGCCACCAGCTGCACGACGGCATAGAGCGCGGTCACAAGCGCGATCATCGCCACCAGCGCGAACGGCACGTTGCGCCGCGGGTTGTGGTATTCGCCCGCGGCCACCGACAGGTTCTCGAAACCGGCATAGGCGAACAGCAGCAGCAATGCCGCCTGGCCGGTATGCCGCCAGTCCAGCGAGGCCGGCATCGGGCCGCCGAAGGCCAGGTTCCAGTCGACATGGAACAGGCCGATGCACACGAACAGCAGCAACGGCAGCAGCTTGCCGAACACCAGTGCCATCGACACATTGGCTGCCCAGCGCACGCCGGCGATGTTGATGCCGGCCAACAGCAGCAGCGAAGCGGCCACCACCGCCATGCGTCCTGCATCCTCGCCGGCCGGCCGCCAGAAGCGCCCGACCGCGGCGGCCAGGCCGTTGGCCAGCGAGGCGGCGGTCGCGATGCGGGTGAGCCAGATCATCCAGCCGACCTGGAAGCCGGCGAACGGCCCGAATGCTTCGCGCGCATACAGCGCGCTGCCGCCCTGCACGTCGAAATAGCTGCCGGCCTTGGCGTAGCACAGCACCAGCAGGCTCACGGTGAGTCCCGCCAGCAGCACGCCCCACACGCTGAAAGGCCCGAGCAGCGCGAAGGCCGCAGCCGGTAGCAGGTACACGCCGCTGCCGACGACGCTGTTGATCGAAAGTCCCAGGATCTGCCAGCGGCCCACGGCGCGCAGCAGTCCCTGTGGCGAATGCGGACCCGGGGTCGGTAGGCTCATCGACGTCCGTTCATCGGCAGGCGCACCCGGCAAGGGAAGACCGGGCAGGGTAACCGCTTCGACGACGACGCGGTCGGCCGGAGTGATACGCTGCCCCGGTCGCCACGCGAGCCAGGCGCGCACATGGTGCCCACCGTTCTGACGCTCCTTCTGTTCGGCTGCATTGCCGCGGCCGCGTTGATCGTGGGCCTGTTGTTCGTATGGGGCTGGCGGCGCCGGCGGAGCTGGCCGCTGCTGCTGGCAGCAGTGTTGTGGATCGGCTACGCGTTGTGGGAGGCCGGCGTGCAGTGGTTCACGCCGGAGGCCGACATCCGCGTCGACCTGCTGGTCATCTATCCGTTGCTGGCGATCGTCACCGTACTGGCGCTGCTCAGCCTGCGACGAGCGCGTCGCTGACCCGCAGCGACGTTCACTCCACCGCCGGTGCCCAGCGATACGCGCGCATCACGTCGTCGAGCAGGAACGGGATCAGCAGCAACTGGCGATCGGCCAGGTAGAGATGATCGGCCGAGCCCTTCACCAGGGTCAGCAGGCGCGTGGGCGTGCCGTCGGCATCGATGTGCAGCAAGGCCCCATGGGTGAAGTCGGTGACGGTCCAGCCGCCACGGCCATCGGGCTCGATGCCGTCGATATGGCCGATCGGCACGCTGCCGATGCGGCCGATCGCGCCGGTGGCCAGGTCGATGGTGGTGAGGTGGCCGAGCTGCTCGCCATCGGGGCCCGGCACCTGCCAGCTGCCGAGCAGCAGGCGGTCGCCGTCGGCGCGCACGCCGTTGAACTTGCCGGTGGTGTTGGTATCGACCTTCACCCAGGGCGCGAACGTGCCGCCTGACAGGCGGTAAACGGTGTCCAGGCGCCGGCTGAACACATAGACGTTGCCGTCCGCATCGGCGGTGGCGTCGTTGAACTGGGCCGGGCCGCCGTCGGCCGGTGCGTGGCGCGCGACGATGGCCGCGCGGTCCAGGTCCATCTCCACCAGCGCATCGTCATCGCCGGCGTACAGCCGGCCATTGGCCAGGACCAGGCCCTTGGGGTTCTGCAGGCCGGTGATCCACTTCAGCTCGGTGATGTTGCCGCGTCCGTCCAGCCGGCTGATGAAGCCGTCCCCTGGCGTGGCCCCTTCGCCGCGTGTGGCCATGTTGGAGACGTAGAAGCTGTCGCGCGCGCGGTCGTAGACCACCGACTCGGGCGTGGCGAAGCCGCCTACCGTCCACAGCAGCTCGGGGGTCGGCTGCGTAGCTAGCGCGGGCGCGGCGACGAAGAGGGCCGGCAGCAGGGCGAACAGAAGGCGGAAGCGTCGGACGGAGCGGGTCATGCAGGATCCTGGCGCGTGCGGCAATGGCCCACAGGATAGTCGCGCGCGTGCTGCGCGCGAACCCCGCTCGGATAGCCGCCGTTCCATGCCATGCCTACCAGCCCACGCCGACGCCGACGCCGGCGGACTGTTCGCTGCCACTGAACGCCGCGCCCAGCGACATCGAGACGTTGGAGCGTATCTGCCGTTGGTACCCGACCGACAGCGCCTGTTCGCCCTCCGCATAGCCGGCGCCGACCGCCACGCGATTGGCCGTCTGGATGTTGGCCGCGCTGCTGGCCATGTGGATCATGGCCGCGTTCATCGCGCCCTGGCGGTTGATGCGCCGGTCGGTGTGCTGGAATCGATCGTCCACCTCGCCGCGCAGGTCCTCGATGGCCTGCATCGGGATCGAGACGATGTCGCTGACGCGCTGGTCGGTGTACGCATTGGCCTGGTTGAGCGTGCCGGCGGCCTGTGCCTGCAGTTGCTGCACGTTGACCGCATCGGTGGCCGCGCTGCCAGCGGCGACATTGGTGAGCTGGCGCTCGTTGCCGGCGCTGCCGACGGAAACCGTGCTGGCGCGATCGGCGACCGAATCGTCGCCGAGCGCCACGCTGTTGGCCGCCAGCGCCTGGGCATTGCTGCCGGCAGCCACCGAGTTGGTGGCGCCGGCCTGCGCCGGATCGGCCGACTGCGCGGTAAAGCCCGGATGCGCAGCCCCGCCGCCGACGTTGGCGTCGACCTTCGCATTGAGGAAGGCCAGCGCCTGGCCGACGTCGCCGAATACATTGCCATCGAGGTTGTAGCCGGGAAGGCCGACGCTGCCATCGGCGCCGATCGTCAAAGCAGAACCGCCCAGCGCCGTACCCAGGCCACGCAGCGCCTGGTACAGCTGCCCGCCGTTGATCGCATGCAGGCTGCCGGCGCCGACCTGGCCTGGCGCCAGGTTGACGATGCGCGAAGGACCGCTGCCCAGGTGGGTGGCGCTGAACGCGCCAACGCCACCGTCGGCGCTGGCATCCCACAACAATGCATCGCCAACCACGCCGGCGACCTGTTGCAGCTGGGAGACGTTGACCGCATCGGTGGCGGCCACGCCGGCGGCGACGTTGACGATGCGTCGCTCGCTGCCTGCCGCGCCGACCGACACTGTGTTGGCCTGGTCGGCGACCGAGCCGGTACCCAGTGCGACCGCATTGGCCGCATCCACCCGGCTGCGTGCGCCGAGCGCGGTGCCGTCAACGGATGCGACAGTGCTCGCTTCGCCCAAGGCAGTGGCGCCGGTCGCACCGGCGGCGATGAGGCTGTTGGCGCCGACCGCGGTGCCCTGGTCGGCTTCCACGCGCGCGTTGCCACCCAGAGCGGTGTCGTCGGCACCCGCCGCCAGGCTGGTCGCACCGATCGCGGTGCTGTTGTCGCCGTTGGCCTGCGCCGCGCGCCCGGCGGCGACCGCGCCACTGCCGGTGGCCGCGGCATCATCGCTGCCATCGGCCGGGCCGTCGGCCTTGAAGTAGGGCGAGATGCCAGCGGCAACGCCGGCGATGGCATTGCTGAGCTGGTCGACGTTGACCGCATCGGTACCGGCCACGCCGGCAGCGAGATTGACGATGCGACGCTCGCTGCCTGCCGCGCCGATCGACACCGTATTGGCCTGGCCGGCGATCGCGCCGGCCCCAAGCGCGACTGCATTGTCAGCGGTGACGCTGCTGTCCGCACCGAGCGCGGTGCCGTTGACCGCAGAGACGCTGCTGCGCGTGCCCACGGCCGAGGCGCTGACCGCGTTGCCAGCGACCTGGCTGGCGGCGCCGACCGCGGTGCCACCTTGCGCGTGCGCGCCGCTGCCGGTGCCCAGCGCCATGGCGGCCACGCGCGAGGCATCGGCGGAGCGGCCCAGCGACACCGCGTCGGTCGCCGTGGCCTGCGCGTTGTTGCCCACCGCCAGCGAATCGGTGGCGGTCGCGTCGGCCGACTGGCCGAGCGCTGCGCTGCGCGTACCCGAGGACACCGCGTTCTGGCCCAGCGCGGTGGAGGTCTGCCCGGTGGCCTGGGCCGAGGTGCCCAGGGCCACCGAGTTGCTGCCGGTGGCGCGGGCGTTCTGGCCGATCGCGCTGGCCTGCGGGCCGATCGCCTGGGCGGCGGTACCGAAGGCCACGCTGTTCTGGCCGTTGGCCACCGCGTTTGCACCGACCGCAGTGGCATCGGAGTTGTTGGCGCGGCTGCTGTTGCCGATGGCGATGCCGTTGCTCACCGGCGTACCGCCGGGGTCGTTGGCCGCCACCACCGCACCGGTGCCCAGGGCCAGACCGTTGAGCGAGTTGACCTCGCTGTCGTTGCCGATGGCGACGCCGTTGGCGCCGGCCGCGGCGACCTGTGCACTGGTACCGAACACCACGCTGTTGGCCGCGGCAGCGATGGATTGATAGCCCATCGCGATGGTGTTGTCGCTCTGCGCCTGGGCCAGGGTGCCCACTGCGGTGCTGTTGATGCCAAGGGCGCGCGAACCCGCACCCAGCGCCAGCGCCGCCTGCGCGGTGGCCTGGGTGTCGTAGCCGAACGCGGCGCTGCCCAGTCCGCTGGCCTGGGTTCCGGTACCTACTGCGGTGCTGGCCGGTCCCGTGGCACGACTGGCCAGGCCGATGGTCACAGAGCCCTCGCCGGTGCCCTGCGCCGCCGCGCCCAGGGCGATGGATCCTTCGCCGGCCGCCAACGTCACTTCGTCGGCATCGACCACGCCATCGCCATTGAGGTCGTTCCATCCGCCGATGGCTACGGTCAGCGTGCCTGTGGCTTGGCTGCGATAGCCGACCGCCAGGCTGCTCAGGCCGCTTGCCTGGACTTCATTGCCGACCGCAACCGCCGTGGTGCCGCTGGCCTGCGAGCCGCCACCCACGGCCAGGCTGCGCTCGGCGCTCGCACTGGCGGCGATACCGAAAGCCTGCGCGCCCAGCATCGTCGCGTTTGCCCCAGTGCCGATCGCCAGGGTCTGGTCGGCGCTGGCGTTGGAGAATGCGCCCAGGGCGATGGCTGAAGTTCCGCTGGCGTTGCTGCCCGTGCCCACTGCAGTGGTGAGATTGCCACTGGCTACCGCCTCGGTACCGCCTGCGGTCGCTCCCTGGCCGGAGGCCAGCGCGCTGGTGCCGCAGGCGAACGCCCCCACCCCGGTGACGTTCTGGCCGGTCGGGCCATCGCACTGCTCCTGCGCCATGGCGAGCGAGGGCGCCGTGCATGCGCCGATCCAGGCGATCGCCGTGCACAGCGTGCGTGTGGCCGGCGCGCCGGTGCGCCGGGGACTGCCTGTGCAGGTACCGGTGGTGTTGATTGTGTGGTCGCGTTGAGTGGTCATGCCGTTTCTCCTTGCAGGTGCCGGAGCAGTGGGGAAAGGAAGTTCCCGCATGCGTATGCGGGGAAAAGGGGGGGCGAGTCGATTGCGAAGGGCAGGTGCCGATCGCCGCCCGATGCCAAGCGGCGGGGCTGCGACCACGGGAATGACCAAGCAAGTCGGACACGCGGGGCGACGTTCGCGCGTTCGCGCGAGAGCTGGACAGCCATTGCTGCGCACCACGTCCGTGTCGGCGAATCCATCCGCTCGTCACCGTTTGTCGGCAGAGTCCGCTCTGGTTACCGGCGGTGCCGTTCAAGGCGGGTGAAGAAATCGAAGCGGATTTTCGCGGGTCTTTTGCGATGCGGGCCTGTGCGGCTCATGCGCCGCTTTCAAGCGGGCGGTCTCTGGCCGATGATGGAGGCATCGAACGAATAACGGACTGCTGTTCCATGCCATCGCGCCGCATTGCCAACGTCGGGTACGTCAGCACCAGCGACACGCCTTGCGGACGCTGACCGGCGCATGCCACTCGAGCTGATCGTCTACGGCGGGCTGTTCCTGGCCGCCTTCCTCGCCGCCACGCTGCTGCCGATGCAGTCGGAGGCGGCGCTGGTCGCATTGCTGCTGGCCGACTATCCGCCGTGGCTGCTGGTGCTGGTGGCCAGCGCCGGCAACATCCTGGGTTCGATGGTGAACTGGTGGCTGGGTCGCGGCCTGTTGCGCTTCCAGGACCGGCGCTGGTTCCCGGTATCGCCGGCGGCGCTGGCGCGCGCCCAGGACGGTTACCGGCGCTGGGGCCGCTGGTCGTTGCTGCTGAGCTGGATGCCGATCATCGGCGATCCGCTGACGCTGGCCGCCGGGGTCATGCGCGAACCGCTGCGGGTGTTCCTGCCGCTGGTGGCCGTGGCCAAGGCGGGGCGCTACATCGTGCTGGCACTGGTGACGCTGCACTACGCGGGTTGAATCGCAGCGCCGTCATGGCGCCACCGCAGAACAGAACGGCCCGACTCCGCAGTGGCGGAGCCGGGCCGTGGGAGCGCACCGCGGCTGCGATCAGCCCAGCGCCTTGGCCTTGAGCCGGGCGAACTCGTCGGCGTTGATCGTGCCCGCATCAAGCAATGCCTTGGCATCGGCGATCTGCTCGGCCGCCGACTTGCCGGCGACGCTGCGGATGTAGGCGTCGGTTTCGGCACGCGCGTCGCGCACCGCCGTCACTTGCCGCTCGGACATGCCGCGGCCGCGGAAGATGATGTACAGCAGCGCGGTCAGGAACGGCAGGAAGATCAGGCCGATGAACCAGATCGCCTTGGAAAGGCCGCCAAGATTCTTGTCGCGGAACAGATCCACGATGATCTGGAACAGCACGAGCAGGTAAGCGACGAGCACGAAGCTCATCAGGATCAGCCAGACGGTATCCCAGAAATTACTCATCTTTCGCATTCCCCTTGCATGGACAACGGTGACGGATGCCCGGTCGCGACTGCCTGTTCCCGGACAGTTTGTGCTGCACGTCACACTAGCACCCGGGCCATGACAAGTCATCGCCCATGGGCGGCATCGGGCTCGCGACCAGGATTTCGCATCGATCCGACCGTTTCGCCCGATACTGGACGCAGTAACCTGTCGGTCCATCAGGGTGAGGGTCGGCGATGAAGCAACCATGGCAATTGGGGGTGCTGTGCGCGACGCTGCTGGCGTCGTCGCTGGTAACGGCGACGGAAGCGCCGCGCTTCGACTGGCCCGACGGCAAGAAGGCAGCGGTCAGCCTGGCCTACGACGATGCGCTCGATTCGCAGCTGGACAATGCGATCCCCGCCCTGGACCGGCATGGTTTGAAGGGCAGCTTCTATCTGGTGCCGGCCAATCCGCCGGTGCGCCTGCGCATGGACGACTGGCGCGCGGCCGCGCGCAACGGCCATGAGCTTGGCAACCACACGCTGTTCCACCAGTGCTCGGCCCGTGGCCAGGGTCGCGAATGGGTGCAGCCCGAGCGCGACCTGGATGCGGTCACTGTGGCGCAGATGCACGACCAGGTGATCCTGGCCAACACCTTCCTGCAGGCGATCGATGGACGCAGCGACGGTCGTACCTTTACCGCGCCGTGCGGCGACCAGCAGGCGAAGGATGGCAACTACATCAATGCGATTGCCGACCAGTTCGTCGGCATCAAGCTGGTCGGCGGCACGGTGGTGCCTGACATGCTCGCGCTCGACACGCAGGCCGTGCCGGTGCACGTGCCGGTCGACGCTACCGGCGCGCAGCTGATCGCGCTGGTCGAGGAAGCCGGGCGCCAGGGCACCATGCTCAACTTCACCTTCCACGGCATCGGCGGCGACCACCTGAGCGTTTCGACGCAGGCGCACGAGGAACTGCTCGATTACCTGGACAAGCACCGCGACATCTACTGGACGACGACCTTCCTTGAGCAGATGCGCTGGGTGCGCGCGCGGCAGGCCAAGGCGAAGGGCCAGGCGCGCTGATCGGCTGCGACGACCCGGCCTTGTCCTCCGCGTATTCGGAGGAGAGGCCGGGTTCCGTCCACGGAGCCGGCGCGCGCGGTCACTGTTCGTCGGACAGCGCGACGGATGTGTCAGCTGCGTTCTTGCGCGGCAGCGGCTGGATCCGCACCACCGCGGCGCGGCAGATGTTCACGCTCGGGTAGACCACGGTCCGGCCATTGGCGAAGCCGAAGCGCAGGTCGCTGAGGCAGCTGCCGTTCTCGATCTCCACAGTCATGGAGCCGCCGCCGCCGCGCAGCGGCTCTCCAAGGGGGACTTCGCGGTAAGCACCGCTACCGGCATCGGCGACCGCCAGCGAGATGGCGCGATCGTGTGCGCGATTGACCAGTTGCAGATAGCGGGTGGGCGCCTCGTCTTGCACACCATCGGCGGTGTGTTCCAGCGCACGGGCGAGCGACGGGGCGACAAGCAGGGAAGCGACGACAAGGAAGCTGCGGTAGCTGCGCATGACGGGTCTCCGGTGGGAAGGATTGCCGGTCCGTCGCGCGGGGCGCATTGGGGCCGGCATGCGCATCAGCGCCCACGGAGGCCTGCCGGGGGAAGCGATCCGGGACGAATCGTCGTGCGGCCGTGACCAGTCGTAGCCGCCGCACGCGCAGCTTTGCAGTCCCGACGACGGCGATTAGGATCGGGCCTTCGCCGCACGAGCGCCCTCCGATGAAGATCCGCCTGGGCAGTACCCGGATCGGCCTGTTCCGTTACCTGGCGCTGTGGACGGCCGTGGTCCTGGCGTTCGCGGTGCAGGGCTGGTTGCACGACGTGTTCAACAGCGCGCACACGTGGCGGATGGCCGACTACCTGCGCTGGTCGGCGACCCAGTGGTACACGTGGGCGGCGCTGGCGCCGCTGGTGTTCCGCCTCGGCGAGCGCTATCCGATCGCCTCGCCGCTGCGCATCCGCTCACTGGGCCCGCAGTTGCTGGCCAGCCTCGGCGTTACCGCGCTGGCCGTGGTGATCGGTGCGATCGTCTCCACCGGCACGTTCGCCCAGCAGCTGGGCCAGTTCATCAGCAAGCACGTGGCCATCGGCCTGCTGACCTACTGGGCGCTGCTGGCGATCCAGCAGGCGCTGCACTACCGCAGCGAAAGCGACCGCCGCGAGCTGGAAGCGAGCCGGCTGGCGACCGAGCTGGCCCAGTCGCGCTTGCAGGCGCTCAAGACCCAGCTGCAGCCACACTTCCTGTTCAACACGCTGCACGCAATCGTCACCCTGATCCACGAAGACACCGTGTCGGCGGAGGACATGCTGCTGCGCCTGAGCGACCTGCTGCGTGCGTTGCTGGAGGAGTACGACGGCGAGGAGATCAGCCTGCGCCGCGAGTTGATGCTGCTGGACCGGTACCTGGGGATCCAGCGCAAGCGCTTCGGCGACCGGCTCGAGGTACAGGTGTATGTGGAGCCCGATACGCTGGACTGCGCCGTTCCCAGCCTGCTGTTGCAGCCGATCGTGGAGAACGCGATACGCCATGGCATCGGCCGCCATGCCGGTGCGGACCGTATCGAGATCGAGAGCCGCCGCGAGGACGATGGCGTGTCCATCGTCGTGCGCAACCGCAACAGCACGCTGGAAGATGCAGGTGAGGTGGCCGGACACGGCATCGGCCTGGGCAACACCCGGCTGCGGCTGAAGGAACTCTATGGCGATCGCGCCGAAGTGCGCCTGGACATGATCTGGCCGCAGGGCGTGGCATGCCGCATCCGCCTTCCGTATCGCGAGATGGATGACGAGGCGCTCGACGAGGTGCTCGCCGGGCCGATGCCGGCATGAGCATCACCGTGCTGGTCGTCGACGACGAGCCGATCGCGCGCCAGGCGATCGTGCGCCTGCTGCGCGAGCAGCCCGACGTGGAAGTGCTGGCCGAATGCGGCGACGGCGCTTCGGCCATGGCGGCGATCCGCGAGCACTCGCCGGACCTGGTGTTTCTGGACATCCAGATGCCGGAGATGACCGGCCTGGAAGTGGTGGCGCGGATCGGACCAGAGCGGATGCCGGCCACTGTATTCGTCACCGCGTACGAGGAATATGCGGTGCGCGCGTTCGAGGCCAATGCGGTGGACTACCTGGTCAAGCCGTTCAGTCGCGACCGCTTCGCCTCGACACTGCAGCGGGTCCGCAGCCGCCTGGGTGCGGCGAGCAATGATTCGGCGCGAGTGCTCAAGGCACTGGAGGCCCTGCGCCAGCGCGACGATTACCTGGAGCGCGTACCGGTGCGCGCCGGCGAGCATGTCGTGTTCGTCGATGTCGAGGACATCGTCTGGATCCGCGCCAACCGCAACACCGTGCAGCTGCACCTGGCCGGCGCCACCCACGAGCTGCGCGAGACCATGGCCGCGCTTGCCGCGCGGCTGGATCCGCGCCACTTCGCCCGCGTGCATCGCTCGGCGATCATCAACGTGCGCCGGGTCAAGCAGATCCATCCCTGGTTCAACGGCTACCACCTGGTGACCATGGATACCGGCCAGCAGCTGCGGATGAGCCGCTATCAGCACGAGCTTTTGCTGCGGTTGGTGACGACAGGTCAGGGCGAGCCCGCCGAGTAGGCGCGGTCCGGCGCCGGTCCGCCCGCCGGGTTCAACCGCGCGGCGGCTCGGCCAGGGTCAGCCGGTTGCCTTCCGGGTCTTCCAGCTGGGCGATGCCGCCGAACGGGCCGCGCACCGTGGGCTCGAACTCGATCCCCACCGCTGCCAGGCGCTCGCGTTCGGCTTCGATATCCGTCACCACCAGCGTGGCCATGCCATTGCCGGCGCGCTTGGGCTCGCGCATCACCTGGAAGCCGAAGCCATCCAGATACCACTGGGCCAGGTCGGGGATCGGGCGATCGTCGGCGGCACGGCCGAACAGCGTGGCGTACCAGTCCAGCGCGGCGGCCAGGTCCTGGACCGGGGATACGGCGAACAGTCCGATGCAGTGCATGGCGGTGTCATCCGGTGGCGGTGTCGCGATTGGACCACGCTTGGTGTTGCCGGCATGTGCATCGTCGATACCTGGCCAGCCCATCGCCGGCCCAGGATCTGCTAGCGCGCGCCGCCCTGCCGATAGCTGCGTTCGACCTGGAACGGCGCGCCGTCGCCCGGATTGCGCGCGCTGACCTGGACGCGCAGGGTGCCGGGTGCGGCGGGGTCGGCGATATAACGGTAGTCGGCCTGGAATCCGTCCAGCGTCTCCAGCCGCAGCGTGAGTACGCCATCGACGTCGCGCGCTGCGGCGTGGATACCGCCCTCCAGGTCCACCGGCTCGCCATCGATCGGGACCAGGGTCTGCCGGCTGCCATCATGGTTGGCGAATATTGCGGTCGAACGGGTGCGCTGGATCATCAGGCTGCGCGCGAGCGGGGCGGCGAACTCGAACTCCGGCCGCAGCAGTCGCGCCTGCGGGGCGGCACCGCCAATGCCAGGGCCACCGAAACTGCCGATGCCCTCAGGGTTGCCTGGACCACCAGGCCTGCGCGGCCCGCCTCGACTTCCACCGCCCTCCGCCGATCCTCCCGGTCCACCACTGCTGGGCCCGTCGCCCGGGGGGGCACCCATGCCGCCGCCCATGCCGCCGCCCATGCCGCCGCGACCGCCACCCGATGGAGGGCCACGACGGCCCTCGGCCGGCGGCGTGGCCGGTGCCGGGGCATTGCGACGTGCCTGGGCCTGCGCCTCGGCGTCCAGCCGCTGGTTCTGTTCGACATCGGCCTGCCAGGTGCCATCCACGCCGCCGACAGCCGACTGACCCCAGGCAGCGCCTGACAGCAGGAGCAGCGCGCTAGGCAGCAGGTGGGACGGGCGAAGGCGGGAGGGGACGGGCACGGCGGCTTTCCGGGATGCGGAAGGGCCATTAGAGGGCGGTGCTGCGGCGAGGCTGTGTCAGTCCGTGTCAGGCCGGCCACATGCCCGGCGTTTCGCGCCGCGCGGCCCGCCTGGCCGTGGGGCCAAAGGCCAATTGAGCCGCTTCCGGCGCCGCGAGTAGCGTCTGCCCGGTCCGGCACGCCGCCGTCGACGTCGACGTGGCGCGAGGTTCCACCGGGATTCCCGACGAGGAGGGATTCCGGCCGTTCCATCCGGATCGGGCACTCGCGCGACGCGCGTACTGCGGCGTCGCCGGGCTTCGTCGCCAGGTTTCCATCGGCCGTACTGCCTGCGCGCCTTCCGCGCCGGAGCGTCGGTCCCCACACGCGGTCCGGGAGGACCTTCGCCATGAATCATCGATTCCCGCCCCGCCGCCTGTTGAGCGGTGCCCTGTTCGCGACCCTGCTGGTCGCCCTGTCCGCCGCCGCGGCCGATGGCGACAAGACCAAGATCAAGGGCCTGGTCACCGCCGTGCAGGGCGACACGATAACGGTCAAGGACGCCAACAACGCCGTGCAGACGATTACCGTCAACGCCGACACCACCTACAAGAAGACCAAGGGCCTGACCGGCGCCATCCACGAGAAGGTCGAGCAGGGCGCGCTGATCCCGGGCCTGCCGGTCACCGTGGAAGCCGTGCCCGCCGGCAGCGGCTTCACCGCAACCGAGGTCAGTTTCAAGTCCGAGGACTTCAAGGTCGCCCAGCAGGTCCAGGCCGGGCTGGCGCCGACTACCGCGCGCATGGACGAGTTCGGTACCTATGAGGCGCTGGCCACGGTCGAGGTGCTGTTCGCCAGCGGCAGCACCGCGCTGTCGGAGCAGGCCAAGTCCGACCTGCTCGGGTTCGCCGCCAAGGCCAAGGAAACCGGCCAGTACCAGGTGGTGCTGCAGGGCTTCACCGATTCCACCGGCGATGCGGCGACCAACCAGAAGCTGAGCGCGCGCCGCGCCGATGCGGTCTCCAACTTCCTGCAGCAGCAGGCCGGCCTGGCGCCGGGCCGCGTGCGCGCCGGCGACGGCATGGGCATCGCGCCTGATGCCGGCAGCGGCAGCAATGCCGGTGCGCGCAAGGTCGTAGTCAAGCTGGTGGTCGACAAGGGCGTGCAGGCCGGCAAGGCCAAGTAGCCAGGCCGAGCAGACGAACGCGGCCAACCGGCCGCGTTCCTTGCGGACGGCCCACCCGGGCCCGCCGCGAAACTGGAAACCGGAGGATCCCATGCGTATCCGCGCGCCCCATCTGCTGGCCACCGCCCTGTTGCTCGTGGGGGTCGACGGCCCCGGCCCGGCCAACGCCTGGGCCGCGCCGCAAGCTTCCGCAACGCCGGCTTCCGGCACCGCCAATGCCGCTTTCGGCAACGAACAGCTGGACCAGATGATGGCGCCGATCGCGCTGTATCCGGATTCGCTGCTGGCCCAGGTGCTGATGGCATCGACCTATCCGGGCGATGTCGCCGATGCGGTGAAGTGGTCGGCCGCGCACAAGGACGCCAAGGGCGAGGAGGCGGTCAAGCAGGTCGCCGACCAGCCCTGGGATCCGAGCGTGCAGTCGCTGGTCGCGTTCCCGCAGTTGCTGGCGGTGCTCGGCCAGGATCCATCCTGGGTGCAGAAGATGGGCGATGCGTTCCTGGCCCAGCCCGATGCGGTGATGGCCTCGGTGCAGCGCCTGCGCAAGCAGGCCGAGGCGGCCGGCAACCTCAAGTCCAACGAGCAGCAGAAGGTCAGCACGCAGGCCGCATCGGCCACGGCCGCGCAACCGGCCACGCAGACCATCGTCATCGAACCGGCCGACCCGGAAGTGGTGTACGTGCCCAGCTACAACCCCAGCGTGGTCTACGGCAGCTGGGCCTATCCGGGCTATCCGCCGTATTACTACCCGCCGCCGCCGTACTACTACCCGGGTGGCGCGCTGCTGAGCTTCGGCATCGGCGTGGCGGTGGGTGGCGCGCTGTGGGGCGACCTGGACTGGGGCCACGGCGATATCGACATCGACGTGAACCGCTACAACGAGTTCAACAGCAACCGCCAGATCAACCGCGGTGACAACAAGTGGAACCACAACGCCGCCAATCGCGACGGCGTGCCCTACCGCGACAACGCCAGCCGCGAGCGCTATGGCCGCCAGAACGACGGCGCCGCCAATCGCGATGCCTACCGCGGCCGCGACAACTCGCAGGCACGCACTGCCGAACGCGATCGTGCGCGCCAGTCGATGGAACGCAGCGGCATCCAGACCCCGGCGACCAGCAATATGGAAGCGCGCCAACGCGCCGGGCAGGCCTCGCGCGACATGGGGCCGGAACAGCGCGCACGCGCGCAGGATGCTGCAGGACAGCGGGGCCAGGCCTCCAACGCCCGCGCCCAGCAGGATGCACGGCAACGATCCGGCGGCGCGCAGGCGGGCAACCACAACAACGCCTTCAGCGGCGCCGGTAATCCGGGCCAGTCGCGTGCGGCATCCAATCGCGGCCACAACAGCTACTCGGCCTCGCAGCGACCGGCCGGTGCGCGCGGTGGCGGAGCCCCCATGCATCGTTCGCCGCCGCCGCGTGGTGGTGGTGGTGGTCGCCGTCGTTGAACCGGAGAACCCTCATGACCCGCTCACTGCCCTGGCTCCCGGTCCTGTGCCTGTCCCTGTTCGCGCTGCCGGCCGCCGCGCAACAGGCCTATCCCACGCCCGACGCCGCCGCCCAGGCGCTGGTCGCCGCGCTGGGCACGCAGAAGGCCGACACAGCCGCGCTGGCCAAGGTGCTTGGCCCGGACTGGACCCGCTACATTCCGCTGGACAATGTCGACCGCGAGGACACCGACGCATTCCTCGCCCGCTATCGCGAGCACCATGCGTTCCAGACGCCCGACGCCACCCACGCGATCCTGGCCGTGGGCAAGGAAGGCTGGACCTTGCCGATACCGGTGGTGAAGGGTGCGGCCGGATGGGCCTTCGACCTGAAAGCCGGCGAGCCGGAACTGCGCGCGCGCCGCATCGGCCGCAACGAGCTCGATGCGGTGCAGGCCTCGCTCGCCTACGTCGATGCGCAGGACGATTACGCCAGCCAGGATCGCGACGGCGATGGCGTGCTCGAGTACGCGCAGAAGTTCATCAGCGCCGATGGCAAGCACGACGGCCTGTTCTGGGAAGACGATGGCGGCGATCAGAGTCCGCTCGGGCCGCTGTTCGGCGACGACACGCCCGATGGCGTCTGGCACGGCTACCACTACCGGATCCTCACCGCGCAGGGGCAGTCGGCACCGCGTGGTGCTTACGCCTATGCGCTGGGCGACAACATGAGCCGTGGCTTCGCCCTGGTCGCCTGGCCGGCGCGTTATGGCGATACCGGAGTAATGACCTTCATGGTCAGCCATGACGGCGAGGTCTTCGAGAAAGACCTCGGCCCGGAGGGCGACAAGCTGGCGCTGACGATGGCCGCGTTCGATCCGGACAGCAGCTGGCAGCAGGTGCCGCAAGCGGCGACGGCCGCCGCGCACTGAGGCGCGGCGCCGTTGCGCATGCTGGTTCTTGCGCGTCGCCTCAGCGGGCGACGCGCTTGCGTGCTGCAGCTTTCTTGGCGACGGCCTTCTTGGCGGGCTTCTTTGCCGCTGTCTTGTCAGCGGACTTTGCAGCGGGCTTTGCGGCCTTCTTCGCAGCCGGAGCCTTGCGTGCTGCGGCTTTCTTCGCCGGTGCCTTCTTCGCCGCCGCCGCGCGCGGTGGGCTTGGTGTGGCCGTGGCCGCCTGCGCCGCCGAAGGTCCGCCAAACAGGACGGTCCAGTCCGAGCTGACCACAGGCGCCGCCAGTCCGAAGCCGGCATCGTCCAGCGCGGCGATGGTGTCGCGCTGCCAGGCGCCCAGGGCGTCCTGCAGTTCGTGGGCGAATGCCGATTGCGCGGCAACCGTCAGCTGCGCGGCCGCCTGCTGGTCGCCGAAACGCTGCTGCATCTGGCGCCAGAACGCATCCGCCGGCAGCGCGGCCAGCTTCTGCCAGTCCAGCGTGCGCAGGATCTCCTGCAACTCGATGTTGTTCTCGACCAGACCGTCGTTGACCAGGCGTTGGCCAAATTCGAGCCAGTGCCGGCCACCGGCCTGGACCAGTTCGCCGAGGCGGGTCTGCAAGGCCAGGTTGGCCTGGTACAGGGCAAGCGGGAGAGCGGTGGGATCGTTCATGCAGAAATCCTCGTGAGGGGGAGGAAGGCATGGGGCGGCGATGCGGATGGGGTGAAGGAAGCGGAAGCCGCAGGCCCACGCTAGCGGCTGGATCGGTGCCAGGCAACGGCCGTCCGTCCGCTTGCGGTCGCAGGGGTGACGCGTTCGATGCCTACTCGGCGAAGGTCACCTTGACCGATGCCGCGCTGCGTTCGGCCGGCCCGTGGTAGACGGCCTCGATGTTGTTGCCATCCGGATCGAGCACGAAGGCGGCGTAGTAGCCGGGGTGGTACGGACGCTCGCCCGGTGCGCCATTATCGCGTCCGCCATGTGACAGTGCGGCGGCATGGAAAGCATCGACCGCGGCGCGGTCCGGCGCCTGGAAGGCCAGGTGATGGCGGCCGGTGAGCTGGCCGGCGGCGGCCTGGCTGTCGGCGGTGGAGACGAACAGTTCGTCGGCCCAGAAGAAATCCTGGCCGCTCCCGCCGATCGGAACGCCGATCACTTCGAGCACCGCGGTGTAGAAGGCCTGGCTCGCGGGCAGATCGCCGACCACCAGCTGCAGGTGGTCGATCAGGCGGCCTCGATGCAGTTCCTGGGTTTCCATGCGTTGCGGCTCCGTGGTCGATGGGGCGCCCACTTTGCCGCGCGAGCGGTAAATGCGCGTGAGCGCTCCCCTGTTAAGCTGCGTCGATGCAAACCGCCACCGACCCGCATCATCCCCAGATCACCGGTTTCGACCTGCCTGCTTCGGAATCGGACGAGGAGCGGCAGACCGTGGTCGCCCTGCTCGATGGTGCGCCGGCGCGCGACTGGAAGGCGGTGTTCGGGTCGATGGCCGAGACCTTCCGCCTCCAGCACGGCCTGTCGGAGGTACGACTGGTGGGCCGGGTGCTGACCCTGGCCGGCCACATCGCCAATCCGCGCGCGCTGGCGGCCGAAGCCAAGGCCCTGGTCCATCGCGTGTCCCGGCAAAGCATGCAACAGCGCCTGACCGCGCTGGCGCTGGGTGACGAGACCGCCGGGAACGGCGCGCTGCCACCGGCGGCCGCCACCGACCCGGCATTGCTTCAGGACCTGGCCAGCGTGGCAGCCGTGCCCGGCCTGCATCTGCTGCTGGAAGCGGTCAGCCGCGCCACCGGCATGCGCTTCGCCGCCGTGGCCCGGGTCACCGACGACCGCTGGACCGCATGCGCGGTCTACGACCTGATCGACTTCGGCCTGCGTCCCGGCCAGGACCTGGGACTGGAGACCACGATCTGCAACGAGATCCGCCAGCACCGGCACACCGTGCATTTCGACCGCGCCAGTACCCATCCGGTGTTCTCCGGCCACCCGACGCCGGCGATGTACGGCTTCGAGAGCTACATCTCCGTGCCGATCCTGCGCACGGATGGCTCGTTCTTCGGCACGCTGTGTGCGCTGGATCCGGAGCCGGCGTTGCTCGACGCAGCCACGGTGCAGGCGCTGGAGATGTTCGCCGCGACCATCGGCCGCGAGATGGAGCGCGGGACCGGCGCTGCCTGACCATGCCCGCAGCCGGCGGTGCGGCACGATCGCCGCGATTGGCTATGCTTGACCACGCTGCTTTCCGCGATCCACACGGAGTCGTCCAGTGAACAGGAGTCGTCCAGTGAAACAAGGTCCGTCCGTCATCCGTCTCGCCGGCTCGCTGCTGCTGTCGGGCATGCTCGTGGCCACCGCCGCTTGCTCGTTCTCGCCCAGCGCGGCGCGCGCACCGGCACCGGCCGGCCATGTCACCGTCACCACGCCGGCCTCGGTGCTTCCCGGCCAGGGCTATGCCTGGGTGCCGATGCCCGCGCCCACCGCGACCGAGCAGGACGCGCGCGTGCAGGACGCGCAGTTCCGCCAGGAACTGCAGGGCGCGCTCGATCGCGCGCTGCAGGCCAAGGGCTATCGCCCGGTCGATCGTTCCAGTGCGGCGTTCCTGGTCGCGTACCGCGTCGGCGTCCGTGACGCCAACGAGGTGCTGGCGGTGCAGGGCGAGTCGGGCAGCGCCACACCGATGGCGGGGGTCAAGTGCAGCGGCGGCAGCTGCTCGCAGCTGGTGGTCGCCGCGCCGGACGGCAGCCCGGTCCTGCGCCAGCGCACCACCGAGCGGGTCGAAGGCGGACTGCTGATCGAGGTGATCGAGCCGACCAGCATCCGCGTGGTCTGGCGCGCGCTGAACACCGGCACCGTTCGTCCCGGCGAGTGGACGCCAGCGCGCCTGGATGCGGTGGCCACGCAGACGCTGCGCGACCTGCCGGCGCATAGCCAATAGGCATCGCTTCGGTACCGCTGACGGTTCGGACGATTGATCCATCCTGCTGCGCCACGGCGCGCAGCACATGAACGAAGCGCCGGCGACCGCTCAAAGGTCGCCGGCGCTGGCCACCCGCCGATATCGTATTACTCGCTTGCGGTCAGGGTTCGGTCGTCGTCGCCGGCTCGGGCGATTTCGGATTCGTGGTCGGCACCGGATGGCCCTTCGCGCGGACATCCTTCTTCTCGCCCGGCGTCATGCCGCGCTCCTTGCCGACGTCGATTTCTTCATCGGTGACGTAACCGTCGCCGTTGACGTCGTACTTGGCGAAATCGGCGGCCGTCTTGTGGCCGCCAGCGGTGAATTCGGCCTGTGAGAGGCGGTTGTCGCCGTCCATGTCCATCTTCTTGACCTTGTCGGTGCTGGACATGTTGGCGTCGCCAGCGAATGCGGCGCCGGCGAAGGCAATGGTCGCCGAGGCCAGGATGAGCGGAAGCTTCTTCATGGTTGATCTCCTCAGGGCGCGATGATTGGCCCGAACGTGTGCGCCCAGCATCGTCATCTGGATGTAGCAGCGATGCGAAAGGAACGATGGCGTGGCGTGAAAAGCCCGGTGCCAGGCGCGTGCTGCATGGATGGCATTCAGGATGCCGACACGTTCATGCAACGCAGGGCGTCGCGAATGGCGTGACGGGGTCCAGCGCTTCGAGCATGGTTTCGCTGGTATGCACCGCGAAGCGCTCGAGGGTATTGGGACCAAACGTACTGCTGATCGCCACGTCCGCCGCATCGCGACCGCGCGCCATCAGCACCCGGCCGATGCGCGGGACGTTGTGCCGGGCGTCGAAGGTGTACCAGTCGCCGTCAAGCCAGACTTCGAACCACGCCGAGAAATCCATCGGTGCATCCATCGCTGGCACGCCGATATCGCCCAGGTAGCCGGTGCAATAGCGCGCCGGGATGTTCATGCACCGGCACAGGGCGACGGCCGCGTGGGCGAAATCGCGGCACACCCCGCGCCCCTCGTGGAGCGCGCGCCATGCACCAAGTGTGGCATCGGCATGGGCATAGCCGAACTCGATCGTGCCATGCACGTGGTCGCAGATCGCCTGCACCTGCGCCCAGCCGGCGGCAACGTGGCCGAACCGGTCCCAGGCGTATTGCATCAGCACATCGGTTTCGCAGTAGCGGCTGCCACGCAGGAACACCAGCGTATCCTCCGGCAGCGACTCGACCGGCACCTGCATCGCATCCGGCTGCTGCCGGTCCGGCAGGCCACTGTCGCGCACGATCGCGTCGGCGGCGAACACCACCAGCCCGGCCGGGGCGAGCAACCGTGCGCAACTGTTGCCGAACTCGTCGTGGTAGCGGCGCAGCGGCACGGCCGGATGGGCGTGCAGCGGCTCGGCGGCGACGATATCGCCGCTGCGCGAGGCATGGACGTCCAGGGTCACGACCATCGGCGTGGGTTGCACGAAGCGATAGGCGATCTCGAAGCCGAGGCGGATCAGCATCGGGCAGGTCCTGTCGGCGGGATGACCGCCAGTGGAACCGCCGCGCGGAGAAGGTGCCGTGAAACCGCGGCGGCGATGCTGTCGCGTTCAGCCAGCGACAACGCGCCGTTCACCTGCCGGTGGCATGGTCATGACCCCACTTCGCCTGCGAGCCTTCCCATGCAGCATCGTCGATTGCGCTTCGGTCGCGGCTTCCGCGTGCTGTTCGACTGCCGCGGCGTGCAGGCCGCGCAGATGGTGATCGCACCCGGCGGCCATGAGGGCGGGGCGGACAACCGGCATCGCGGCGCCGAGCAGTGGCTCTACGTGGTGTCCGGCAGTGGCATGGCCATCGTCGACGGCGCCCGCCGCGCGCTGGCGCCGGGCAGCCTGCTGCTGATCGAGCGCGGCGAAGCACACGAGATCCGCAACACCGGCCGCACGCCGTTGAAAACGCTCAACTTCTATGCGCCGCCGGCGTACACGCAGGACGGCCAGGAGCGGCCGGCTGGCCGCGCACCCCGACGCTAGCGCCGATGCCACGCCTCAGTGGGCGACGGCCACCCGATTGCGGCCGTCGCGCTTGGCCTGGTACATCGCGCGGTCGGCGCGGCGCAGCAGGTGCTCGCGGTCCTCGCCCAGCTGGCGCACCGCCACGCCGGCGCTGAAGGCCACCGCGATGCGCTGGCCCTCGTGCGTGGCCGGCTCGGACGCCAGGCGCTTCTGCAGGCGCTGCACCACCGCCTGCGCTTCGGCCAGCGGCGTGCCAGGAAGCAGCAGCACGAACTCCTCGCCGCCATGCCGGCAGATCGCATCGCCGGCACGCAGCGCGTCCCGGGCGATGGCCACGACGTGGCGCAAGGCCGCATCGCCGCCGGGATGGCCGTAGCGCGCGTTGAGGCGGCTGAACTCATCCAGGTCGATCATCGCCAGCGACAGCGGCCGGCCTTCGCGCTCGGCGCGCGCCGACTCGCGTTCGTATTCCTCTTCGAAGCCGCGCCGGTTCAGCGCGCCGGTCAGCGCATCGCTGCGCACCAGGTCGCCGACATCGCGCAGCTTGGTCTCCAGCTCGCGGATGCGCGCTTGGGCCGCGTCCACTTCCGCGCGCGCGGCCAGCATCTGCTCGCGCGAACGCAGGGCCTGCTCCTGCAGGCGCGAGGTGTCGTCGAGCACGTCTTCCAGGCTGTGGCCCAGGTCGGCGATGGTGCGCGCCTGGCGGATCGCGTCCATGTGCGCCTCCAGCCGGGACTGGAACTCGCCGGTACTGGCGGCCATGCCGTCCAGCCGCTCGACGAAGGACACCATCATTACCCGCATCGCGTCCTTGGACTGGTCGATGCCCTTCTTCAGCAGGCCCTGCTGGTAGGCCAGCTCGCGCAGGCCCTGGCGGGTGGCTTCCAGGGTCTGGCGATCGGGATTGCCGGCCAGCAGCTCGCGGACCACCGCGACCTGGCCGCGCAGCCAGCTGCCGTCGTCGAGCAGTTCGAACAGGTTCTCCAGCAGCAGGTCGAACAGGCTCAGCAGCAGCGCCTGCTGCTCGCTGGTGTCGCCGGCATGCACGCCGACCTGGTGGCACAGCTCGCGCACCCGGCGCGCCAGCGGCGCCAGGTCGCCGCCCGGACGCCACTGCTTGAGCTCGGTGCCCAGGGCGGTGGATTCGTCGGCCAGCGCCGGCAGTGGTTGCAGCAGGGAGGCCAGGGCCACGCCGACGGCCTGGCGCAACAGGTCGCGCAGCTGGTCCGATTCGGCCATCGCACCGCCGCTGTCCAGGCTCTGGGCGAAGTCGCGCAGGTACTTGTCCAGGAACTGCTGCAGCAGGCGCTGGGCGCTGCGCCAGTCCTGCTCGCGCGCGGCCGATTGCAGTCGCTTGCCCAGCCCGCCCAGTTCGCCGGGCAGGGCGGCCATGCCGTCGGCGAACGCCGGCAGCACAGCCATTGGCCCGGCCGCGGCCGGTGGGGGGTCGCGCAGGGAAGCGGAAAAGCTGCGGTCGATGGACATCGGGGGCTCCGGGTGGATCGGCACGCTTGCGCAGGGCGCGCGGCCGGGCGAGATCACAGGGGTCGCCGGGTTAGCGGCCGCCAACGGCCAGGGTTTAGTCCCCGGGCGCCGCTTGTTGACGGCGATCACCCTGCCGACGCCGGCACTGCCGCACTGGGACGGGTGTGCGGGCACTGCCCCGCCGGGAGGCGAAGGCGTACGCTCGGCCGCGCGGCAACCGCGCCGCGAGGGGAGGAGCTCATGCAGACGCAGTCCGGGCCCGTGCGGCCCAAGGCTTACTGGTGGGTGGCGATACTGGCGCTGGTGTGGAACCTGCTCGGCCTGGCGATGTTCGTCATGCAGGTGACGATGGACGAGGCCCGGCTGGCGACGCTGACCGAGACCGACCGGCAGATATTCCTGGCCACGCCGGCCTGGTTGAACGTGATGTTCGGGATCGGGGTCATCGGCGGGGTGCTTGGCGCGCTGGGCCTGCTGTTGCGCAAGCGCTGGGCGGTGCCGGTGTTCGCGGTGTCGCTGCTGGCGGTGGTGGTGCAGTTCGCCGGCGCCTACGCGCTGACACCGGCCTGGCAGGCCTATGGCCCGGCGGGCCTGGCGATGCCGATCCTGGTGCTGGTCATCGCCGCGTTCTTGTGGATGTATGCGGGACGCTGCCGCGCGAGCGGCTGGCTGCGCTGAACCAGTTGGTTTATCCGATGCGCCGGTCGTGCCGGCCGGCGCATCGTCTCTTCTGCCCTTTCCGGAATCCTGCATGACCACGACGATCTCGATGTACAGCGCTTCCATCCCGGCCTTCCTGCGCGCCCTGCGCAACCTGCGCCGCGTGCTCGAACTGGGCGAAGCCCATGCGATCGAGCGTGGCTTCGATCCGGTCGTGCTGCTGCAGGCCCGGCTGGCGCCGGACATGCGGCCGCTGCTGAGCCAGGTGCAGATGGCCAGTGATACCGCCAAGAACGGCGCTGCCCGCCTGGCCGGCGTCGAAGCGCCGGTGTTCCCCGACGACGAAACCGACTTCGCCGGCCTCTACGCGCGTCTGGACCGCGCCATCGCCTACCTGGGCACGTTCACTCCCGCGCAGATCGACGGCAGCGAGACGCGGCCGGTCGTGCTGAAGACTCCGCGCGGCGAGCACCCGTTCGAAGGACTGGGCTACCTCACCGGCTTCGCCCTGCCCAACCTGTACTTCCACGTCACCACGGCTTATGCGGTGCTGCGCCACAACGGCGTGGCGCTGGGCAAGCTGGATTACCTGGGGCGCAGTTGACGCTCGTCCCGCGGTGGCAACCACGGCATTTGTCGCGGCGGAAAACCAGCACCAGAACCGGTGCTAGAGTCCGAAGACCACTTCGCACGTCCGTCCCGACGCTGCCAGTCGAGGCTTCGTCCGCGCCATGATCCGACTCGCCATCCTGTTGATCGGAACGCCCGCGGCCAAGCGGCAATGGCCGTGGCTGGCGACGCTGGGTGCGTGCTGGATGGGCGCCAGCGCGGTGATGATGGCGGATGCATCGAGCAGTTCGATCCGGGTCGCCACCGAAGTGATCGGCGGCCTGCTCCTGCTCAATGGCCTGGTGTTGCTGGTCGGTGCCTGGGCCAGCTCGCCCGGCACGCGCAAGCCGGTCGTGTGGCGGGCGCTGGCGCTGATCGTGTTCGGGCTGCTGATCGCCGACCTGATTCCCGCCCAGGCGGTCGCCGACAGCGTGCTGTTCGGGCTGGTGTTCCTGGTCGACGGATTGCTGCGGCTGGTGTCGGCGACGGTGGTCCGGTTCCGCGGCTGGCGCGCGTCGATCGTCGCGGCCTGCGTGGAAATCGTGCTGGCCGGCCTGATCCTCACCGACTGGCCGCTGCCGTACCGCGACACGGTGGCCTGGTGCATGAGCCTGGCGCTGGCCCTGGCCGGGCTGACCCTGATCCGGTTGGCGCTGTACCTGCGGCGCCTGCCGGACGGCGCGTCGATTACCGAGCTGCCGATGTTCCAGCCCCGGCCCTGGGTCGTGCCGGCCTCGGTCCCGGTCACGGAGGTTGGCTCGACCCCTCGCGCCGTGGAGGAGGGCAACGTCTCGCTCACGCTGTATGTGTGGACGCCGGAAGGCGCGATCGAAGCGCCAGTGCATCGGCCTGTCGTCAGCCGCTATATCGTCGCCACCGATCAAGCCGGCGTGGTATCGACCGGGCACGCGGCGCTGGAGCTGTCGCCGGACGTCTACATCAGCCTGTATCCGGCAGTGGACCTGGATCATTCGGCGCATGACTTCACCCGCATGCTGCGCGCCGGCACGCACAACGACGTGCCCGGCCGCTGGAACGAAACCCACGCGATCGAGGTCGCCAACTGGCGTCCGCCGGACCAGAGCGTGAGCTTCCATCGCTTCAACGAACACGCATTGCGCCGTTTCTGGCAGGCCTACCGCCAGGACAACACCTACAACCTGACCAGCCGCAGTTGTTCGACGGTAGCCTCGCTCGCGCTCGAGCGCGCCGTGGAAGGAAGCCTGGGCCATCGGCATCCGTGGCGCGCGTTCGGCCTGATGGTGCTCGATCCCTACGTGTGGCTGGCTTCCATGCTGCGCTATCGCGGCGTCACCATGGCCTGGACGCCGGGCCTGGTGCTCGATTACGGCCGCGCGATCCGCCACATCCAGGAGCGCGAACATTTCGGTGGACCGGCCGCATTCGTGCACCGTTGGCGTGCAGCCTGGCAGCGTGAGGGACGCGGCGCGTGAGTGCGGTGGGCAGGTCGCGATGGCGTGGCTTGCTGGCGATCATGCTCGCCGCTTCGATCTTCGGGATCACCTACGGCCTGTCGGCGCCATTGATCGCACTGGAGCTGGCGCGCCGCGGGCATGGCGAACTGTTCATCGGCGCCAACGCGGCGATGCAGGCGCTGGGCATCCTCACCGTGGCGCGGATGCTGCCGCGCCTGGCCGGTCGCTGGGGCATGCAGCGGTTGCTGGTACTGGCGCTGCTGCTGAGCGGGCTGGTGCTGATGCTGTTTCCGTTCGCGGCGGCATGGGGACTGCTGCTGTGGTTCCCGTTGCGCTACCTGCTGGGCACCGCGTCGGAGAGCGTGCTGGTTACTACCGAAAGCTGGGTCAACCAGCTGGGCGAGGAGCGCAGCCGCGCGCGGACGATCGCCGCGTACACCGCTGCGGTCTCTGCCGGCATGGCATTGGGGCCGCTGCTGCTGGGGCACCTGGGCACCGGCGATGCGCAGCCATTCCTGGTCGGTGCCGCGCTGGCGTTCGCCGCGTGCCTGGTCGTGTTGGTCGTGCGCCCGTCCACCGTTGCCATGGAAGAGCGCCCGGGGGGGAGCCTGCTGGCGACCGCGCGCCTGGCACCGCTGGCCTTCGCCGCGACCGCATTGAACGCCGCGCTGGAAACCGCCGGCCTGACCTTCCTGCCGATGTACGCGATGAAGCTGGGCTGGAGCGAGCAGGGAGCCACTGGACTGGTGACGACGCTGCTGGTCGGGGCGATCGTGCTGCAGCTGCCGATCGGCTGGCTCGGCGACCGCTTCGACCGGCGCGGGCTGATGTTGCTGCTCAGCGTACTGTCCGCGCTCACCGCAATGGCCTGGCCGGCGGCGATGGCGATCACCTGGCTCGGCCATGCCTTGCTGTTCTTCTGGGGCGGCATGTTCGTCGGCATCTACACCCTGGCCGTCACCAGCGTCGGCGCTCGCTACTCGGGGCATGAGCTTGTGCGGATCTATGCCGGCCTGTCGGTGGCGTTCGGTATCGGCGCGCTGCTGGGGCCGCTGCTTGCCGGAGCGACCATGAGCGGTGCGCACCATGGGCTGCCGGTGTTCGCCTGCGTGGCCTGCGCCGCGTTCGCGATCCTGGCCTGGCGCAGCCGGTCGGCGGTCTAGCCTGCCTTCGCCTCCGGCCACGCCTGGCAGCGACGATCCACCAACGGAGTCGCGCTTATCCGCGTGGCCGCATGACCAGCTCGGAGGCGACCAGCAGCATGACGCCGATCAGCAGCGGGATCAGGCCGGCCAGGTACACCGGCGCGGCAGTTACCAGCTGGTGCAGGAAGATCATCAGCGCCGCACCCACCGCCAGGGTGATGAGGCCGCCCAGGCGGGTCTTGGTTCGCACGCGGGCTGCGTCGGCGCGCTCGATTTCCCGGACATACTCCAGCACCGGCGCGGGGTCGGCGGCCTCGGCGATCCGGCGCGCCATCTCGTTGCGATAGTGGGCCTGGCGCTCCTTCTGCTGCGCCTCGATCCACACCGCCACCGAAACGAATGCCATCGTCACCGTCACCACCACCGCGATCATCATCCAGAACGCTGCCATCGGTTTGCTCCTTGCGGGGGAATTCCGCAGATCCGGACCGTCAGACGCCGCCTGCGCGCCGGCGGTTGCGTTTTCTTCGGGTCCAGTGGCCGGCAAAGAAAACGCAACCAACCGAACGCGCCCCTCGTCGGACTGCCCTGGAGGGTGACGGATGAATGAGGTCCAGGGGGACGACATCGCGATCGATCGGGTGCTGGCGGGTGACACCGCGGCGTTCGCGTGCGTCGTGTCGCGCTGGCAGGGACCGCTGGTGAACCTGGCCTACCGGTTCTGTCGCGACCATGGCCTGGCCGAGGACATGGCCCAGGAGGCGTTCCTGCGTGCCTTCCGCAACCTGGGTTCCTGGCGGCGCGATGCCGCGTTCTCGACCTGGCTGTTCGCCCTGGCCACCAATGTCTATCGCGACCAGTTGCGCCGCACCCGGCCCGAAGCATTGCCGCTGGACGAGACCATGCTGGTGGCCGGATCGGCGGAAGAAGCGGCCGATGAAGACGATCGCCGCGCGCTGGTGCAACGGGCGGTGCTGTCGCTGCCGCCGAAGTACCGAGAACCGCTGGTGCTGTTCTATTTCCACGAGCAGGATGTCGCCGCGACGGCGCGCAGCCTCAGCGTGCCGGAAGGCACGGTCAAGGCACGGCTGTCGCGCGGACGCGACCTGCTCCAATCCAAGCTGAGGCAACGGCTATGAAACCTGAAGACATCGATCGCCTGCTCGCCACCCAGGACTCGATCACGCCGTCGTCGGGCTTCCTGGCCTCGGTGATGGACGCGGTCGAACGCGACGCCCGCATGCTGCCGCCCCTGCGCTTCCCCTGGTCGCGCGCGTTGCCCGGACTGCTGGCGACCGGCGTGGCGATCGTCGGCGTCATCGGCTATGGCGCCGGGCTGTGGGGCGCGCCGACTGCGACATCGTTCGCAGACGAATCAGTCGCCCGCCTTGTCGCCGTCGTCGGCGGGCTGGAGCTGCAGTGGATCGGACTGGCCTGCGCAGCGACGCTCCTCCCGCTGGCGCTGGCATCCGGACTGACCCGCGGCCGGGGCTACGGCTGAGGGGGTGCTAGGTGCGTGTCGCGCCCACGTCTGGCGGCGCCGTAGCAGCGCCCGACGTGGGCAGCGAGCGATGGCTCGCGCAAGGAGACCGGCGGGAGATGGATATCGGAGTGTGCTCGCCCTGGTACGAGGCATCCGGGCATCCACGCCCCGTTCGCGTGGGTGCCGATCGGTCCGGCTGGGGACGGTATCGGCCAATCCGGTGATCAGTCGGCTTTTCCGGATTGACGCCTTTCCGGAGAAGCCTCCAAACTCCACGCCACCCCCGTTTTTGGGTCTACCGGTAGTTGGATGCCGTGAAAGCCTGGTTCGCACTCACAATTGCATTTCTCACGACTCCGGCGCTTGCAGATACCCCGCTGCTACCGCCTGAAAAGCGAACGGTTTGCTCGCGTGCCGGCATGCTCTGCGCAACCTCCGACCCGGTTGCAAATCTCACGATAGTGTCGCCCCCGGGTTCCCGCCAGAAACCCTGGACAATACCTGGGTGGCACCGATGGCTATTCGTCTCCGATGACGGAAGGTCTGTCGTCGTCGGGTATGGTGGAATGAATCTGGTGCCGCTTGACGTTACCCTCGAAGAGCCCGTCCTGTTCTTCTACAGCAGTGGCAAGCTCATGCGAACCGTCACTCTCGGTGATTTGTACGAGCGCAAGTCACAGCTTGATCTTACGGTCTCGCACTTCGCCTGGGTCAACAATATCGGCATCAATCAGGACAATCAGCTGATCGTAGAGCTGGTCGACGGAAGAAAAATGGCGTTCGCAGCAAGTACCGGTCGACTTCAGTCATCCCCATCGGCTGGCATCTGACAACCATCCAGGCCGGAGCGCTTTGCCGGTCGCATCAACCCAGGCGCTGGACCTTATGTTTGTTCTCTCCGAGCAGCTGGACGCAGGCGGCGACCCGCACCTGCCGTTCCGTCGGTATGTGGAATACCTGGAGCGCAATCGGGCAAGATTTCCCGCTGCTGCCTATGACCTCGCAACCTCTGGTCTGCTGCTCAACGCAAGTGATCCCGGCTGCCCGCACGACGGCTGGCTCGAATGGGTCAAACTCGAAGAGTCGTCGGAGGGGGCGCGACGCGAGATCCGGAGCCTCAGCCTTCGGATTCGCCTGCTTGGCGCCTATCACGGCCGATTCATCGAGCTGTTCTATCCGGAGGTTTTCTCCTACACCATGAGCAATCTTAGTGCGGCACCTGGCCACTTTGACTGGCGCTACAGCGAGATTCGGCTAAGTGACAGGGGTAACGTCATTCACGAAATCGAGTGGGCTGGTTCGCCTGGTATCGAGGCGCGCTGGGTGATTGAAGCATCCGATGTGCAGCTGCAGACCTTTCCATTGGACAAGGCCTGACAATTCATTGAAGCCGAGCCCACATGGTGGGTCGGCCCAACCCCGGTGCCATCCTCAGGAACCCATGCGTCGAATCATCTGTCCCCACTGCAATGGCGCACCTGATACTCGGCTCGTGCGCTTTCTCCCATGGACCAAGCTCGTGCGCTGGCGATTCACATGCAGCCTGTGCTCTGGGGTGTCACTCTTCACCGGAAAGTCCACCGCCTGGGCCATCTCGGCGGTCCTGGCAATGATCGTGGTGATGGCCTTGGCGCTGAGGCTGTGGGTTGCCGCCGCTCCCTCCGGCCGCCGTCCGGTTGCCGCTCCCATCTTGCTCCTGGGCCTGGTCCTGTTTGTCCTGCTCCATCAGCTGATCTCTGCACTGACGCTCCGGCATTTTGCTGGACTGATTCCAGTCGAATGCAGTGACAGCTGACAATTCGACCAAGCGACGCCGCTTCGCGGCGCTGGTGACTTCCTGGGTTGGCCATCAATGAGAACTCTCTCGAAAGCCTTGGTTTACCTGGCCTGCGCGCCTACAGGGTTCGTTGTTGTGCTCGTTGTCCACGGTGTCGTTGTTCGTCAAGGCGGGCCGTGCAAAGCCCCCTGTGATGCGCCGGCAATGGGGCTGCTCTTCGAGTTGCTCTTTCTTGGGCCGCTGGTCGGTTTACTTCTCGGCTATCTTGTGGCGACCTGGATTGAACGCAGGGAGCGCACCAGGTGCCGTTGAGGTCTGCAAGTTCATTCGAGGCGAATCCGTTTCGCTGGTCGGTTCAGTTCAGCGGACAGGTGCCATAGACCATGCTTGGTGAGCTTCTGGAATGGTGGCAGCGCAATTTCCTTTTTGGCCTGTTTTGTATCGGGCTGGGCGTGCTGGTTATGGCGCCTTTGCTCCTGGTCCCGTCGTGGCGGCGATGGCTCCTTCGTTTCGACGTGGATATCGAGGGTATCGGCCTGGTAGCGCTGCTTGTTCTCTTGCTCGCAGTCGGGTGTTACAACTACTTCCGGCGCGGTAACGGCGCCTGACAGTCCATTCAAGCCGAACAGGCTTCGTGGCGCGGTTTGACCGGGGTATTGGGCCCGCGCCTGCTCCAATCGCAACCGGGGAAGGATCATGGGTGGGTTCAGCGTGTGGCACTGGATCATCGTGCTGTTTGTTCTGGGTATTCCTGCGGCAATCATCGGCCTGGTCATCTGGCTTGTTGCTCGCGCTACCCGCCGCCCCGGCGCGTCTGGTTCGCCGGGCTCGCCAACCATCGTTGCCGGCGCATCTCCAACAACACAGTCGCGCCTGCAAGAGCTTGCCAACCTCAAGTCGAGCAGTCTGATCACAGAGTCGGAGTATGAGGAGCGGCGTTCGGCCATTCTTCAAGGCGTCTAGGCGTGCGCCTTTCAAGCCATTCGAGCAGAAGCGGCGCGGTGCGGTTTTGGCGTCGGGCTGGAAGGGGGCGCAGCCTGGCGCGCGGTCCAGCGTCCGTTCGAACCGATGCGACTTCACCGGCCGGCTTGGCCCAGGCGCCAGGGGTCATGACATGTTCCTGATAGCTCAGATTGTTTTCGGATTGGCTGCGGTCGTAATGCTGGCCTTCTGGTTGCTGTTCTTTCTGGTCGTGAAGGTCCGCATTGCGGACAGGGGCCTTGAAGTGCGAGAGACGTCGCGGTTCGGCTTTCTCCTGGCAAGCTGGCCGCATGACGAAATGCGAACATACCTTGCAGACCTTGAGCCGGAGGAGAGCCGGAGACCTGTGAACAATTTCCTCAGGCACGCCAGATCTGTCCTCAGGGTGCTCTCGGTCACTTACCTCGCACTAATCCTTATCATGATCATTACGGGTGGAAAGTCCTGACAGTCCATTCAGTCCCGGCGTCGCTTCGGGGCAGTTCAATCGTTGGCTACAAGGGGGATAAATGTATCGTTTCGTGACTCTGGTGCTGTTGCTTCTTCCCGTCACACTGTTCGCGCGTGAATTCAAGTCCGAAGGCGAGACCAGGGCGTTCTCCGATTCGGTTATGAAAGAAGTCGCGAGCGGCAATCTAAAAGGGGGATTCGATCAGCTTGCCGCGGTTTACACCGCCATCCCGAAAGTGGAGATCGACGGACTCATCAGCCAGGCCATGCTGCAGGTGCCGGTCATGGAGGCGAGGTTCGGGAAGAGTGTCGGCTCCGAGTTCATTTCCGAAAGCCGGGCGGGCGATTCGGTACACAAGTACGTGTATCTCCACAAGTTCGAGAAACACGCCATCGTCTGGCAGTTCGTGTTCTATCGGCCCGGCGACGCGTGGGTCCTCAACTCGTTCAAGTACAGCGATTCGGTCCTTGACGAGCTTTGATGGACAGCCGGCTTCATGGGTCGGCTTGATACCGGCGGCATGGGCTCCGGACCGGCCAGCCTGGAAGGAGGGATAGATGATCGAGCTTCCGTTAAGAGACCCCTGCGACCTCTGTGTCGCAGTTCGTGACGAGCAGTGGAAGGTCATCGAGGAAGGGGAGCACACGCTGACGGTGATCAATCCGTCGCAGTTCGAGGTCGGCCAGTGCTGCGTGATCACGCGTCGTCACGTGGCGACCCTGCTCGACCTGTCCGACGAGGAGTGCGTGGCGGTCATGGTCGCGGCCAAGCGGGTCGCGCAGGCGCTGATGAAGGCCTACCAGCCGCTGGGGCTGCTCACGTTCCAGAACAACGGCGTCTACAGCGGGCAGGAAACGCCGCACTTTCATTTCCATGTCGTGCCCCGGCAACAGGGCAGCGACTGGGGCGTGGGGCCGCCGCAACTTGCGACCTTCGAAGGTGCAGGACGCGCCAGGGGTGTCATGCACGATGCAAGCGGGGATCCGCAGCGCCGCGAGCGGGTCCGGCCTTCCACGGAGCGGCTCGTTGAAGCCGTGGATCTGATCCGCTCGAATCTGCCGCAGTAGCCAGGTTGTTGTAATGTTCCGGCCCAGGCTCGGCTTCGGGCGTAGCGGGGTTGCCATTCGATCACGCTCCGACAGTTCATTGGGTCGAATCGGCTTTACGGATCGGATCAGCCCAGGGGCAGGAGTCTTGAGAGAGTTCACCCGTCAACCCACTCGTGGAGAGCGCTCACTCGCAGTCGCGCTATCCGCTGTCCTTGTGCTGTTGTTCGGGTCGCTTGCCATATTCCTGGCAGTTCGTGGGGCTCCTGTGCCCGCCATGGTCTGCGGCGCCATGGCGTGCGCATGCCTGGTCTTGCTCTATCGCTCTGCGCGTGGGATCAGTCGGGCATTGAATGCGCGGCAATCATATGTGCTTGCCTGGCTTTTTCTTGTCCTCGGAGCAGGTGGCTTCATCGTTGTGATTGCCGTCAGGGGGCCCATCGCCCATCGGCTCATGGTTCTCGGTGGGGCTAGCGGATTCCTCTCAGCCGGTATTGCCGGCATACGGCGTCGACGGCAAGATGCCTGACAGTTCATTCAAGCCTACGTTGCATTGTGGCTTGGCCTTGCACAGTCCCCAGGTATCCAGGAAATGACGACATCCCAGGCATATCTGGAACCCACGCAGGAATCCGGTCGCGCGTTCTTCGCGCGTGGCATCACGGGCAGCGTGGTCATGCTCAATCTGCTGCGGTTCCGTCCTGTCGCAGATTACTCGGCCACGCCAGGGCTCGCGCCGGCGTCGCCCATCACCGGTGAGGCCGCGTATCGCCTTTACATGGACCACACCCTCCCTTATCTGGAGGCCTCCGGCGGAGAAGTCCTGTTCTATGGCCATGGCGGCCAGTTCCTGATCGGGCCAGATGATGAGCGCTGGGATGCGGCCATGCTGGTCCGCCAATCCAGCATCACCTCGTTCCTCGCGTTCGCCTCCAACCAGGACTATCTGGCGGGCATGGGTCATCGCCTGGCCGCATTGGAGGATTCGCGTTTGCTCCCGTTGACCGGTGAACAGGCCTAGCCCAGGCCAAGTCGAGGCCACTTCGCGGATCGGCTCATTGCACGCGCTTTACCTGCGGAGAACTCATGCGACTGCTCTTGGCTATGCTCGTCCTCGCCCTTTCCATGCCGGCCGCCGCCGCAGTGGAGATCACGAATTTCAGGTCGGGTCTTGCCTGTACGGAGACAAGGTTGTCGACGGACAGCGCCGGATGGATCTGCCATGCGACCGAGGACGTCCTGGTGACGGACCAGGGTGTCTGCGTGTTCAACGGTACCGAGCTGCCATGCACTTGGATCGGCTACCAGTTCGATTACGTCGGTGCGAGTAAGAGCGAGAAACTGCAGTGCGAAAGCGAGACGTCCGCCCCGGCCAGTGCGGGCAATCCGAAGCAGCTTATTGCCCGCGACGCCAATTCCCACTCCTACGAGATCACGCTTGATTCGACATCGGGCCATGTGTTCAACCCGCAGTATTTCGCCTTTGCCGTCCGCCCCGACGGGAAGGAAGTTCTGGTCAACACGGGGCGCTGCAAGTCCGGCAACAGGATTGTGTTCGAGTACAGATTCAAGCTTCGTTTCCCAACGGCGTCCGACTAGTCGGAGCGGATACAGCAACTCTATTGAAAGAGCTCGCCCCGCCCATGAGATTCGAGCGAAGGGGTTGAGCGGTGCAGGTCACGCGTGCATTTCGTTCAATCCGGCCACGTTCTGGGGGCCGGTTCAACCCGGAGGCCGGCCTTGAAAGACGCATCGCAATCGAAACAGATCAAGGCGCTTTGGGTTGCGGTTGCCCTTCTTGCGACTGGATTTTCCACTACCCTTTTTCTGTTGGGTCGTGACCTGGGTCGAGATCTGGGCATAGCGCCCCCGGTGACCGTGCCTGTCGATCCCTCATGCCCGGAAATTCTTCGCGGTCCGTTGGATGGGCTGGCCTTGCCTGAGAAGGTTCGGCGCTCCGATGCAATTGTCATCGCTCGGCTTGAGCCTTCAGGAGGCCAGCTCAAGGCCATTGCCACCGATGTGATCGTGCGAAACCAGGGCGTCGAGGTTCTCTACAAGGTAGGCGAAGAGGTGCCATTGTTGAATCCCCCGGCGGGAACAGGCACGAACTGGGGCGATGGGGTTGTGGCGTTCCTGATCGGGTCTCCGGCATCGATCGAAGAGTCGTACTACACCCGCTCCGGCCGCATCCCTTCGATGGGGGACATGTCGATCGAGGAATTCAGGCGTTCGGCTATCGCCCCATAGGGCGCGTCGGCCAACCCGATGCGCGTCGCTTGCTTCTGGACGCCTGGCGGCCTCAACAAGCACCGCTACTTCACCCGCTTGAACACCGTCGTTTGCAGGACCGGCGTGCCGTCCTTGGTGAAGAACGCCTTGGTCTCGGTGAGCGTGTCGTTGTCGCCGGTCACCGAGTAGGCGCGTGTGGAGGCGGGGGCGCCGTGGTCAACCAGTTGCACGACCAGGACGTTGGGGGCCGGCATCTTCACCGCCGCCACGTCGGCCCAGTAATTGCCGGCGACCTTGCCGGGCGTGCCGTCCAGGGGCAGGGTGGAATCGGCGTGCATGCGGCTGCCGTCTCGGTGGATGATCTCAACGTGCGTGGACCATTGGCCGGCGCCGGGGTCACGGAACTCGACGGTCACGCTTTTCGGGCGCGCCTGCGGCGGCATCGGCAGATGTTCGACATCCAGGGCCCAGCGGCCGACCAGGGGCGAGGTGGCGTCGGCGACAGTCGCGGCGTGGGCCGGCATGGCCTGCAGGGCGACGACGGTGAACAGGGCGGCGATCAGGGTCTTCATGGTCCTCCTTGGGGATGAAGTGGCGCCGATGGCACAGGATGCGGCGCCGACGATAGCAACAGGATGCACGGACCGCATTCACGCCTACGGCGAGGCAGTCGCGAGCGTTGAGCCGGGTCTGTGTGCCTTGCGCGTTACCCGCCAAGGCTGGCGCGTGGGCATTCGATCATGGCGACTAGGTCGTTCGCGGCTGTCCGGCGAGCCTGAGGCGCTTCGACTGGGCCTCCGAGACCTGTGCGCGAGTCTCTGAGGCCTTCGCGTGAGTCCCCGATGCTCATGCGTGAGTGTCCGAGACCTTCGCGTGAGTCTCCGATGCTTATGCATGAGTGTCCGGGAGCCTCGCTTGAGTGTCCCCAGGCTCATGCATGAGTGTCCGAGAGCCTCGCTTGAGTATCCCCGGGCTCATGCATGAGTGTCCGAGCGCTTCGATTGAGTCTCCGAGGCTCATGCGTGAGTCGTTGGGACCTTCGCATGGGTCTTCGCGGCTCATGCATGAATCTTCAAGACCTTCGCGTGAACCTCCGAGGCTGATGCATGAGTCTTCGAAGCCTTTGCGTGAGTCTTCGAAGCTCATGCATGGGTCTCAGAGATATTCGCGCAAGCCTCCGCGCCTTGCGTGGTAGGCGAGGCGCCTTGCGAGACGGCCACTTGGGTCACCCGATGCCCTGCCACGGAGCGTGCGACGTCCTTGCGACCACGCCACGGACCCTGGACCGGCACAGCTGCCCCCGGTGGCACATGCCCGCCGCGCGTGCGAGGCTTGGCCTTTACGCTGAGGAGGTCGCATGGACATCGGCATGGTCGGTCTGGGACGGATGGGCGCGAACATGGCCGCGCGCCTGAAGCGTGGCGGGCATCGGGTGGCCGGCTTCGATCCGGGCGCGGCCGCGCGCCAGGCGGCGCACGACGCGCACGGGCTGGAGACCTTCGACTCGCTGGCCGCACTGGTGGCCGCGTTGCCCGCCCCTCGCGCGCTATGGCTGATGGTGCCGGCCGGTGCGCCGGTCGACGCCACGCTCGAAGCACTGCGCCCGGTGCTGCAACCCGGAGACGTGGTCGTCGATGGCGGCAATTCCAATTACCACGACAGCCAGCGCCGCGCCGCGCAGTGCCGCGAGGCTGGCGTGCACTTCCTGGATTGCGGCACCAGCGGTGGCGTCTGGGGCCTGGCCGAGGGCTACAGCCTGATGATCGGCGGCGATGCGGCCGCCTGCGAGCAACTGCGTCCGCTGTTCCAGTCGCTGGCGCCGGCGCCCGATCGCGGCTGGGGCCGGGTCGGCCCGAGCGGCGCCGGCCATTTCACCAAGATGATCCACAACGGCATCGAGTACGGAATGATGCAGGCCTACGCCGAGGGCTTCGCGATCATGCAGCGCAAGGAATCGCTGGCGCTGGACCTGCCGCAGGTCGCCGAGATCTGGCGCCACGGCAGCGTGGTCCGCTCCTGGCTGCTGGACCTGACCGCCGAGGCGCTCAACGAGAATCCCTCGCTGGAGGGCATCGCGCCCTACGTTGCCGATTCGGGCGAGGGCCGCTGGACGGTGGCCGAGGCGATCGAGCTGGACGTGTCCGCGCCGGTCATCACCCTGTCGCTGCTGGAGCGGCTGCGCTCGCGCGAGAAGGATTCGTTCACCGACAAGATGCTGGCCGCGCTGCGCGACAAGTTCGGCGGGCACGGGGTGAAGCGGGAATGAGGCAGCGGTCCGCCTGGGTGCTCAGTCGAAGGCGATTTCGCGCCGCTGCGCATCGCTGAGCAGTCCCGCCTCGATGATCTGCATCACCGTCAGTGCCTGCTCGCCGGTCACCGGTGGCGGGGTGCCATGGTTGATCGCATCGCGCAGGCGCGCGTAGTACGCCGGGTAATCACCGGCCGGCGTGGGCGAGGGCGCCTGCGCCACGCCGCCATCGCTGCCCACGCGCAGCAGCGTGCCCGGTTGCGGATCGCGACCCCAGTCGCTGCCGCCGGGCAATGCGCCGGCACGCAGCGCATCTTCCTGCGGGTCCAGCCCATGCTTGATCCAGCTGCCACCGGTGCCGTGCACCGCCAGGCGCAGGCCGTGGCCGGGCACCAGCGCGCCTGCATGCACGATTGCGCGCAGGCGCCGGTAGCGCAGCTGCACGTGGAAATAGTCGGTGGCCTGCGCGCCGTCGCGCTGCCGGGCCAGGTCGGCGTGCACCGCCAGCGGCGGCCCGAACAACTGCAGCACCTGGTCGACCAGGTGCGGGCCCAGGTCGTACCACAGGCCGCTGCCGGGCCCTTCGCGGTCGCGCCAGCGGTCGGGCACCTGCGGGCGGAAGCGGTCGAAGTGCGAGTGGAACTCCACGACCTCACCCAGCGCACCGGCATCCAGCAGCTGGCGCAGGGCGAGGAAGTCCGCATCCCAGCGCCGGTTGTGGAACACGCTCAGCACGCGGCCGGCGTCGCGCGCCGCGTCGATCATCGCCTGGGCCTGGTCCACATCCAGCGCGAAAGGCTTGTCCACCACCACGTGCTTGCCCGCGGCCAGTGCGGCCAGCGCCAGCGGCGCGTGGGTGTCGTTGGGCGTGGCCACCACCACCAGGTCGATGTCCGCGTCGGCGAAGGCGGTGGCGGGGTCAGCAACCACCCGAGCGTGCGGATGGACCGCCTGCACTTTGGCTGCATCGCGCGATACCACGGTATGCAGGCGCAGACCAGCCGTACTCGCCACCAGCGGGGCATGGAACACGCTGCCAGCCAGGCCGAAGCCGAGCAGCGCCACGTTCAGGTCATTGGCCATGGGGCGTGCGCTCCGTGCGAATCCAGTGCGCATTACACGCGGCCGTGACACGGTCGTGCAACTGCGCTCATCGCGCTGAACGCTGCACAACCTTCACGCCGGAATTCACTGCTGCTGTACGACGGCCTGTCGACACTGGCTCCACACGCGGCGACACCGCCGCTTTGCTGGAGGTCTACCTACATGCGCAAGAACATCACGATCCTCGCCGCCACCCTGGCCGCCGTCCTGTTCTCGGGCGCGGCGATCGCCGGCGACGAAAAGCCGGCCAAGAAGGCCGCCGCTGACGCCGCTTCGGCGCAGCCGGTCGACGACACCTGGATCACCACCAAGGTCAAGTCGAGCCTGCTGGCCGACACCGCGGTGGCCGGCACCAAGATCGAGGTCGATACCGTCAACGGTGTGGTCTTCCTGACCGGTACCGCCACCACGCAAGCCCAGGCCGACCAGGCCAAGAAGGTCGCCGCCGGCATCCAGGGCGTGACCAAGGTCGACTCGTCCAAGTTGAAGGTCGTCCCGGCGGGCAGTTGATGGACATGAGCTGACCGTCCATGGCGTTTGTTGGCGCGACGGGGTGACGACGGAGCGCCACGGCGGCGCGGGGCCTTGCGGCTCCGCGCCGCTTTCTTTTGTGCGGGACGTGGCCTTTGGCGACACCTGCGGCCGGTCCGTACGGTCGACGTCGAGGCGGCAGTTGCGAGCGTTACATTCCATTACACGCGTGAAAGGCCGCCGCATGGCTGGTCGCAGGCCGAGGCTCCGTTAGAATCGAGGTTGCCTCTCCCCGATCGACACCCCACGTACCGATGCCTATCGCTGCCAAGCCCTCCGACGCGAGAATCGAATCCCTGCTCGCGCGCATGACCCTCGAGGAAAAGGTCGGGCAGCTGGGCGTGTTCGCCGACATGGTGCGGCCGTTCGCCCCGGACGTGAACCCGGAGGTCAACGTCAGCAACGCATCCCAGGTGCTCGAGCAGGTCCGGGCCGGCAAGGTCGGCTCGCTGTTCAACGGCGTCGGCGCTGCCCAGGGCCGGCAGATCCAGCAGGTGGCGGTGGAGGAGAGCAGGCTGGGCATCCCGGTGCTGCTGGCCGCCGATGTCATCCATGGCATGCGCACCGTATTCCCCATCCCGCTGGGCGAAGCGGCCAGTTTCGAGCCGCAGCTGGCCGAGCGCACCGCGCGCGCCACCGCGGTGGAGGCCACCGCGGCCGGCATCCACTGGACCTACGCACCGGCCGTGGACATCGCCCGCGACCAGCGCTGGGGCCGTGGCGCGGAAGGCGCTGGCGAGGACACGTTCCTGGGCAGCGCGTTCGCCGCCGCGCGCGTGCGCGGCTTCCAGGGCGAAGACCTGAAGGCGGCCGATTCGCTGCTGGCCACGCCCAAGCACTTCGTCGCCTACGGCGCGGTGGCCGGCGGCATGGACTACAACTACGTCGAGATTTCCGAAGGCACCCTGCACGACGTGCACCTGCCGCCGTTCAAGGCCGCCTTCGATGCCGGCGCGCTCACCGTGATGACCGCCTTCAACGACATCAACGGCGTGCCGGCCAGCGCCAACCACGCCATGCTCACCGGCGTGCTGCGCGATGCCTGGCGCTTCCCCGGCCTGGTGGTCTCCGACTACACCGCCGACATGGAGCTGGTCGCGCATGGCTACGCCGAGGATGCGCGCGATGCGACCCGGCGCGCGTTCCTGGCCGGCATGGACATGAGCATGCAGAGCGGCTTCTACGCCGATCACCTGCCCGGGCTGGTGGAGTCGGGCGAGGTGCCGGTGGCGGTGCTGGACGAGGCCGTGCGCCGCGTGCTGTCGGTGAAATCCGCGATCGGCTTGCTCGACGACCCGTACCGCTCGCTGGATCCGGAGCGCGAGGCCGACACCTCGCACCTGGCCGCGCACGAAGCGCTGGCTCGCGATGCGGCGCGGCGTTCGATCGTGCTGCTGAAGAACGAAGGCGACGTGCTGCCGGTTTCGCGGGAAGCACGGATCGCGCTGATCGGTCCGTTCGGCCGCGACGTGGACAACATCGAGGGTTGCTGGACGCTGTTCGGCGACAAGTCGCGCTACGTGACCCTGGAGTCTGGCCTGCGCGCCGCACTGCCGGCCGGTGCGGCGCTGGATGTGGTCGATGGCTGCGAGCTGGAGGCGCCGCTGGAAGGTGGCATCGACGCCGCCGTGGCTGCCGCGCGCGAGGCCGACGTGGTGCTGCTGGCGGTGGGCGAGCCGCAACGCTACAGCGGCGAGGCGCAGTCGCGCACGCGGATCGTGTTGCCGGCCGCGCAGCAGGCGCTGGCCGAAGCGGTGGCCGCGACCGGCACGCCGGTCGTGGTGCTGCTGCGTAACGGCCGCGCACTGGCGCTGGAAGGCGCGGTGCGCGATGCGGCCGCGATCCTGGTGACCTGGTTCCTGGGCAGCCAGACCGGGCCGGCCGTGGCCGATGTGGTGTTCGGCGACTACAGTCCCTCGGCGCGCCTGCCGGTGAGCTTCCCGCACGATTCGGGCCAGCAGCCGTTCTTCTACAACCATCCGCGCACCGGTCGCCCGGAAACGCCGGAGATGTCCGAGTTCAAGGCGCGCTGGCGCGAATACCCGAACACCGCGCTGTATCCGTTCGGCCACGGCCTGGGCTACAGCCGCATCGAGTACGACGCCACCACGGTCGATGCCGCGACGATGGAATGGAATGGCCTGGCCACCGTGCGCGCGACCGTGCGCAACGCTGGCGCGCGCGCGGTCGAGGAAGTCGTGCAGCTGTACGTGCACGACCGCGTCGGCAGCCGCGTGCGTCCGGTGCGCGAGCTCAAGGGCTTCCGCAAGCTGCGCCTGCAGCCGGGCGAATCGCGCGAGGTCGTGTTCGAGGTTTCGCGCGCGCAGCTGGCCTTCACCCGCGCCGATGGTAGCCATGGTGCCGAGCCGGGGGCATTCGACGTGTGGATCGCGCCGTCGTCCGCAGCCGGTGAGTCGGCGCGCTTCGAGTTGCTGCCGCAGGCGTGATCGGGCGGGCGGCGTAGCCGCCCACCCGATGCGGGATCAGCGGATCGGACTCAGTGCCGCGCGGCTCCCCGCGCTGCATGTCAGTCAATCCTGCGCGGTTTCCCGCACCGCACTCGATCACATCCCGCGCGGCTCACCGCGCTCCCAGGCACGCAGCACCGCATGGCGCGCGCGATCCCAGTCCAGGCGCGACAGGCCCTTGCTCTTGCCCCATTCCTCGCGCAGCTGCTCGTCCAGGCTCTGGAAATTGCCGTCCGGATTGCGGTGGCGCGCGTAGTAACCCAGGCGATAGGCCGGCTCGTAGTCGTTGTAGCTGTCGCCTTCCAGGAAGTAGGGCTCGCGACTGAACTGCTGGTTCCAGTACCCCGAATCGGGGAACGGCTCGACCGGCGCGCGTCCGGGAATCTGGTAGCCGGGTTGGGAATTCATGGCGGCATCTCCTGCCTGTGGGGGAGATATCACCGTACGCATCGTGCGGTTAATCGAAGGGGCCGGCAGCGTGAGCGCGAAGTTATGCGTCGTCGCGGTCCATTGCTGCTTGGCGACGACGACGTGCGTCGGCTCGCCCGTATCAGCACACGTGTATCGGCCCGTTCCTGTCAGCTGACCGCTGTAGCCGCTTCATAGGGTAGCGGACGGGCACCGGCGCGTATCACCGCGGCCTCGGCGCGCTGCATCTGATCCTCGCCGGCATCCACGACCAGCAGGATCTGTCCCGACTCGATCGTATCCTCGAACTGGCGACGCACCGGATCGGGCACGCTCGCACCGACCAGTGCCGACGACCAGCTGCCGACCAGCGCGCCTACGGCGGCCATCAGGCCGGCGCCGGCCAGGGTGATTCCCAGCGGCGGCACCGCCACTGCGATCAGTCCGGCGACCAGGCCGACCGCGCCACCACCGGCTGCGCCGCGCAATGCCGCCGGGATCGCGTCGGTGTGGGCTTCGCGCAGCTCATCGGGCACCGCATCCATCTCGATGTCCGAGCGCGCGATCAGCGAGAGCGAGTCGCGGTCGATACCGGTGTCGCGGGCAGCCGCCAGCGCGGCGTGCGCGGCAGCCAGGTTGGGCGTTACGAAGATATGGCGGGTTTTCATGGCGCGTGCTCCTGCGGCAGGCGACGTCCGGCATGGGAGGCCACTGTCCGCCGCAGGCGGTGACACGCGCGTGATCGCGCGCAGTGCCTGTTCAGCCCGCGATCGGCGGGTCGGTCGCCTCCGGACTCTGCCGGGCCACGATCGTCGTGGCGGTGAGGTCGCCGGTGACATTGCCGGTGGTGGCGAACACGTCCGGAATGGTGTCCACCGCCAGCAGCAGGCCCAGCGGTTCGATCGGCAGGCCCATCGACTGGGTCACCGGCATCACCGTGGCCATGAAGCTGACCTGGCCGGGCAGGCCGACCGAGCCCAGGCTGATCACCACCGCCAGCGCCGCGCCGGCGGCCAACTGCATGGCGCTCAGATCGATGCCGTAGGCCCAGGCGACGAAGGATGCGGCGACGATGTACTGGATCGGGCTGGTGATGCGGAACAGCGTCACCGCCATCGGCAGCACCAGCGCAGCCACCGCGCGCGGCAGGCCCAGGCGTTCGCGCGCGCTTTCCAGCATCGCCGGCAGCGAGGCCAGCGAGGACTGGGTGCTGGCGGCCACCACCTGCGCCGGCAGGATGCCGCTGGCGAACGCGGCCGGCGAGCGCCGGGCGAACACGGCAATGAGCACGTAGCAGATTGCGATCGCGCCGGTGTACATCGCGCACTGCAGGATGATGTAGCCGGCCAGTGCACCGACCACGCCCAGCCCGGCCTGCGCGCATACGGCCAGCATCAGCGCGAACACGCCGATCGGCGCGGCCAGCAGCACCCAGTGCACGATCACGATCATGGTGTCGGCGATGCCATGGCACAGCCCGATCACCTGCGCGCGGCGCTCGCCATCGATGCGGGTGAGGGCGAAGCCGAAGAACAGCGCGAACACCACCAGCGGCAGCATCGCCCCTTGCGCGGCGGCCATGATCGCGTTGGACGGAATGACATTGCCGATCCACTGCGCCAGCGTGGGCGCGGCGGTGGCCTCCACCGCGGTGGCCGAGGCCTGCAGCGTGGCGGTGAGCTGGGCGCTGCGCGGCACCAGCGACAGCAGCGCCGGCGCGACCAGCGCGGCGTAGCCGGCGAAGAACGAAAGCATGGCGATGAAGACCACCATCGCCCGACGCGCGACCCGGCCGGAGGCGGCCGCGTCCGACGCGGTGGCCACGCCCAGGATCACCAGCGCCAGCACCAGCGGCACCACGGTCATCTGCAGCGCGCTCAGCCATAGCCGGCCGATGGGCTGGGCGATGCTGGCCGCGGCGCTGGCGGCATCCGGATGCCAGCGCGCGAGCACCAGGCCAAGAACCGCGCCGGCCGCCAGCGCCAGCAGCACGCGCGCGGTCGCGCCCGGCCACCTCATCGGCTGTTCCCCGCGGCCGGCCAGTGCCAGCGCGCGGCCAGGCGCTGGTACTGGGCGTGGGGCAGCAGCACGAAGCGCGGCGTCTTGTCCGCGTCCAGCCATTCGAGCATGGCTTCCATGTCGGCGTCGGCCATGGCGGTGCAACCGGCCGTAGGCTCGCCAGGCGTACGCCACAGGTGGGCGAAGATGCAGCTGCCGCCCTGCGGCACGTTGTCCGGGTTGTGCCCGATCACGAAGCCCAGGCGATAACGCGGGTCGCCCTTGCCGTGCAGGTCCAGGCGCATCGGTTCGCTGGAGCCGGCCACCGCGGTCTGGCCGACCTGGCGCGCGTCGACGATGCGGTTGTAATAAGGCGAGGCAGGCACGTCCATGCACCAGTTGCTGTCTTCCATCGCCTGGTAGGGCAACCCGGAGGCGACCTCGCCCGCATAACCGAATGCGGTGCCCAAGGCGAACACGCCGGCCGGACTGCGGCCATCGCCTTCGCGCTTGCGTGGGCCTTCGTCCTCGTCATCGGCGGCATGAAGCCCGGTGCCCCAGGCGCTGCCGTTGCGACCGATGCTGACGTCGAAGGCCGCGACCTCGCGCCAGGGCACCGAATCGTCGGGACGCTCGAAGCGGCGCAAGGTGCCCTGGTTGTCGTCCCAGCCGCCGGTGGTGACCAGCACCAGCTGCTGTGCGCCGTGCAGCGGGTCGGATGGCTCGGCGTCGACGGCCTCGCCGGTGGATTCGCCGGCAAGGGCGGCGATGCCGGACGCCAGCCCGAGCATGACCAGCAGCGGCCAGACGAAGCGGGTAGCACGGGGTGACGCGGGCTGGGTCGCGGGCATCGTTCGCAGGCGTTGGAGGACGGGGGTAGGTCAGGTATCCAGCAAGTGCCGGATGCGCTCGAGGTTGATGCCCAGCTGGCGGTGCCGGTCCGGATTGGCCTGGCACAGCAGCACGAACAGGAAGTCGAGCAGGTATTGCAGCGAGGAACGGTACAGCAACGCTTCCACGTGTGGCGAGGAATCGTGCGCGGACACCACCAGCGAGGCATCGGCATGGGCCCGCAGCGGGTTGGCGGTATGCCGGGTGATCGAGACCACCTTGCCCTCGCAGGCCTGGAACTGGCGGCTGATCTGCGACAGCTGCGGCAGCTGGCCGTACTCGGAGAACAGCAGGAGCACGTCGCCCGGTCCGGCGGCCGAGAGGTTGGCCATCATCAGGATCGGATCGTTGTGGTGCACGGTGAGCACGCCCAGCAGCGACAGGCGCATGCCGAACTCGCGCGCGAACAGCCCGTCATCGCCCAGGCCACAGACGAACACCTTGCCGGCCCCGTCGACCAGCCCCACGATCCGCTCGATCCCCTCGCGAGGATTGAGCAGGCGGGTCTCTTCTTCGGCTGCGGCCTTGCTGCGGCGCAGGCTGTCTTCCAGCCGGGTGTACTCGTCGCCGTCGGCGGCCGGAGCAGCCAGCGCAGGCGCGTCGGCGCCGGTACGCGCCACCGCCTGGACGATGCTGTACTTCAGGTCCGGATAGCCGCGGAAGCCGAACTTCTGGCTGAACTTGACCACGCTGGACTGGCTCACGCCCAGCGCGCTGGCCAGCTGCTGGGACGAGTAGTCGCGCAGCAGGTGGGCGTTGTCGAGGATGAAATCGGCGATGCGGCGTTCGATCGCCGACATGTGGTCTCGCTCGGAGCGGATTTTGACCAGTGGCGGCATGGGTGCGATCTTCATCCGGGTCGGGCGCACCTGGCAACCGGCGCCGGTCAGCGCGCCAGCATTTCCAGGCCGCGGATCTCGCGGATGCCCAGGCCGGGCGCGTCGGTGATGGTGATTTCCGACTCGTCGAAGATCACCCCGCCCTCGACCGGGTTGAACTGGCCCAGCGAGGGTCCGTCCAGGTCGACCTTGGTGATGGTGTCGGACTTGGCCACGGCCAGGTGCACGGCGGCGGCCACCGAGATGGCCGACTCGATCATGCAGCCGATCATGCACTGCACCCCGTACAGCGAGGCGATGTCGGCGATCCGGATCGCGTTGGACAGGCCGCCGGTCTTCATCAGCTTGATGTTGATGATGTCGGCGGCGCGGCGCTCGATCAGGTCGAACACCTGGGTCGGGCCGAACACGCTCTCGTCGGCCATCACCGGGGTGTTGACCCGCTCGGTGACGTACTTGAGTCCTTCGATGTCGGCGGCCTTGACCGGCTGTTCCAGCAGTTCCAGCAGCACGCCGGCATCCTCCAGGGTGCGCATCGCATAGACGGCCTGCTTGGCGGTCCAGCCCTGGTTGGCGTCCAGGCGCAGCAGGGCGCGGCCTTCGACCGCGGCATGGATCGCCTTGACCCGCTCGATGTCCAGGCCGATGTCCTTGCCGACCTTGATCTTCAGCGAGTCGAAGCCGCGTTCGACCGCGCCGATCGAGTCGGCGACCATCTTGTCGATGTGGTCCACCGAGATGGTGATGTCGGTGGTGATGACCGGATCGCCGCCGCCGAGCATCTTGTACAGCGGCGCGCCGTAGAGCTGGCCCCACAGGTCATAGACCGCGATTTCCACGGCCGCCTTGGCGCTGGTGTTGCGCTCCATCGAGCCCTGGATCAACCCGCAGATGCGGTTGAGGTTGGCGATCTCCTGGCCGATCAGGCGCGGCTTGATGAAGCGGTCGATCGCTTCGACGATCGAGCCGTGGGTGTCGCCGGTGATCACCGCGGTGGCAGGCGCCTCGCCATGGCCGGTGTGGCCGGTGTCGGTGCGCACCAGCACGACGATGTCCTCGACGGTGTCGACGGTGCGCAGCGCGGTCTTGAACGGGGTCTTCAGCGGCACGCGCAGCATGCCGAGTTCGATGTCCGTGATCTTCATGGAGTGGTGGCCATCTCTTTCTGGGGCACGGGCCTGATCCTCTGGATGTTCGTGATGCGGTCGACGTAGGTCTCCGTCTCGCCGAACAGCATCGGTTCGAGCGGGGTGACCGACACGCCGTTGAGTCCGGCGCGCACGCGGGCGCCGTCCGCGCCGCGCCAGCTGCCGCCGTTGGTGTCGTGGATCATGAAAGCCAGTCCCCGCTGGTGGCCCAGGGCCATCATCACGTGGCCGGGGATGTAGACCAGATCGCCGGTCTGGAGTTCACGCACCGCGGCCAGGCGCTTGTCGCGGCTGTCGGCAGGCTCGAAGGCGATGCGGTCCAGCGCCGGGCTGACCGCCTGGTCGCGGGTATTGCGCGGGACCAGGATGCCGAAGCTGCGGTAGATCTCCGAGACGAAGCCGCTGCAGTCGCGGGCGTCGTAGCTGTGGCCCCAGCCGTAGCGCTCGCCGAGGAACTTGAACGACTGGCGGACCAGGTTGGCCGGCGTCAGCGGCAGGTAGTCGTCGGACACATCAGCCGAGCGCGCGAGCAGCGCCGGCACCAGCGCCAGGCGACCGTCGGCATTGCGCACCGGCAGGTCGACCACGTGCGAGGAATACGGATGCTGGCCGTTGACCGCCTGCATCGGCGGCCAGTCCGCGCGCAGCGGCAGGCGCACGCCCATGTCCAGCTGCAGCGCCGACACGCGCGGCTCCTCAGGCGTGTAGGTGGTGCGCACAGTGGCGCCGGTGACGACCACGTAGGGCGCGCGCTGTGCATAGCCCAGCACGGTGTCGCGATCGCCGACCGCCACGTGCGCCGCTTCGATCCAGGCGGCATAGCGCTCGCTGGCCACGAACAGCCACTTGCCGTCGCGGCTGGCGTGCAGCACCGCTACCGCATCGCCCGGGAACAATGCCGACTCCTGGAAGCGGTCGATGTCTGTTTCCCCGGCGCTGCTGAACACGCGCAGGCCGGTGGGGAAGGCGCGCAGCGCGGCGCGGTGCACGACCAGGCCGTAGCGCAGCGGCTGGCTGGCCGGGATCGCGTCGAGCGCCAGCGCACGCTGCAGCCCGTCCAGTTCCTTCTTCGGTACCGGCTTGCCCTGCACGTCGAACAGCGCGCGGGTGGGCGGCGCCGACAGGGCCAGGACCTGCTCGCGCACGAACGCCTGCGGCATCGGATCGGGCAGGGCGGCGATGTCGTGCATGGACTTGTCCTGCGCCCGCATCCGCGCGTTCTGCGCAGCGATGCCGGCGCGGTCGAGGATCACCCGGTCCGGCTCTTCCAGCAGCCCGACCCAGTGCCCGGGCGTCAGGTCGGCCTGGCGGACCTCGACGACCGCGGTCGGCGAGTCGCCGTCGGCGGCGGCCGCCCAGGCCAGCGATGCCGGCGCCAGCGCGACCAGCAACAACGCCGCCAGCCCAATAGCGGCGGGCCTGCGACGCGCCTGGCGCGACGGTGCGATCGATTCGTTCACGGCAGTCATGGTCGCCGGTGTTCCCCTGGGGGCATGTCCGGAAGAATAGTTATTCCGAATATTCGCGTAGTCAAGAATAAATTATTGACCCGCTGCCGGGCCCGTGTTACATCAGCGTTACCACCGCACCCGGGAAGTGTCGTTGTGGATGCCCGCTGTTGCCAGCCTTCCGTTTCAAACCTGCCGCCGCGCATTGCGCGTCCCGGCCGGCGCGTCGCATGGCCGGCGCTCTATCTGCTTGCGATGGGACTGGCGGCGACCGCTCATGCGGGCGTCGAGGCAGCTGCCGTGGATAGCGTGATCGCCGCAGTGGACCGTGGCGATTTTCGTGGCGCGGAGTCTTCGATCGATGCGGCGCTGGCCGCTGCTGACCTGTCGGCCGACCAGCAGCGCGCGCTGGAGTTCGAGCGCGAGCGCATGCGCCGCATCCGCCTGGATTTCACCCTGGATCGCGCCGCGGCGCTGGCCCAGGTGCGCAAGTCGATTCCCGACCTGCGCGATGCCGAATTCGATGCATGGGACCGCGCTGGCCTGATCGAGCGCATGGATATCGATGGCCAGCCACGCTACTTCAAGCGCGCGGTCTCCAACCTGTACCGGCTGAGCCCGGAAGCCGCCGCGCGCCGCGCGCCGCCGGTGAAGCCCTTCAGCGAAGGCCCGAACGAACTGCTCAATGCGCACCATGCCGAGGTCGTCGCCGCAGGCAGGGACGGCGCCACCAGCGTGACGCCGCACCGCCTGCGCGTGACCCAGTCGCTGACGGTCGATGCCGATGCGGTGCCTGCGGGCGAGACCGTCCGCGCCTGGATCCCGTATCCGCGTGCGATCGACGGCCAGCAGGAGGACATCCGCCTGCTGGACACCGTGCCGGCCGGCGGCCAGGTCGCGCCGGCGGACACAATGCAGCGCACCGCCTACATGGAACGCACGGCAGTGGCCGGCAAGCCGACCGAGTTCTCGGTGAGCTACGAGCTGACCGTGTACGGCCGCCATTTCGCCATCGATCCGCAGCGGGTCAAGGCTACGCCGGACGATTCGGCCCTGGCGCCATACCTGCGCGAGCAGGCGCCGCACATCGTGTTCACCCCGGCCCTGCGCGCGTTCTCGCAGAAGGTCGTCGGTGACGAGACCAACCCGTACCTGATCGCGCGCAAGCTGTTCGAGGCGGTGGACCGCATTCCGTGGGCCGGCGCGCGAGAGTACTCGACGATCTCCAACATCAGCGATTACGCCCTGCATGCCGGCCACGCCGACTGCGGCCAGCAGACGCTGCTGCTGATGGCGCTGCTGCGGCTCAATGGAATCCCGGCGCGCTGGCAGTCCGGCTGGGTCTACTCGGACGACGCCATCGGCTACGACAACATGCACGACTGGGGCTGGCTGTACCTGGCGCCCTATGGCTGGGTGCCGATGGACGTGACCACCGGCCAGCTCGCCAGCGACGATCCGTCGCTGCGATGGTTCTACCTCGGTGGCCTGGATGCCTACCGGATCGCCTTCAACGACGACTTTTCGCAGGACCTGGTTCCGGCCAAACGCCATTTCCGCTCAGAGACCGTGGATTCGCAACGCGGCGAAGCGGAGTGGAGCGGCGGGAACCTCTATTTCGACCAATGGGACTACCGGTTCGAATGGCAGATGCTGCCAACAGGCAATGACGCCACCAGCGCGGGCGGGGACAACTTCAACACCACTGTGGGAGAGACACGGGGATGAACAGCAGGACTTTCAGGAAAGCAGCGCTCTGCGTGGCGCTGGGTGCGTGTATCGGTGCGATGGCGCCCTTGGCCATGGCCCAGAGCACGACCGGTGCGGTTGCCGGTCGCGCCAGTGCCGGTGACCAGATCACCGTCGTCAACAAGGCCACCGGTGCCAGCCGTACGGTCACCGTCGGCGGCGATGGCGTCTACCGCGTGACCCAGTTGCCGATCGGCGACTACAGGCTGCAACTGATGCGCGGCGGCCAGCCGGTCGGCGAGGGCGTCAGCGTCAATGTCGCCGTCGGCGGCACCACCTCGGTGAACCTGGGTGCCGAAGGCAACCTCGTCAACCTCGACGCGGTGGAAGTGGTCGGTTCGCGCGTGATCAACCGCGTGGACGTGTTCTCCACCGAAGTGGCGACCAACATCAACCGCGAAGAACTGCAGCGCCTGCCGGTCGAGCAGAGCCTGACCTCGGTGGCCCTGCTGGCGCCGGGCGTCGTCGGCGGCAACTCGTCGCTGGGCGGAATCTCGTTCGGCGGTTCGTCGATCGCCGAGAACTCGGTGTTCATCAACGGCCTCAACGTCACCGACTTCTACCGGCGCCAGAGCTTCTCCACCGCGCCGTTCGACTTCTTCCAGGAGTTCCAGGTCAAGACCGGCGGCTACTCGGTCGAATTCGGCCGCAGCACCGGTGGCGTGATCAATGCGGTGACCCGGCGCGGCAGCAACGAGTTCGACGGCGGCGTGACCTTCACCTTCGAACCGGCCGCCTGGCAGTCCACCGCGCAGGACCACTACTACGACGACGGTGTCGTCAACGTCCGCTCCAGCCGCGATGGCGACAGCTTCATGAAGGCCAACGTCTGGGCTTCCGGTCCCGTGATCAAGGACAAGCTGTTCCTGTTCGCCATGTACGAGCAGCGCGAAGGCAATGCCCGCTACACCAACTCGCTGGGCAGCACCTGGACGGAGACCGACAACAGCGACGGTTTCTGGGGCGCCAAGCTGGACTGGAACATCACCGACAACCACCTGATCGAACTGCTCGCCTTCAACGACGAAACCGAAACGCTGGGCGATGCCTACGCCTACAGCTGGGCCAATGCCGCCAAGACCGGTTTCACCGGCAGCAGCACGGTCCAGACCGGCGGCGACAGCGGATCGATCACCTACACCGGCCACTTCGGCGAGAACTTCACCGCCAAGGCCATGTACGGCATCAACCAGAGCCGGGCGCTGTCGTTCTCGCCGGCCGACGGCCTGTGCGCACAGGTGCTGATCGACAACGCCAGCTATGGCGCCGCCTACCGCGCCATGGGCTCGCCGTCGGTCAGCTGCCATCCCAGTGCGTCGGCCTCGGTGGTCGATCACCATGACGAACGCAAGGTCGGCCGCCTGGACTTCGAATGGGCCCTGGGCGACCACCTGCTGCGCTTCGGCCTGGACCGCGAGTTGATGACAACCGACCGGACCACGTTCTACCCCGGTCCGACCCGGCAGCGCTTCACGGTCTATGGCCGCACCTCGGCCAACCAGGTGCTCGGCAATGACGCCGTGCTGCCCGTGGGCGTCAACGCCTTCGTCATGGGCCGCGAGCGCGCGGACGGTGGTGTGTTCGATACCACCGCCAATGCCTGGTACGTGGAGGATGTGTGGAACGTGACGCCGAGCCTGATGCTCAACATCGGCGTGCGCGTGGACTCGTTCGAAAACCAGACCGCCAGCGGCGACTCCTTCATCAAGATGGACGACCTGGTCTCCCCGCGCCTGGGCTTCTCCTGGGACGTGAAGGACGACGGCCGCATGAAGCTGTTCGGTAACGCGGGCCGCTACTACCTGCCGGTCACCAACAACATCAACTACACCTTCGCCGGCGGCCTGACCGACGAGTACACCTACTACGCCCTGAGCGGCTGGCAGGCGGCGACCAACCCGGTCACCGGCGCCACCTACCAGCAGCCGGTGCTGGGTGCGCAGATCGGCCCGGTCGACGACGACATGAACATCTCCGTCGGCGACCTGCGCCAGAGCGTGGACCGCGATCCGGATGCGGTCTTCCAGGACGAGTTCATCCTCGGCTTCCAGGCCATGATCAACCAGGCCTGGTCCTGGGGCGTCAACGGCACGTACCGGGAGATGGACAACGCGCTGGACGACGTACGCATCAATGCGCTGTGCGGCGTCCGCCACGGCACGTTGTTCCCGATCGCCAATCCGGGCGACGACCTGACCCTGTGGGGCACCACCGCGATGGGCTGCGCCCAGGACGGCTGGGTGACGATCGATACCTCCAAGGAGGGCTACATCACCGTCGGCAGCAACCGCATCATCGGTTACTCGCAGCCCAAGCGCACCTACAAGGCGGTGGAGTTCCAGATCGACCGCGCGTGGGACGACAAGTGGGCGTTCAATGCGTCCTACCTGTGGTCCAAGTCCGAGGGCAACCACGAAGGCCCGGTCAACTCCGACACCAACTATGGCGACACCGGCATGGTCCAGCACTGGGACCACCCGGCCAACAACGAACGCTACGGCGTCCTGTTCAACGACCACGAGCACCAGATCAAGTTGCGCGGCAGCTACAAGCTCAACGAGATGTGGACCTTCGGCGGCACCTTCACCGCGCTGTCCGGCGGCCCGATCACCGCCTTCGGCGTGACCTGGCCGGACGAGAACTTCGCGGTGGCCAGCTTCACCAGCGAAGGCAGCGGCGGCGGCAGTGGCTGGCTGTGCGTGCAGAACTGCTCCGGCCCCTGGCAGGATCGCGTCCACGAGTACTCCCCGCGTGGCGACTTCGGCCGCATGCCCTGGACCTACAACCTGGGCACCAGCGTGACCTGGACCTTCCCGGTCGAGGGCATCGACCTGAAGGCGCGCTTCTCGATCTACAACCTGCTCAACGACCAGGAAGTGATCAACGTGCGTGGCCGTTACGAGTCCAACCCGGGTGTGGTCCGTCCGTACTTCGGCACCGGAACCCGCTGGCAGTCGCCGCGCTATGCGCAGCTGGTGGTGACCTGGAACTTCTGACCGGACGCCGCATCGTGCGTCGCGCGCCCGGGCCTCTGGCCCGGCGCGCGGCGCCCGCTGCCGGCCGGGGAGCCTGACCATGCGTTGTACCCTCCCATTGGCGGCCGCACTGACGGCCGCATTTCTTTTGGCGCCGGCCATCGCGGCCGGTGCGGCGAACGCGCCGGCCCCTCGAACGGATATCGCGCGCGCCGTCGACGACACCGTGCAGCGCTACGGCCTGCCCGGGATCGCGGTGGGCGTGATCGAGGACGGTCGCATCGTCGCGGTGGAGACCCGTGGCGAGCTGGCGGCCGGCGGCGGCCAGGCGGTCACGCCGGACACGCTTTTCAAGATCGCCTCCAACACCAAAGCGATGACCGCCGGCGTGCTGGCGCGGCTGGTCGACCAGGGCAAGCTGCGCTGGGACGATCCGGTGACGAAATACCTGCCGCAGTTCCGCATGCACGATCCGTGGGTCACCGAGCACATCCAGGTGCGCGACCTGCTGATCCACAACAGCGGCCTGGGCCTGGGTGCGGGCGACCTGATGCTGTGGCCCGAACCCAATACCTTCACCCGTGCCGACATCATTGCCGGGCTCGCGCACCTCAAGCCGGTCGGCAGCTTCCGCTCCGAGTACGCCTACGACAACCTGATGTACGTGGTCGCAGGCGAGGTCGCGGCAGCGGCGGCGGGTGTTCCCTTCGACGAGCTGGTGCGGCGCGAGCTGTTCGAACCGCTGGGCATGACCGGCTGCCGCGTCGGCAGCTGGCGCATCGACGAAGCCGGCAGCGTGGCCCAGCCGCATCGGCGCGTGGACGGCGGCAACGTGCCGGTGCGCGAGGACGGCGCAGTCGTGCCCGACATCACCTCGATGGCCGCTGGCGGTATCCGTTGCGGCATCGACGACATGCTCAAGTGGGTCGGCATGTGGCTGGATCCTGCCAACCCCTGGCTGTCGCCGGCCCAGCGCCGCGCGGTGTGGACCGCGCACATGCCGATGCCGGTGAGCGAGCGCATGCGCGACTGGGACAACACCCACTTCTCGGCCTACGGCTACGGCTGGCGCCTGTCCGACGTCGACGGCCAATGGAAGGTCGCCCATACCGGCACGCTGATGGGCATGTACTCGTCGGTGATCCTGTTGCCGGACCGGCGCACCGGCATCGTCATGCTGATCAATGGCGAGGGCGAGGCCGCGCGCACCGCATTGGGCCAGGTGCTGCTCAAGCATTACACCGACCCGGGCGCTAGGGTCGACGTGGAGCACTACGCAGGCCTGCTCGATCGCGAGCGCGCGCAACGCAGCGCGGACAAGCCGCTTCCCGATACGTCCAAGCGTCGGCCGGCCAACGGCAAGGAGGCCAAAGTGCTGCTGGGCATCTGGCAGGACCCGTGGTTCGGCGAGGTGGCGATCTGTCCGCGCGCCGATGGCATTGGCTTCGCTTCGGCACGTTCGCCGTTGATGCGTGGCCGCCTGATGCGGGTGGACGAACGCTGGCTGGTGGACTGGGACGACGACAGCGTCGATGCCGAGGCCTGGCTGCATCCGCCTGCGCGCACGGATGGAAACGGCGCTACCCTGACACTCTCCCATGTCGATCCGGATGCGGACTTCAGCTACGACTATGGCGATCTGGCTTTCACGCGCCTTCGCGACTGCCCCTGAGCATTCGCGCGCAACCATGCGCTGGAGCATGACGGTTCCGGCGCCTGTGGTATCCATCGCGCTGGCCGCGTTGCTTGCGACGGCCGCGGCCAATGCGGCCGAGCCGCCGCGGCTCTCGCCGGCCACCGATGCCGCCGCTGCCGGCATGGTCGAGGTGCGCAGCCTGGCGCCCAATATCGAAGTGGAGATGCGCTATGCAGGCGCGAACAACTTCACCGGCAAGCCCGTGCCCGGCTACGAGGCCGACCGCTGTTACCTGCTCGAACCGGTCGCGCAGGCACTGGTGCGCGTGCAGGCCTCGCTGCGCGCGGAAGGCCTGGGTTTGCGCGTCTATGACTGTTACCGGCCCGCCCATTCGGTCACCAGTTTCATGCGCTGGGTCGGCGAGCCGGACGATCCGGCGCTGAAGGCGCGTTGGTACCCCAACGTGGACAAGGCCCGGCTGACCGAGGGCTACATCGGCAAGATCTCCGGGCACAGCCGTGGCGCCACGATCGACCTGACCCTGGTGCGATGCGAGGACGGGCAGTGCACGCCGCTGGACATGGGCACGCCCTACGACTTCTTCGATCCGCGGGCGCATACCGACGCGCCGGGAACTGCCCCGGAGCAGCTGGCCAACCGCCATCGCCTGCGCGACGCGATGGCCGCGCAGGGGCTGGCCGACTATGCGATGGAGTGGTGGCACTTCACCCTCAAGCCGGAGCCCGATCCGGGCACCGCCTACGACTTTCCGGTGCGCTGATGTCGCGCTGGCTCGAGCTGCATTGCCCGTACTGCGGCGAGAACATCGATGTGGTGGTCGACGACAGCGCCGGCGACCAGGATTACATCGAGGACTGCCAGGTCTGCTGCCGGCCGATCGCGATCAGCGTGCGGCTGGACGAGGCGGACGAGCCGCGCGTGCGGGCGCGCCGCGAGGACGAGGCTTGAGCGCCACGGTCGGGCGCGCAGGCGTTTAGACTGGGCCAACTCCACACGCCCAGGCGCCGATGAACCTGCCCCTGCACAGCGGTCTGCTTGGTGCCCTTGAAGCGGGCCTGATCGCCTTCCTGATCGGTGTAATGGTGTATGCCCTGTGGGCCTGGGTGTGCCGCCTCACCGGACTGACCGTGGCGCATGCGGTGGGTTGGGGCGCGGCGATCGCCGTGGCAATTGCCGCCGGCCTGGACAGCTGGAACCTGTTCTACCTGGGTATCTCCAAGCTGGAGTCGCCGTTGTACGCGCGCCTGGCGCTGGCCGGTATCCACGATCCGGATTTCCTCGGCACTCGGGTACTGCTGCAGATCGTCGGCGCGCTGTCCGGGACGGTGCTGGGCTGGTGGCTGTTCAGCGGCCGCTTGGCTGGGCACCATCGTGAGGATGCGCGCGATAGCGCTGCGAAAACGGATTCATCGGCCGATTGAACCGGTCGCTAACCACGCACTGACGCATCCGTAACCACTGCGGTAACCGCATCGGTCATCGATGGGGTTAAGTGCGTGTGCATGGCGCAATCGCGGCGCAAGCGCGGTTCATGGCGAGGCGATCAAGGTCGGTGTCGTGAACTGCCAATGGCATCTCACGCATTCCACCCACGCAGGAGCAAGCCATGAATCACAACAAGCGCTTCACCACCGGTCTTCTGATCCTGGGCATGGTCGCCGCCGCGCCGCTGGCGTTCGCGCAGGAGGCCAAGCCGACCGAACACGAGTCGAGCCCGCCGGCCACCGGCGCGGCCGAGCAGCAGCCGGCGCAGTCCTCGGCCGGTGGCCAGGGGTTGAGCTGGGCCGATCTGGATGTCGACGGCAACGGCAGCCTGAGCAAGGCTGAAGCCCAGCGACACAGTGGCCTGGCCAATGTCTATGCCCAGGCCGACGCCGATGCGAACGGCGAGCTGACCGCCGACGAGTACCGCGGCTACGTGCAGAAGCAGCAGGCGGAGGCGGCCAAGGAATAACAGCCACGCTTAGGTAGCGCGGTATCGCACGACGGGAGCGGGCCTTCACGGCCCGCTCCCGGTTTTCACCGGGGGCCCGGCGCAGGGGTGCCGCGCAGGACACTGGTATCCTTCGCCTCCCCACGCAACCGCTGGTGTTCCATGCACGACATCCGCCTGGTCGGCTTCGACGGCGACGATACGCTCTGGCGCAGCGAGGACTATTACCGCTCGGCCGAGAAGCGATACGAGGAGATCATCGGCCAATACATCGACCTGCACGATGCGGGCACGTTGCGCCACCTGCTCGAAGTCGAGCGCCGCAACCTCAAGGTGTTCGGCTACGGCGTCAAGGGCATGACCCTGTCGATGATCGAGGCGGCGATCGAGCTGACCGACGGACGCATCGCTGCCAACGACCTGCAGAAGGTCATCGAGATCGGCCGCGCCACCCTGCAGCATCCGGTCGAACTGATCGAAGGCATCCGCGAGGCGGTGACGGAGATCGCTGGCGAGCTGCCGGTGGTCCTGATCACCAAGGGCGACCTGTTCCACCAGGAGGCCAAGATCGCCAGCTCCGGGCTGGCCGACCTGTTCCCGCGGATCGAGATCGTCTCGGAGAAGGATCCGGCCACCTATGCGCGCGTGCTGGGCGAATTCGGTATCGAGGCTTCGCAGTTCATCATGGTCGGCAACTCGCTGCGCTCGGACATCGAGCCGGTGGTGCGCCTGGGCGGGTGGGGCGTGCATATCCCCTACGCGATCACCTGGGCGCACGAGGCCGAGCACGGGCTGGCCGAGGCGCATCCGCGCGTTTTCTCGGTCGCGGCGGCCGCCGAACTGCCGCAGGCGGTGCGTGGAATCGTGACGGCCGTTCGCAACGGATCCTGAATGCGTCAGCGGCGCTCGTTCGCCGGTAACGTTTCCAGTCGCTGCGGTTAAATTCCGGTTCACCCCGTCGGCATCAACGTCGTCCTCAACGAATCACCACGAGGAGCGCCGCAATGAATGCCGTCACTTCCACCGCCCGCTCCAACCCCAATGCCTGGATGCGCGGCGCGCTGCTCGCCGTCGCCCTGGCCGGCGCCGCCACCCTGCTGCCGGCCAACAAGGCGCAGGCCGCCGATGTCCAGGTGCGCGTCCTGGTCGACGTCGCCGACCTGATCTTCCGCAGCGGCCGCCCGTATTACTACGACGAGGGCTACTACCAGCCGGTGGTGGTCGAGTACGACCGCTGGCGCCGCCCGGTCTATTACCGCTATGGACCGCCGCCGCGTCCGGTCGTGGTCTACCGCCCGGCGCCGCCGCCGCGCTACTACGCCCCGCCGCCGCACTATCGCGTCAGCTATGACGACCGGTATCGCTATTACGACCGCGACGACCGTCATGACCGCCACGATCATCACGGCAAGAAGGGCCGTGGCCATGACAAGCACCGCGGGCGCGGCTGGGACGATTGATCGTCATCCTGCTGCACGCAGCATCCGGAACCCCCTGATGGAGCCGGCCCCTGCAACGGGGTCGGCTTTTTTCCGGCTTTGCGCAAGTCGCATCGGGATTGCCCCTGACCGTCTGCGCCGGGCCGAGAGGGGGCATTGACCTGACAGCCCCAGCGCTCTGCGGCAGAATCGGCCCATGACCCGCCTCTTGCCCGCCATCCGCCCCTTCATGCGCCTGGGCCTGGCGTTGGCACTGTCGACGTCCATGGCCCACGCGGTCGCGCAAACGGCGGCATCAGCGCCAGCGTCAGCAACACCGGCGGCCGAAGACGCACGCGCCAGCCATGCCACCGGCGATGCGTGGCTCGATGCGCGGCTGGCCGACATCGACGTCTATGCCGCGCGTTATCCCGACGCCTTCGCGGCCGAGCTGGAGCGCTATGCCGGCGTGCCGCGGGCGTACGTGATCGGCCTGCTCGCGCAGCCGGGCTGGGGCGGTGGCGATGCCTGGTTCGCCTGCTTCCTGGCGCACGCCACGCAGTCCACCTGCCGCAGCGTGGTGCGTGGCCGCAGCAACCCCGGTGCCGGGGTGGACTGGGAACAGGTTGCTGCCGATTTCGGCGCGCGTCCTGGATCGGACGCCTATGTCACGGTGCGCCTGGCGCTGGCCGACAGCTACCGGCGTTGGGCGCGCCCGTTGCAGCCGGATGCGGCGCTGTCGCGCGCGCTGCGCAAGCGTGCGCAGGCCGAGGCCGAAGAGAAGCCTTGACTGCGGCGCCATCGACGGCACTGATTCGCGCTACACCATCAGCAGCACGATGACCGTGCCCCAGGTGGTCAGGAACACATGCGCGATCGCCACCGAGCCGGAGTAGCCGATCACCGCGATCGAGCTGCCGCTCTTCTCCTGCAGTGCCGCCAGTGCGGCAGTGAACGTCTGCGCACCGGATATCGCACCCAGCAGCAGGATCGGATGGATCTTCAGCACCTTGTGGCCGAACCAGAGGCCGGCCAGCAACGGCGTCATCGTCACCACCATGCCGCCCAGCAACAGTGCCAGTCCCGATTCCTTCACCGCCGGGATGAAATGAGGGCCTGCACCCAGGCCGACCATCGCCACGAAACCGGCCAGGCCGAACGACTGCATGAACTTGACCGCGCTGTCGGGCACGCGCCCGAACAACGGCCGGCGCGCGCGCAGGTGCCCGGTGACGATGCCGGCCAGCAGTGTGCCCACGCTGGTGCCGATGGTCACCCGGATGTCGCCGACCGGAACGGCCACGATCACACCGAACAGCGCGCCGAGAAAGATCGCAAAGCCGACGGTGACGAAGTCGGTGACATCGGTCGGATGGACGATCTCCCCCAGCCTTGAGGCCGCACGCTGCACGGATAGCTCGGGACCGGTGAGCTGGACGACGTCGCCGCGCTCCAGCGTGGTACGCGTGCCAATCGGAATCTCCTGGCCGCGGCGCATGATCCGGCGCAGGAACACCGCACGCGCTTCATCCGCGGTGGCGATCTCTTCCAGCGGTTGGCCGACCCAGTCCGGCCGGCTGACGAACACGTCGTGGACTGCAGTCGGCAGGTCGAGCAACGCGCGGTCGTCGACCTCGTCTGCGCGCTCGCCCACGTAGGCGACCAGCACTTCGCGGCGCCCGCTGACCGCCAGCAGATCGTCGGCTGCCACGCGCAGATCGGCAGCAGGATCGATCAACTCGCCATCGCGACGGATCCGGTGGATGAACAGGCGCATGCCGTCGGCGAAGTCCTCGGCTTCGGCAATCGTGCGGCCGATGATCGGTGCGCCGGCCGCGACCCGGTAGGCGCGGGTTTCGAACGGCTGCCATGCCGAAGCGATGCCGCTGCGCACCCGCACGATGCCGTAGCGGGATTCCAGATCGAGTGCCTCCTTGACCAGGTCCACGCGTAGCAGGGCAGGACCGATCACCGTGCAGGTGAGGATCACGCCCAGCGCACCGGACACGTAACACAGCGCGTCGGCCACGCCGATATGCGCCTCGTACAACTGCCGCGTTGCCTCGTCCACCGGCAGGCCGCGGATCGCCTCGGCCGCGGTGCCCATGGCAGGCGACTCGGTCAGCGCGCCGGACAGCATGCCGGCCGCCATGCCCGGATTGAGATCCAGCGCCACGGCCACCGCCCACGCCACGAGCAGGCCGACCACCGGCATGAACACGCCGAGCAGGGCAAAACGCCAGCCGTCGCCCTTCATCGCCGAGACGAAGCGCGGACCGACCTCGTAGCCGATGCCGAACAGGAACAGCAGGAACACCACCGACTTGGCCGTGGACGACACCGGCACCTCGAACAGGATGCCCAGCACCATGCCCGCCAGCAGCGAACCGGTGACCCCGCCCAGGGTGAAGCCGAAGATGCGACGTGCGCCGATCCAGTAGCCGATCGCCAGCGCCAGGTACACGCCCAGTTCCGGCTGGCGCGACAGCAGGTCGGTCATCCACTCCATGGCGCGGCCTCGTGCGGTCGGATCGATGCGGTCAGAGCGAAGGCGGGTCGTAGAAGACCATGATGCGCAGGTCCTTCAGGTCGTCGCTGGCCGGATCGCTCTGCGACACCTGCGCATAGCGCAGGCGCACCATCAGGCCTTTCAGCACGCCTTCGGGCACTTTCCACTGCACATTGAAGTCGGCCTCGTTGCGCGAGTAGTCGCCGGGCGCATCCGGATCGTTGCCATCCACGTACAGGGCGTAGATCCCCAGTCCCTTGACCGACTTGAAGTCGTAACCGGCGCGCAGCATCCAGGCCGATTCGCCATCGCGATTGAAGTCCTCGACCTGCACGCTGGTAAAGCCGGGATAGCCGCTCCAGGGGTTCTGCATGTTGGTGTTGCCGCTGGCCGCGGTGTAGGCAAGGGTCAGCAGCGCGCCGCCATGGACCAGTTCGGTCTTGGCGCCCCATTGGCTGGAGTCGAAGCTGGTGCCCTTGAGCAGGCGGTCGCCGGTGCTGCCCTGGTCGGTGTATTGCACCGCGGTGCGCAGCTTCCAGTCATCGGCCAGGGCGAATGCGTACTTGGCCTCGGTGTAGAAGATATTGATGATGTCGTCGCTGTAGTAGTTGATCGCACCGACCGACAGATCGCCCAGTGCATAGTTGGCGCCCAGCGTGTAGACGCCGCGCTCCACGCCGGCCGGCGCGCCGGCATCCTTGGCCATCGACACGAAGTCCTCGGAGTTGCGCTCCTTGATCTTGTCGACGTAGCCGGCGCCCACGCGCCATTCGCCGCGCTCCTTGCTGTCGCCGTACAGCCCCTGCAGCAGCGCGACCTGGAAGGTGTTGGGGGTCATGCGTGCGTCATTGCGATTGATGTAGGGCGTATCGAATCCGCGCCGGCCCAGGGTCAGGCGGGTGTCCTGGTTGAGCAGGAATTCGCCGTAGACCTCGCCCAGCACCGTATAGCCTTCCTGGCCCGGGGCCAGCAGCAGGGTCCCGTCCTTGTCTTCGGGGCCGTGCAGCCGCTGCGAGGTGTAGCCGGTGGCGCCGAACGCGAAGAACTCGCGGAAGTAGCCGGTCTTCAATCCGGCCGAACCGCCCAGTGCCCAGGCCTCGCTCTGGCTGCCGTCGTACTTGTCTCGGGTCAGGTAGAAGGTGCGCGCCTGCACGTCGAACTTGGTGTCCTCGAACGCCTTGCGCCGGGTATCGCGGATCCATTCCTCGCGGCTGGGGCCGAAGCTGTCCGCCATCCGGGTCTGACCTTGCTCGACCGAGCTGGGTGTCACGCTCCAGTCGAACTCCAGTTCCTCAGGGACCGGCTCGAGCGACGCAGCCTGCGCGCGCGCGTCGGTCGTGGCCAGCAGGCCGCCTGCGAGAAGACAGGCGGCGAGGACGGGCAGGGCCGGGCGTGCGCCCGGCCTCCACCGCTTGGAACATGCATGCATGACGATTTCTCCCGGGTCCCTTATTGCGACAGGACCATCGCGAAGTAGCCGAACACCGTGTACAGCACGCCGGAGATGGCGTAGCCGACCGGGAAACCGACCCACGGCACGCTGCTGTCGATCTCCTTGGCCGCCTCGCGCGCCGGGCCGGAGTGCGAGCGCGAACCCGCCACGCCGCCCATCAGCACCGCCGGATTGATCTTGAAGATGTGGTAGCCGACCGCCCAGGTGATGAACGGCGGGATCGTGCTGGCGACGAAACCGGCCAGGAAGATCTTGATCGCGATCGAGCCGGTCAGCTGTTCGAGCAGGGTCGCGCCGGCATTGATGCCGACGATGGCGATGAAGGTCACCAGGCCCAGGTCTTCCAGGATGTTGCGCGCCGCATTCGGCGTGCTGCCGAAGAAGCGCAGGCGCGACACCAGCGAGGAGACGAAGATGCCCGACAGCAGCAGACCGCCGGCATTGCCCAGGCCCACGCTGAAGTCGCCCACCGGCACGTTGATCTTGCCGATCAGCAGGCCAAGCACCATGCCGCCGGAGAGCGTCAGCAGGTCGGTGGAGGTACTGGGACGGGCGATCTTGCCCAGCAGCGCGCCAGCCTTCTCGACCGCGCCCTTCAGGCCGGTGACGTACAGCACGTCGAAGCGCTTGAGCTCGGTATCGGGTCCGACCGGGAACGGTTCGCCGGAGCGCTCCATGCGGCTGACCTGCAGCTGGCCGGCGAAATCCTCGGTTGCCAGCGAGCGCAGCACCTTGCCCGCGGCGGCCTTCTCGGTCACCACGATCTCGGCCTGGTCCAGCGGCACTGACAGCGCCTTGGGATCGTCGACTTCAGCGCCGATCAGCCCCAGGTTGTCGGTCAGGTCGCCGAGCCTGCCGCCCAGCGCGATCACGTCGCCGGCCTGCAGGACCAGGTCGGGGTCGGCACCCAGCGATTCCTCGCCACGCCGGACGTTGGCGATGCGGTACTGCGGGTACTTGCCACGGAACTGCCCGATGCTCTGCCCGGCAGTGGCGTTGTTTTCCAGCCGGTAGGCGCGCAGGCCACCACCGCGATAGCCGGTCAGGGCCGCGTCGTCGACATTCTTGACGCCATGTTCCAGCTCGTACTCGCGCGCGGCCTTGCGTGCATCCACGCCCCACCAGCGCGGCAGGTACTTGCACACCAGGATGATGCCGACCGTGCCCCAGATGTAGGTCACGCCGTAACCCAGCGCGATCATGCCCGACACCTGCTCGGCGGTGGTGCCTGCGGGCAGCTTGTAGGCGCCTTGCTCGACCGCCATTTCGGCGGTGCCGATCGCCGCGGACATGGTCTGCGAACCGGCCAGTACGCCACCGGCCGCACCGGCCGGCAGGTCTAGCAGGCCCGACATCAGCACGACCAGGCCCAGGCCGAGGAACGAGCAGATCACCGCCAGGATGGTGAAGGTGATGCCGTCCTTCTTGAGCGCGTTGAAGAATGCCGGGCCCACGCGCAGGCCGACGCCGTACATGAACAGGTAATAGAAGAGCGACTTGGCGAAGTTGTCCAGCTGCATCTTGACGCCGTACACCGACGCCCAGGTGGCCAGGCCCGCGCCGACCACGATCGCCGCGGCGACCATGCCCAACCCGTAGCCCTTGACCGCGAACTTGCCGACGACCACCGCCATGCCCACCGTGAAGAACAGCAGGATGTACGGGTTGTCGGCCAGGAACTGGAAGAATGACTGCATGACAGCGGCCTCCGGAATGGACGCGTGTGGTTACTGGTCGGAATGCGGACGGCGCCCGGACAGGGCGGACGGCTTGATCAGCTTGATGCCTTGCGCAGCGTTGTAGCCGTGGATCTCCTTCACATCGAGCTTGCGCATGAAGGCGATCGTGTCGGTGGTGATGATCTGGCCGGGCACCATGATCGGGAAACCGGGCGGGTAGGGGATCACGAAGTTGGCCGAGACCATTTCCGGCCCATCGCGCAGGCGCGCGTCGACATCGGCGCTGTGCAGCTTCACGTACTCGCAGCTGTCCTCGTCGTAGGCCATGTAGAACGCCGGCCGCATGTGGCCCTCGTTGCTCGGGCTGGACGGGTTGTCGCGGAACGCATCGTGGAAGCGGCTGAAGTTGGGCAGGTCGGGCACGTCGGTCATCAGCGACTTGACCCGGTCGGCGAAGGCCTGCTTGCCGGTCGGGCTCTCCTGCGCCAGTCGCGCATCGATCTCGCGCGACAGGTCGGCCAGCGCCTTGATCAGCAGCGCCGCATCGCTGTGGGTGTTGTTGATGTTGGTCTGGACCAGGATGCTGTTGCGCGAGGTCTTGTTGATCTGGATATCGAAGCGCTCGGCCAGCAGTCCCTTGAACTGGGTGCCGTCGAAACCGGCCGCGCCGCAGATCACGGTCAGGCGGGTCGGATCCAATGCGAACTCGTCCTCGTCCCAGGCCTCGGCGGTCTGTGCCCAGCTCGAGTGCGGCGGGCCGTAATCTTTCAGACCCGACGAGCGGAACTCGGCCGGGATCATTTCCTCGGGCGAAGCGACACGGAAGTACTTGGAGATCAGCGGATGGGTGTTGACGGCCTGGCGGATGCGCAGGGCCAGGTCGGTCATCTTCAGGGTCAGCGCGTAGCCTTCCAGTTCCATCTGCCGCCGCGCCAGGTCCAGCGAGGCGATCAGCTGCAGGTTGGGCGAAGTCGAGGTGTGGGCCAGGAACGCTTCCTGGAACGTGCCCTGCACCTTGTGGAAGTCCTCGTCCCAGATGAGCATCATCGAGCCCTGCCGGAACGCGGACATCGACTTGTGCGTGGAGTTGGTCTGGTAGACGCGGATGCGGACCTTGTCCGGATCGGGCAGGCGGTGGGCATCGAGCGCGGCAGGATCCTTCGGGTCCAGCGCCGGTGCGTCCTTGGCCCAGGCCGCGTACTCGTCGCGGTAGGCGGCGCTGCGGTAGCGCTTGGTGAGCGCGGCGGCCGCGCCCATTGCGGTGCGGCGGCGATGCAGCGGATTGAAGCGGGCAAAGCCGAACCAGGCCTCGTCCCAGAGGAACACCAGGTCCGGCTTGATCGCCAGGCATTCCTCCATGACCTTGCGCGGGTTGTACATGTGCCCGTCGAAGGTGCAATTGGTCATGTCGATCGCCTTGACCCTTTCCAGGGTTCCGGCCGCCGCGCAGTCCAGCAGCGCCTGCTTGATCGTGCGCAGCGGCACCGCGCCGTACATCGAGTACTGGGTCAGCGGGAAGGCTTCGACGTAGTAGGGCTGGGCGCCTGCAAGCACGAAGCCGTAGTGGTGCGACTTGTGGCAGTTGCGGTCGACGATGACGATGTCGCCCGGCTTGCATACCGCCTGCACGATGATCTTGTTCGAGGTCGAGGTGCCATTGGTGCCCAGGTAGGCGCGCTGGGCGCCGAACGCGCGCGCGATCGATTCCTGTGCGCGCTTGATCGTGCCGGTGGGCTCGAGCAGGCTGTCCAGGCCGCCGGTGGTGGCCGAGGATTCGGCGAACAGGATGTTGGTGCCGTAGAACTGGCCCATGTCGCGGATCCAGTTGGATCCGAAGATCGACTTGCCGCGCGCGATGGGCAACGCGTGGAAGGTGCCGATCGGACGCAGCGCGTACTTCTTGAGGTTGTCGAAGTAGGGCGTCTCGTAGCGGTCCTTGATGCCGTCCAGGATCGCCAGATGCAGCTCCATCGGTTCTTCGACGTGATGGAACATGCGCCGGATCGGTGCGGCTTCCTCGCTGCCTGCGAGCAGTTCCGGTGCGCGGTCGGTGAGCAGGTACTGGTCCAGTTCGGGACGGTAGTCGCGGATCCGGCTGGCCAGTGCGGTGGCCAGCGTGCCCGGTGCCAGCTGGTCGCCGAGGATGTCCATGTGCCGGGCCAGGAATGCCTTGAGGTCGGGCACGTCATGGCGCGAGGCGAAGCCGAAGCCATCCACCAGCACCACCGCCTGCAGGTCGAAGTTGACCATCACCGCCAGCAGCGCATCCTCCAGGCTGCCCACGTGGACCACCGCGTACTGGAAGGCGTCGTCGCCACGCCGCATGCGCCGCATTTCGTCCTTGGCGCGCAGCCATTGCGAAGGATCGCTCGGGGTGACGACCAGTACTTCGAAATACGGCTTGTCGGCCGTGCCGCCCAGGTCCGGAGGCAGCGCGTCCAGGATGGCGCGGTCGGCCGCATCGGCCGTATCCCATGCGCCCTCGTCGCGGCGGTAGTCGCCTGACAGCAACGCACCGGAGATCTTCTGCACCAGGCGCGCGAACTGCGGCGCATCCGAATCGTCCAGCGCCTGGCGCACGGCGGCCAGCAGGCGTTCGCCCGGATAGGCCCAGCAGTGCTCCAGGCGAATGGCCGTATCGAGCAGCTTGTCGCAGGTCTGGCGCGCACTCCCGCGCGACGCCTCGTTGGCTCCGGCCCAGGCGCGTGCGGCCGCGTTGAGCTGGCGCCACTGGTCGCTGCGCAGGGAGGCGGCGACGAGGACGTTGGAAAGGGTGGGCTCCGGGGTTTTCGGTTCGGCGCTCATGATCGGCTCTCTGGCGGCGGGCGGCATTTCGCGGAAAACGGAGACGCAGGCGAAGTGCCGCGCGATCCGTGCCGGATGGCGCGAACAAGCTAGGACGATGGGTTAGCGGCGGAAATTGGCCCTTGGCACTACGCAGGGGATGCAAAGGGCGCCGGGAGGCGGCAACGCTGGGTCCGCGGCGCGCGCGTGAACGCGGCTGGCCTTTTCGGGTGCGAAAAGGCGCATTCAGGCGCCCGCTGCAGGGCGCCCGGTCGGAGGAGGGATGGTGCGGTCGGCCTTCCTAGAAACGGTAAACCACGCCCAGCCTCAAGCCACTGTCGATGAAGCGGAAATTGCCGTTGAAGCTGCTGCGCTCGGCGTCGGCGGTGATCCGCCGCAACGTGTAATCCAGCGAGGCGCCCCAGTTGTCCCAGGGGAACCACTCCACGCCGAAGCGGCCGAAGGTCACGTCCGCGTCGATGTTGTCGATGTCGGCGGCGAAGTAGCCCACGTCCGCCGACAGGCGCCAGTCGCTGGCGCCCGGAACCCAGCGCCAGCTGCCGCCGATCGACGGGGCCGGCAGATCAGCGCTGACGCTGCTGCTGACGGTGCCACCGACCTGGTTGCCGTTGGCGTCCACCTCCAGCGACAGGTCAAGGCCGATGCTGTACCAGACCAGGCCCAGGCGCGGGCCCATCACCCAGCTCTCGCGATCCAGGGCCCAGTACACGTAGTAGATGTCATAGGCATCCAGGTCCAGGTCCGCGCGCAAGGTACTGGAGGTCTCGTAGACCACGCCATCGAACTCGATGTCGTGATCGATCTGCTTGGTGGCATCGGCACTGTCGCGGTAGTAGGACAGGCCGAATTCGTGTTTCTCCCACGGACGCCAGGCGATGCTGGCGATCGCGATCGCATTGCTCTGGTCCAGACCCAGGTCGCGTTCCAAGTCGATGCGGGTACCGTCGTCGGTCTGGCCGTCGGCGCGCATCTTGGTATCGAAGTCGGTGACGTAGCCGCCGATGCGGGCACTGAAGGTGTCTAGCGGTTCGACCGCGCGGCACTCGAACGCGGTGGAGGCGAGCAGGACCGCAGCGAACAGGGGAAGGTGGCGGGAAATCATGGCGGTGGCTCCCATCAGGGGTTGGGTGCGGAAATCCGGTCGGTGGAAAGTGAAACGCCTTCGTTGCCGGCGGCCGGCGCATCGCCGAAATTTCCGCCCAGCGCCAGGTGCAGGTCGACGCGCCGCGCGAGGCGTTCGCGGCTCACGTGAAGCAACGCGACCTCTGCCGCCCATTGCGCCAGCTGGCGCTGGTTCACCGCACGCAGGTCGGACTTGCCGACCCGGTAGGCGTCCTGTTCCAGTCGGGTCACGTCGCGACTGGCGGCGGCGGCATCGCCAAGGATGCGCTCGCGCTCGGCCAGCACGCGGTCGGCGTTAAGCGCATCCTCCACTTCGCCCATCGCGATGAGTGCGCGGCGCGCGTAGTCGGCCACTGCCTGCTTCTGCTCGGCGGTACGCACGTCCACCTGCGCGGTCATCGCTCCGCCGGTATAGAGCGGGATCACCGTCGTGGCCGATGTGCTGAAGGTGGTCTGCTCCAGGTCGTCGCGCATCTGCACCGCCTCATTGCTGATCCTGCCGTATCCGGCCGACAGCGACAGCGTAGGCAGCATCGACGCCTTGGCTTCGCCGACGCGATCGAACGCGGCGGCGACCCGGCGCTCGGCAGCGAGCATGTCCGGGCGCCGGTTCAGGACATCCATCGGAATGCCCGCAGGAATCGGGCCGGGGAACGGCGTGAGGCGGTCGCTGGCGACCAGGGTGGCGCCCGGGTAGCGGCCGAGCATCAGTTCCAGCGCGCGCAGCGCCTGGCGATGGGCCAGTTGCATCTGCTGCTGCGCGTCCTCGTAGCTGGCCAGGTTGCTGCGCGCGGCCATCACGTCGGCGTCGGCGCCGATACCCACCCGCTTGCGCTGTTCGCTCATCGTCAGCAGGCCGCGCGAGGCGTCGACCATCTCGTCGGCCAGCTGCTGCTGCAGGCGGGTCTCGCTGGCGACGAACCAGGCGCGCGCCACCGCGGCGGCCAGCGACTGCTGCGCATAGCGATAGTCGGCGCTGGTCGCGTCGCGTCCGGCGCGCGCGGCGTTGCGCGCATAGCGCATGCGGCCCCACAGATCGATTTCCCAGGACATGCGCAACATCACGCCGCTGAGCAGGGGAACCAGGTCGGCGATGGGTTTGGAGCCGGCGCGACCGAGCAGTCCAATCGCCGGCTTGAGCTGGGCCTCGGCCAGGTCGACCTGGGCGTTGGCCTGTTCGAGCCTGGCCGAGGCGATCCACAGGTCCGGATTGTTCTCCAGCGCCTCGTAGACCAGCTTGGACAGCGTCGGATCGTCGAAGCTGGCGAGCCAGCCGTCGTTGACCTGCGCGGCGCTGGCCTGAGCCGACCAGTTCGGCGGGATCGTCACCTTGCCCAGCGCCTGCGCCTGCACTTCCGACGCGGTGGGCTCGGGCAGTACCGCGCAGCCGGCCACAGCGGTCAGCGCGAACGCCAGCGCTGCCGCGGGCAGTGCATTGGGTACCGACAGGCGGAAGGCGATGGGCATGGCGGTCAATGCAGCTTGAGGACGAGCCAGTCGAGCTTGGTGCCGACCCGCAGGATCACCTTGCGGATGATGTGGATGATCGCGCCGTGCTCGGTGTAGATGGCTCCCTGGCCCTGCGCGCCCATGGCAAGGAACGTGGTCTCGTCGGTGCCCACCGGGCGCAATCGCACCGCGATGCGGCCGGGCGGTACCGGCAGGGAACCGTTGGGCACCGAGCCGCCGATCGGCAGCTGGCCGGTGCTAGACGCCCACACCACCGAGTCGACTTCGCACTTGATGATCCGGTTGGGCATGACCTTCAACGCGATCTCGGCTTCGTCGCCGGGCGCCACGTAGCGCAGCTCGTTCTGCGCGTACATGGCCAGGATCCACTGCTCGTCTTCGACGAAGCTCATCACCGGTGCCATCGGCAGGTTGGCAGCGTAGGAGCCCACCCGCAGCTGCAGGTTGATCACCGTGCCGTTGGCCGGTGCGTAGACCGTGGTCTGTTCGAGCTGCCAGGTCGCCTCCACGATCTGCGCGCGCAACTGCTCGATCGCAGCCTGCGCCTGGGCGATCTCGGAAAGTTGGCCATCGTCGGTCTTGGCCGACAGCTTCTGCTCGACCTGGGCCACCGTCGCGGTGGCCGAGGCCAGTTCCGAGCGCAGGCTCGCCGCTTCGGCTTCGGCCTGCTCGCGCTCGAACACCGAGCCGGCGCCGGTCTGCGCCAGTTCGCTGGTCTGTCTCTGGCGACGTTCGGCCAGCGCGGCCCGCGAGGCGACCGCGTCGCGGGTAGAGCGGGCCGACTTGAGCTGCTGGTCCAGTTCGCGCTGGTACGCCTGCGCCGAGTCCAGCAGCGCTTCCATTTCCGGCAGTTTCGCTTCCAGTGCACGCAACTCCTGCTGGAACGGCACCGGGTCGATGCGGAACAGCACGTCGCCCTTCTTCACCGGGCGGTTGGCTTCCACCGGCACCTCGATCACCCGGCCGGCTACCCGCGGCACCACCTGGACCACATAGTTGACCACCCGGATGTCCGAGGACGAGGGCGCGACGATATTGAGGAACAGGATCAGCGCGGTAAGCGCGAAGATCGGCAGCGAGACGACGATGATCTGGGAGACGAAGTTCCAGGGCAGCCACTTGAACTTGAAGAAGATCAGCCAGACGAAGAACGAGTAGATCAGCAGCAGGATGATTTCCATGGTGGCCTCGCCTCAGGTCCTGTCGCTGTCGCCCGGCGCCGGCGCGTTGCCCGCGCGGCCCGGTCCGGGTGTCATCGCCACCGCCATCTCCAGGGCGCGCAGGCGACGGCGCAGTTCCTCGATTTCGGCGGTCGAATGGGAGGGGGGCACTGCGGCCGGTGCGGTCGTGTTCGATGCGGCGGCCGCGGCCGTCTCCACGACCGGGTCCTGCTTGCTGGAGGCGTCCTTGAACGGAGTCACCGCCGCGTCGTGGTCGTCGTGGTCGTCCTGGTCGGTGCCGTAGGCGAGCTTGTGCAGGACCGGCTTGGTGTAGGCCCACAACCAGGCCAGGGGCCACAGCAGTCCGCCGAAGAACAGCGAGAGCAGGCACAGGGTCTTGATCGCCGCCAGCTGCGGATGCCGTCGCTGGTGGGCGATCTTCTCCGGCAGGATGTGCACGATCCAGAACACGCTGATCAGCACCACCGGCACGACGATCAGTGCGATCCAGGCGATGATGTCGGCCATGGTGTCCAGTGCTTCGCCGCTGAGCAGCGAGGCGTGGGCCAGGCCGGGAGCGAGCAGGAGGACGGCGGCGGCGACCGGGGTCGCAGGCGGACGGGCGGAACGGGCACGGCGGCGCGTTGCGGTCATGGATCCCCCTGCGGTTGACGCGGGCTGTCCGGCTCGACCCGGCGCGGCCGGCCGTGGTGGTGCATGGCGGCGACGATAGCACCGATCAGGACGTCGTCGTCTACCGGCTTGGTCAGGTAGCCATCGACCCCGGAGACCAGTGCGGCGGCCCGGGTCTCGGGCGTCTCGTTGCCGGTAAGGATGAGCACCGGCACCGCCAGCCCCCGCTCCCGCAGCACGGCCTGCACGTCCAGTCCGGTCAGGCGCGGCATGTGCAGGTCCAGCACGACGCAGTCGGGCGACAGGTCGGTGACATGACGCAGGAATTCGCCGCCCGAGGCGTAGGCCAGCACCTCGAAGCCGGCGGCACGAAGCAGGCGCTGCAGCGAATGCCGCACGTCCTCTTCATCATCGACCACGGCAACGATGGGCGGCTTGCCTGACATGCCGGCAACATCGCGCGGGGGCACAGGGGCGACAATTGGCCGTTGGCCCTACGACCCTTTACCCACGCCTGCCGTGGTTGTGCGAGGATGTGCCGCGCTGGCGGCATGGCCTTGGGGAGGTCTCCGCCGGAGGAAGTCGGCAATAAGCGTGCCATCAAGGTGGGCGTCGTTGCGCCCGCGTCCTGTGCAGGGGGCACAGGATCCGGACCCGGCCTGATGGAAGGCGTCGGGCAATGCCGTACTCGTCAGGGATTGGACTATGGACTGGGTCGACCTGGTATGGCCGATGCTGGCGTCCGCCAGTTTCGTGCTGGGTTTCATCCACGCCATGCTGTGGCTGCGCAAGCCACGGCAATCGGTCCATCTTGCGTTCGCGATCGCGGCGTTCTCGGTCGGCGCCATCGCCCTGTTCGAGCTGGCCTCGTTTCACGCGGATTCGGCAGAGGTCATGGCGCGGATCATCCGCTGGTGGCACATCCCCATCGCGCTGCTGGTCGCCTCGATCGTCTACGTGGTGCATTCGCTGTTCGGCCGGGGCTCGGTCGTGCTCGCGTTTGGCGCGGTCGGCCTGCGGGTACTCGGCCTGGCGCTGGACTTCACTACCGGCGCCAACCTCAACTTCATCTCGATCGATGGCATCGGTCAGGCGACCTGGTGGGGCGCGCAGGTTTCCTATCCCATTGGCCAGGTCAATCCCTGGGTGGTCGTGGCCCAGCTCAGCAATCTCCTGCTCGTCGCTTACCTGGTGCAAACGCTGTATCGCGTCCGGAACGATACGGAGGTCTGGAACACCGCGCTGGTGATATGCGGCGGCTGGATCCTCCTGAGCGTGACGATGATGGGCACGGCCTTGTCGATGATGCTGGGCAGGCCGAGGGTGCCGCTGGGCACGTCGCCAAGCTTCGTGGTCATGGTGGCGTTGCTCAGCTACCTGATGGTGCGCGACCTGCTTCGAGCGAGCCGCCTCAGCGCCAGGCTGCATGACAGCGAGGTACGACAGCTGCGTGATCGGCAGGAACTGGAGCAGGCGGCGACGGCCGCGGGACTGGGCCTGTGGCAGTGGGACGTGGCCACCGGAATCTTCGCGGACAACACGACCAATCGGGCCTTGCTCGGGCACCAGGACGGCGACATTCCGGCGCTGGAGATCCTGTTCGATAACGCTGAGCCGGCTGGCCAGGTGCAGAAGGAATTCGAGCAGGCGCTCGTGCATCCCAAGTTCGAGCTCGAGTACCGGATCGAGCGCCCGGAAGGCGGATATCGCTGGATCCTGCTGCGCGGCAGCGTGGAGCAGGATGCGCGTGGGAATGCCCTGATCGTGCAGGGCGTCACTGCGGACGTGACCCGTCGCAGGGAGGAGGCGACGTTGTTGCGCACGCTGCTGGAGGCGGCGCCGAGCGCGCTTCTGCTGATGGACGAGGCAGGCGTGGTGCGTTACGCCAATGCCGAGGCCGCGCGGGTGTTCGGCCACGGCGCCGATGCAATGGTCGGGTTGCGTACCGAGACCCTGATGTCGGTAGATGTGCCTGCCGAGCATGCGCAGCGCCGTCAGGAGTTCATGGTGAGGGACCGGCCGTCGGGAGTGGGTGGCGCCAGCGACATGTACGGGCAGCGCCGCGGCGGCGAGGTGTTTCCGATGGAGGTGCGCCTGTCGCACCTGGAGCTGGGCGGCGAGGCTCAGGTCATGGCGGCGGTCACAGACCTGAGCGCGCGACAGAAGCTCGAATACGAGATGGCGATGGAGCGGGAAAGCGTAGCGCACCTGGCCCGCGTCACCATGCTGGGCGAACTGTCCGGTTCGCTGGCGCACGAACTGAACCAGCCGCTGACCGCGATTCTCAGCAACGCGCAGGCCGCGCAGCGCATCCTCCATCGCGATCCCTCCGACCTGGAGCAGGTGCAGGAGATCCTGGCCGATATCGTCGAAACCGACCGGCGAGCCGGCCAAGTGATCGGGCGATTGCGCAGCCTGCTCCGGCGCGAGGCGCGCGAGTTCGTGCCGCTGGACATCAACGACGTGGTCCAGGATTGCGTGCGGCTCATGCGCAACGACCTGCTCAACCGCCGGGTCTCGTGCCGGCTAAACCTCATGCCCGGCTTGCCCGAATGCGCCGGCGATGCCATCCAGTTGCAGCAGGTGCTTATGAACCTGATGCGCAACGCCAGCGACGCACTGCCGGAGGACCCGGATCACCGCATCATCCGCATCCGCACGCAGCGATCGGACACGGGCGTGTGCACCGAGGTGGTCGACACCGGTAGCGGGATACCCGACGACATGCTCGAGCGTATATTCACCCCGTTCGAGACGACCAAGCCGACCGGCATGGGCATGGGCCTGGCCGTCTGCCGCACGATCGTACGTGCCCATGGAGGACGCATCTGGGCCGAGAACGCCCGGCCCCAGGGCGCGCGCGTCTCCTTTGACCTACCGGTGGCGGGGTAAACCATGTCGGCAGTCGTGCACATCGTCGATGACGATCCGGATGTCCGCAAGGCGCTGGCCCGCTTGCTGGCCGCCGATGGCTTCGAAGTCGCGCAGAGCGGCTCCACCCAGGAGTTCCTGGAGCGCTATGACCCGGCCGCAAACGGCTGCATCATCCTGGACCTGTCGATGCCGGGGATGGACGGGCTGGAGCTGCAGGCCTTGCTGGCGCAGCGTGGCGCCAGCCATCCGGTGATCTTCCTCACCGGCTGCGGCGACATCGCCAGCAGCGTGCGCGCGATGAAGGCCGGTGCGATCGACTTCCTGACCAAGCCGGTGGACGTGGACGCGTTGCTGGAGGCGGTCAAGCGCGGCGTCGTGCTGGACGATGAGGCACGCCACCGCGACCACGATCGCGGGGATGCGCAGGCCCTGTTCGCCACGCTGACGCCGCGCGAGCGCGAGCTTATCCCTTACCTGACGACCGGCCGGCTCAACAAGCAGATCGCCGGCGACCTTGGCATCGCCGAAAAGACCATCAAGGTCCATCGTTCGCGGATCATGCACAAGCTGCACATCCGCTCGCTGGTGGACCTGGTCCGGTTCGTCGAGCGCCTGGACGGCGGTGTCGTCGGTGTCCAGCACGCCGCGTCGCCGGTGCGCGAGCTTGCCGGCGGCTGAGCGTCCGGTCCGGCAATGCGACCGCTGATGCCACTGGTCGTGGCGGCGCCCCGCCGGATACTGGAGCCGAGCGAGCGCGCGGCCGAGATCCTGTTCGGCGTGATCATGACCATGACCTTCACCGGCGCGCTCAGCATCGCCGACGCCGGCCGCGACGACGTGCGGCTGATGCTGCTGGGCGCGCTGGGCTGCAACCTGGCCTGGGGTGTGATCGACGGTGTCATCTACCTAATGGGTTGCCGTGCCGAGCGCGCAGAAGAAAGGCGCATGTTCCGCGCGGTGCGCGCTGCCGGCAGCGGCGAGCCGATGCGGCGGGCGGTTGCCGATGCATTGCCGCCGCTGGTGGCACGATTGATCGACGACGAGGCGCTGGACCGGCTGGGGAATCGTGTGGCGACGCTGCCCGAACCGCCTCGACTGGGCAGGCTGGCCGTGCGCGACTGGCTCGGCGCAGCGGCCGTGTGCCTGCTCGTTCTGTTCACCACCTTCCCGCTGGCGTTGCCATTCATGCTGATGGAGCACGTGGCGCCTGCCATGCGCGTGTCCAATGCGATCGCACTGGCGATGCTCTTCGCGACCGGCGTGATCTATGCGCGCAGCATCGGCGAGCCGGCCTGGCGGATCGGCACGGGAATGACGCTGCTTGGTGTGGTGCTGGTGGGGCTGACGATCGCGCTGGGCGGGTAGGCGCAAGGCATCCGTGCCATGTTTCCGGCTAGTTGGGTTCGCCACCTGGTTCGGCCGCCTGCGCCGTCGATGCCGCGTGGCCGTCGATGGTGCCGACCAGCGACTCCAGCCTCGCGACGAACGCCAGCACGTCAGGCCGGATCGGATCGGAGCCGGCCCTCAGCCTTGTCTCCAGTTCCTTGGCCTGTTCGCCGAGCGTCGGCTGCACGATCGTGTACAGCCCACCGGCCAGATGATGCATCACCGATGCGGCCTCGGCTCGCGCATCCTCGTCGAGCGCGCGCAGGCGTTCGATGTCGCCGCGCGTGGTCGCGGCGAAGCTCTTCAGCATCTCCACCGCAACGCGCAATGACCCGTACTGCTTGATCACGGCCGGCAGTACATCCTGCTCGAACCCGTTCGCCACAGCCGAGTCGGTCGCCGCCTCCGGCGCCATGCTCAGCGTCGCGGCTGCGCCACCTGCCTGCAGCCAGCGGTTGACGGTCTTGGCCAGGGTGGTGAGGGAGATGGGCTTGGCCAGGTACGCATCCATGCCCGACTCCTTCCACAGGTCGATCTCGTCCTTGTACGCGCTGGCGGTGATCGCAATGATCGGCAGGCGCGGGCCGCCGTTCGCGGCTTCTCGACGGCGGACTTCCATGGCCAGCTCGTAGCCGTTCATCACCGGCATGACGCCATCGGTGATCAGCAGGTCGTAGCCACGCTTGTCCAGGGCGGCAAGGGCCTGCGATCCGTCCTCCACCATGTCGTAGGCCAGGCCCAGCTGCTGCATGTACCAGGCCATGAGCGTGCGGTTGGTCGGATGATCCTCGGCGATCAGCACGCGAACCTGCGAGCCGTCGGCCAGCGCGGCAACGCCGACCGGCGCACGCTCCCTGGTGCGCTCACCTTCCGCGACGGTCGCGCTCGTCACCGGAAGCTCGAGTTCCACGAGCACCTCGGTGCCTTCCCCGACCTCGCTGTGAAGCGAGATCGTGCCGCCCATCAGCGAGACGATGCGATGGCAGATGCTCAGGCCCAGTCCGGTGCCGCCAAAGCGTCGCGATGTGGACGCCTCCGCCTGCGAGAACGGCTGGAACAGCTTGTCCTGGCGATCCTTGGCGATGCCGATGCCGGTGTCGATCACGGTCAGGGCCAGCTTCTGCTTGCCCTCGGTCTGCTCCAGCACGTGCACCGATACTTCGACGCTGCCCTGGTCGGTGAACTTGATCGCATTGCTCAGGAGGTTGAACAGGATCTGCCGCAGCCTGACGTCGTCGCCGACGTGGCCCTGCGCCACGCCCGGATCGAACGACGCCTCGACCAGCAGGTGCTTCTCGCCCGACAGCGGCTCCAGCATCCGGATGACGCTCTGGACGGTACTGCGCAGGCCAAATGGCCGTGCATCCAGGGTCAGCGCACCAGCCTCCATCTTCGAGAAGTCGAGGATGTCGTCCAGGATCTGGCGCAGCATCAAGGCCGAGTCTTCGATCGTGGCGACGATCTTCTTCTGCTCATCGTCGAGCGAGGTGTAGGACAGCATCTCCAGTAGGCCGACCACGCCGCTCATCGGTGTGCGGATCTCATGGCTCATCGTGGCCAGGAAGTCGGACTTGGCCCGGGCCGCGCCTTCGGCGGCTGCCTTCGCTGCCAGCAGGTCTTCCCACTGGCGATGCTGGTCGGTCACGTCGACCCAGTAGCCGGTCCAGTGCCAGCGCTGGTCATCGGTCTGGTAGGGGAGGCTATGCGACCGGATCCAGCGCCAGCCATCTGAGGCGTGCACCTGGAACTGAACGTCGACGCTCTCGTGGGTGTTCATAACCCGTTCGACGATGGCCCGCAGCCGCTCCCGGTCGGCCGGCTCGATCCGGTCCATCAGCGCATTGCCGTCGGCCATCGCTTCCTCGGCGGTGATGCCGAACATGGAGGGAAGATCGCCGACCACGAACGGAAATCTCACCCGGCCCGGTGCGGATACTGACGCCTGGTACACGACCGCGGGCAAGTTGTCGGTGACTTCGGACAGGCGCTTTTCCACCACCCGCCGCTGTTCCACTTCCAGGCGCAGCCGGCGGTAGCCGCGCGCATGCACCAGGACGACGACCACCAGGGCCACCAGGATCGGAATGACCCAGCGCAGGATGCGACGCCAGTTCGTGCCGCCGTTGTACTCGACCGCCAGCCAGTCGCTGCGGATCGCCGCGCGCTCGCGCGGCGACATGGACGCCAGCATCCGGTCGAACGCCGAGACCAGAAGCGCGTCCTTCTTGGGCGCGGCGAACACAAAACTGTCGTCGATGCCCGCCGGCGCGGCCACGCGAAGCTCGCCGATGAACCGTTCCCGGATCAGCGCATCGACCACCGCGAGATTGCCGACATACGCATCGACCTTGCGGCTCCTCACCAGCTCGAGCCCCTGGGTGGAATCGGTGGCGTGGACGAAGGTGGCGCCGCGCGCCGCCTTGGCGATCATGCGCTCCAGGCGCTCGGGATCCATGACCGCGATGGTCCGGGAAGACAGGTCGCGCAACTCGAGGATGCTCTCCTTCGAGTCGCTCCGGGTCACGATGACATTAGGGATGGACGCGATGGGGAGGCTGTGCACCCATTCGCGTCGGGTGTCCAGCGGGTCGGCCACCATGACCACTGCATCGACCGTTCCGTCGCGCATCCCGTCACGCACGTCCTGCCAGGCGTCGGCCTGGAATGGCGCCAGCTTCGCGCCCATCTCCTGGAAGCGTTGCAGGTAATCGCCGAGCAGGCCGACCGGGTAGCCCTGGCCGTCGGCGAAGGACAGCGGGGCCGAACTGGGGGGGAAACCGACGACCAGCTGCCGGTTCAGCGCCGCCTGCTCTTCCGGGCTGAAGATGGAATCCTGGTCGTTGACCCATTGCAGGTCGGGCAGCCACTTGAGCTCAAGCGTCTCGCGGCGGGCCTGCGGAATGGCCTGCATCGCCGTGTTGATCGATTCGACCAGCAAGCGGTTGGCGTTGGGAGCGGCGAAGTGCAGCGGATGGCTGGCCAGTTCGCTGACCCGGATCAAGCCGATGCCGGACAGCTGGTTGGCCTGCATGAGGTTGGCCGCCACGTAGGCGTTGCCGACGTAGATGTCGGCGGTCGAGTCGGCGACCGCCCGCAGGGCCTGCTCCGTGGTGTCCACGTACATGTGGGTCGCCTGCGGGTGCTGGGCCCGCACCGCATCGCCAGTGGAGAAGCCGCGCTCGGTGACGATGTGCAGGCCGCGCAGGTCCGTGGACAGCGCCGGTCGCACGTCATCGAGGCGCGAGACCAGCGCGATCGGGATCTGTATGTATTCCCGGGTGAAGACCATGCACTCGGTCCGCTTGGCGGTGATGGAGATGTTCATCACCATGTCCACCTTGCCTTCGCACGTGGCCTGGACCATCTTCGGCCAGGAATCGAAGAGCTGGTATTGGGGGGTGACGCCCAGGCGCGCCAAGGCCTCGTTCAGGAGATCGACGGACAGTCCGCGCGGCATGCCATCATTCCATTCCTCGAAAGGCGGCCATCCCTGCTTGTAGACCGCCACCGTCACGGTCGGGTGGTCCTGTAGCCAGGCCCGCTGCGCGGGCGACAGGGGCAGCTCCTGTGCCAGCGCCTGGCCGACGAGCAGAAGGAAGGCGAGAACGCCGGCAACGCCTGCGGCTAGGCTGCGCATGGGATTCCTCTGCGAATCGAACGACGCCCGTCCAGCGCTCGCGGGCGATCCTATGCCATGTATCCGGCACTGTCATCCGCCGCAGCGGAGCATGGCCCCGGGTAGGCCTGTCCGAGCGGCGGCCACGAGGCGGACCTGCGGAACCGCCACCGGACCGCGCGATAGCAGCACGGCCGTCACGGCACGAGTGACAAACCGCCCTGGTCCGAACAGCCGGCGCTACTGACGCGAGCGCAGCCCACGGATCGCCGGAAGTGGATTCCGCGCCAGCTGGGGTCGGGCAGGCGCCGGGGGTGGGTGTTGCGATGCTGCGGACCGCCGCATCGGCGTGCTCGCGTGATCGCTCCGCGGATCGGCGACGGGCGGAGGAACGTCAGGCTCACGCACGGGGCCTGCATGCACCGCGAGAGCACGTGCGAAATAGAGCTGGGCGACCTTTGTTGCCCGATCGCGCGCTACCGACGCGATGGAGCTGCGGATGCCAGCGGATGTGGCCCGTCCGGAAGGCCGCCCCACCGCGTTGGCTCGGGTGGTGTCAGGCAGAAGGCTCTTCGTAGCGGGTCGAGCCGGGCGACATGCCTGTGAGAGCAGGCACACATCCAGTGAGCGGCGTAACGGTGTTCGATCTGGACGGATACAAGTTATTGCACTCCATTGCGCGGATTCGCGCCAGAAAGTGAATCGACACTTGCCTCGGGCCGGGATGGCGCGATCTTTCGTATTTGTTGTATCGGCATGACGCCGTCGCGTCGCTAATCTTCGCCCCGTGCTGCGAAGGGCATGCATTCCTTCCGCGCGGTACCGCGTCCCGATCATCGATTGCATGCGGCAAACGGACGATCAGCGCTAGTCGCTTCCAGTGCGCCGACAAGGCATCCCGCAGATACCAGATACGAGCGTCTCCATCCGAGCGCCCGACGAGGAAAATTTGAGCCATGAATACGATCTACAAGCTGGTCTGGAACCCGAATCTGAAGGCCATGGTGGTCGCCAGCGAGTTCGCCAAGGGCAAGACCAAGGGCGCGACCGGCGCGGCTTCGGGCAAACTGCGGATCCTGACGGTGCTTTCTGTGACGGTGGCCAGCGTGTTCATGTCGGCTGGCCTAGCGGCCGCGACGATCGCCACGCCGATCCAGGCGCAGGACGGCACCTATTCCACCGGTGCGGCCTCGGCGACGGGTGGCGACTCGGTGGCTGCGGGTGCGGGCTCGAAGGCATCGGCGCAGGGCACCACGGCGGTGGGCGCGTCCGCCGAGGCCAGCGCCTTGAATGCGACCGCGATCGGCATCCTGAGTGAGGCTTCGGGACAGCAATCGCTTGCCCTCGGTTGGCAGGCCACCAGCAGCGGACTCTATTCGACGGCCATCGGTCCCAATGCAACCGCGGCGGCGTCGCAATCGATCGCGCTTGGCTTGGCAGCGACGACCACGGTGGGCGCAACTAATGCAATCGCTTTCGGTCGTGCCGCAAATGCCGGCGCGTCCGACGCGATGGCGCTGGGCTTCCTAGCGAACGCGTCGGCGGTTAACTCGGTGGCGCTGGGTGCCGGTTCGGCCACCACGGCCAACCTGACGCTGGCCGGTTACAACCCGGGCACCACGGCCCTGTCGGGCGTGGCCTCGACGGCCAACGGCGAGGTGTCGATGGGTGCGGGCAGCAAGGAGCGCAGGGTGACGAACATCGCCGCGGGCGCCGCGGCCACGGATGCGGTGAACGTGAGCCAGTTGCGGTCCGAAGCGGAGAAGTCGGATAACCTCGGCGCGAGCACGGCGATCGCGCTGGGCGGCGGCGCGGTCTACAACGCCGACGGTGCGATTTCCGCGCCGACCTATTCGGTGGGCGGCGCCACGGTACACACGGTCGGCGATGCGATCACGAATCTGGATGGGCGCACGACGCTGAACACGACCAAAATCACCCAGCTGACCACGCAGATCAACAACGGCGAAGTGGGCCTGGTGAGGCAGGATGCCGGCACGCTGGCGATCTCGGTGGCCGCGGCCACGGGTGGCACGACGGTGGACTTCACCGGCACTGACGGCGCGCGTTCGCTGGCCGGTGTGAGGGCCGGTGCGCTGGCCGCCGACAGCCTGGAGGCGGTGAACGGCTCGCAGCTGTTCGAAACCAACAACAAGGTGACCGACCTGGCCGACCGCGTGGACGTGGTCGAGGGCGACATCACCGATATCCAGGGCGACATCGTCAATCTGGACGAGCGCGTGACGATCAACGAGGGCGATATCTCCAATCTG